>JAEEGL012264888.1_pt1 | contig 11702 bp, 8 predicted proteins | sample 9134231 | NCBI WGS metagenome assembly JAEEGL01 (sample SAMN16246548, study PRJNA631951) | gut metagenome | biome: gut microbiome; feature: rumen; material: fiber-attached | host: Bos | place: Iran: Karaj | collected 2018-10
GCAGGTTAAAGTCGGCGATGGCATTGAGCTCGAAGGCGTTGTCGAGAATCTGGAGCGATCGCTGATCGAACAGTCGCTTGAAAAAACTGGCGGAAATAAGACCGAAGCCGCAAAATTGCTGGGGATCACGTTCCGAAGCCTTCGGTACCGATTGAAGAAATACGGCCTGGAATAAAGCGACGATCGTCGAGCAATGAGCGAATAGTGAATAATGAATAGTGAATAATCAGGTGCGCCACGACGTGGCGCATACCGCCAGCACGCTGAAGGCGTGCAATGTCACAGCCCGGGGTAAGCGAAGTGCAACCCCGGGAAAAAGCATCGAGCGATGAATGGTAAGTGGTGTTTTTTTTTGAATGATTCATGGTCATTTGCGTTTTCAAAGTTCGTGTACAGGGTGGTGTACTTGTGTATGCATTACCCGAATTTAATTCACAATCGGTGCAAGCGCACTGGAGGAACGATATGAAACTGAATCATTGGTTTTGGGCTGGAATAATGGCTGGTGCGTTGCTGGCTGCAGGCTGCAGCGACGATGATGGTGAGAAAAATGACGGTGTTGGTGGGGAAAACACCGTTGTCGATACTCAGAATTGGATCGGAAATGCTTGTAGTTGTGAGTCCAGTACGGCCGATGAATGTGAAATGATGGGGGTACCTCTGCCAAGCCCAAAAGGAGAGGGTAAAATTACTGGTTGCGACAATGTGGATGCTTCTGCCATTGCAGGTGGAGCAAATGTTTGCTTGCGCACAATAACAGGAGCTGCGGCTCTCGTCGCACCCGAAACCTATTTCCCTCAGGGGTATTGCGCAATCTCTGCGGTTGGCTGTGAAGGTTCCAAAACTGTCTGTGAGATGGTGAATTATGGTGATGTGAAGACAATGGTGAGTTGCCCGGCTGGCAGCACTTTGCTTGAATCGAAATTTAGCTTTAAAATTTTGGCATCCAGTGTCATCATCACCAATAAGACCTGTGCGCGCAACTGCAATACCAATGCGGATTGCAATGAGGCCGGCGAAATGACCTGTATGCAGCTAGACAAGGCAAAGTTCTGCTACAATCAAAAGAATCTCGATATGAAGAACATCGATGGTACCCCCGTCGTAACAAAAGCAACACCGTTTTAGTTCGCGTGTTGAATCGACATAATTTTCTGCTATATGCAGACACGTTTTCGCAGATTCAATATCTGCATGAGCATTTATACACATCATAGACGAGGAAAAAATGACGATTTCAAAGAAAATATGGGCAATTTCAGCAGTGGCCATCCTTTCTGCAAGTGCTTATGGATGCAGCGATGATTCTGGCAGTGCCATTGATAATTTATTACCGGAGATCCCAGAATGCACGGCGACGACTTGCGATGGCAATGTGCTGAAGAATTGTGTGAGTGGTAAGATTGAAGAAGACAATTGTGCCTCTCATAATCAAATTTGTTCAAATAAGAAATGTATTGATCCAGCCGAGGCTCCCGATTGCACAGAAGATGCATGCAGCGCGGACGTCAAAACGCTGTTAAAATGTGTCGGTGGTAAAGTTCAGGAAGAGAGCTGTGAATTGCAGGGTAAAATTTGCGAAAATAAACAGTGCGTCGCAAAACCAGAATGCAGTGAAGATGTATGCGATGGTGATGTTCTGAAAAAATGTGTTGGTGGCAAGATTCAGGAAGATAACTGTGCATCTCACAACCAGACTTGTTCAAGCGCGGAAAAAAAGTGTGTTGATAAACAGGCCGAAGAAGCGTGTAGCGTTGAAGGATATGGTTATTGTGACGAAGATGCAAACGGAAACAAAAACGGTATATGGAAAAAATGCGTTGGCGGCAAGTATCAAATAGAAGATTGCGATGCCAATGGCCAAAGATGCGTGGATGCGGATGACGCAGAACAAAAGGGATGTATAGATCCACCCCCATGCTCCGAAAACGAAAATGGTTGTAACGATAATACACTGATTATCTGTAATACAGAAACAGGTAAGTTGGTGAAAACCAATTGTGACGAGGACGACCACAAAATCTGTGATAATAACGCAAAATCCTGTCGGTATGAATGTGAGGATACCGAAGAAGCTACATGCGCAAACAATGGTGCTAAAAAGGTTTGCAGCAACCATAAATATGAAGTGATTCCCTGTGAAGGGAATAATGCTTATTGCTCAGGCGGCGAGTGCTATACACGTTCTAAAGAAGAACAGTGTGTCGCTGAAGGAAAAGTATATGATGAGGCAACCGATTCCTGTGTTTTACATGAAGATACAGTTGTTGGTACGCCATGTGAATGCACTGGTAATTGCGATATCACAATTACAGGTAAGGAACTTAAAGCTCTTTTCTCTGAAGATGTAAAAAAAGTAAATATTGATGCAGTTTTATTAAAAATTAATGCGGCAGAATACATTAATATAATCAAAGACGATGATGTGATTGTTGCGCCAAACTTTTTCCCTGGCAAGGAGAATATTGATGGATGTACTGGTCTGGTTGTTCCGGAAGGTATGACTTTGGGATGTTTCAGAGATTCAATGATTGTATTCCCTGACAGCATTAATCAGCTGCTTAATAAGATAAATCAATTGGTTTCATCGTTTTCACCAGATGTCGCTGCTAAAATTAAAAAAATTGCTGATTTGTTAAAAGCTAATATTAGTTTCACATCACCCAATGGTTATTGCCTGGCTGCGACAATCGATATCGGTGGCAACATGGATGCTTATGTCAACTTACCTGACAAAACGATTGACTTAGGCCCCTTAGGGCAGATGAAGATGATAACTGGTATGGATGGTAACCCCTTGACCAGTAATCCGCTTGATAAAGAAACGGGGCTTGTTAAGAAGATCAATACTGGTGATCATGCAACCGTTGTGCAAGGTGCAGAAGCTGCAGAACTTAGTGGTGAAAACTATTGCCCCGATGGCAGCACGCTGTTCAGCTATACCTTGATTAAGCAGCTGGCAAAGAACATTGATCAGGATCTTCCTATAATTAATCATCCAGTTAAAGCCAATCTTGCTCTGGACGTGAACGTCGGCTTCGATATGTGTCTGAAGAGCTGTGAAAGGAATGAAGATTGCCGCGTAGACGAAGGCTACAGCTGTGTTGAGCTTCCCAATGGTGTTCCTGCTGATGGACAGACTGTTGATGAACTCCCCAAGAAGAAAGCCTGTTTCGATAATGCTAATATCGAATATTTCACCAATATGACTGGCCTGCTTGGTGGTGAAGAATAATCAGATTCTAAGTTGATTTCTCTCGATAGATTCATCCCCGGTTGCGTTCAGCCGGGGATTTTTTTGGCTTATGTACTGCAACTGTGTTGGTTTTATCAGTTTTGGGCAGTTAGGTAGTTTGTCCGGGCGTGCCTACGGCACACCCGGTTACATATACAGATGTAACGCCTTCCAGGCGTGTCTGATTGTTGCAATGCCTTGATGTATCATGTTCATCTGCATACTAACAACGCTCTGGCCGTACAGAGCGCTGTATGCAGGGCTGCAGCCTGAAATGTTGGAACGAAAAACGCCGCGTATGGCGAATGCCATAGCGGCGTGGGGGAAGCGGCGTATCGGTCGCAGACCGATAGCCGCGCAGGGGGAAATCCCCCTGTATGAGCAATAATATTAAATGTCAGGTGTTTCTCGGTGCAGCATTTGGCACCATGGCATAGAGTGCACGCAGCGGATCCGTCTCGTTACCAAAGAAATAGGCGGGGCCCAGCGTTTGTGTGCCTGCGCTTGATACCAGCGCGTTCAGGCCGTTATCTTCGTTTCTGGATTTGTTCTTTTTCCAGGCAAAGCGCTCTTTGTTCTCGACATCCCACTGCGCCTGAACGATGAGCAGATTTTCGAGATCCGGCGGCAGCTTGTCGCGCATCGCGTACAAAACTTTGCCCGTGGCTTCGGCATCGTTACAGGCACGATGGGCGCCTTCCAGAGATACGTTCAGGCGTTCGGCCACCATACCGAGTTTGTTGCGCTGCGTCGGCCAGAAATGCGTCGCAAAGACAAGCGGATCGATCGTCGGATTGTCGGATGGCCACTGCAGCCCCAGTTGTTCCAGCTTATAGGTTAAAAATGGCCGATCGAAGCCGATGTTATAGGCGACAATGCCGTGACCACTAAAGGCCTCGAGCACTTTTGGCGCGATTTCTTTGAACTTTGGCTGTCCGTCGACATCCGACTGCTGGATATGGGTGAGTTCGACGATTTCCTGTGGAAGCTGGCATTCCGGATCGATGAGCCAGTCGTAGACATTGACGACTTCTCCGCGCAGAAACTGCACGATACCGATTTCGATGATCTGGCATGTTTCGTGGTCAAAACCAGTCGTTTCCAAATCGAATACCGCAAGCGGCAAATCAAACCATTGCGATGGCCATGTCGTTTGACTCATAATTTACCCCATTATCCAATAATACAGCGCTATTCCGGGCATGCCGGCGTGCCGTCGTATGGAAACTGATTATCATTTAATAATTTTGTGAGATTGGTGAGTAGAGTTTCGGTTCCGCCGCACAGAACTGCATCGATAAAATCGACGAAATCCACACCATTGGCGTTGCGGCTGTTTGTATTATAACTGCCGTAGGACATATATCTTTTGCTTGATAGCGCAGTGTATACGCCGGTTGTGCCGATGGATACAGCGTCCGGTGGTGATGATAAATCGGTAATATCATCGCCATCCCAAATATTCCACAGCATATAGGTTATCCACGATTCGCCCAGATCCTGTTTGAGCCCCAGATCGAGCGATGGCTGCGGCACATGATGACTGCCATAGGAGGAATCGTCGCTGTACATGCGCGAAAAATCCAGCCAGAAACTACCTGACGACAACACGCGCCAGTAGACAGGCTGCGGTTTTCCTGCAATCAGGCTCTGCATCATTTGTGAGAAAAATGTCGCAAACCCCTCGCTCCATGCCAGCTTTGGCTCACAAGCCGTAGAGATATTGTGCGTGCCGCCGGTTGTACTGTCTTTGCGTTGCGCCAGAACATAGTGGCCAAATTCGTGATAAAACGTCGGATATCCCCATGCCGACTCATCTTTAGATGAACCGCCCACGAGCATGGATGATCTCAGCGTCGTTGTGCCAAAGGTACTACTCTGGGCTTTGACATAACATGTGCCGCATTGCCAGACGATGCCGGGTTTCCATACGATAGCCAGCGTCGGAAGCGACTTGTAATCATCCTCAAACCCCGATGAAATCAGCGTTTCAAATGCATCTACAGCCTGAAGATATAAATATAAAGCGCCCGAAGACTGTTTTTCGGTAATCTTGATGTCGCCCATATCACCCGGGGCATCGGGGGTTGTATAGTTGGATAGTTTAATCGTCCACTGCCATAAATCATAATTTGTATTATTATTCACATTGGCCATCAGGACCGCAAACTGCAGCTTATCATTGACGTGCCAGGTCGGTACAATCGACAGCCAGTCTGTTGCTTGCGGTAATCGGGGTGTTTCTATTTCAAACGAGCCGTCTCGCGCAGTCGCCGTTTTGCCCATTAAATTGCCGTCATAATCGTACAATTCGATGGGGACTTCGTATGCGGCAAGCAATTCGGTGCCATCCAGAATGGGCAGCTGGTAATCGTTATATTTAACCGTTCTTTTTTCGATGCTCAGTCGTCCGGTCACTCGCCAGGCCATACACTGGCCGCTGGCGTCGTTGCAGGTTTGCCGTAAACCACACTTGCCGCACGAACCGCCACATCCGTCGTTGCCGCAAACCCTTCCCTCGCAATATGGCGAGCAAACGGGTTCGCATGTGCCGTTCACACATTTGGTCCCATTGGGGCATTCGGTGTTGCAGTCGCTTGATTTGGGTACGCAAACGCTCTTTTCGCAAACGGTATTTCCCGTGCATTCTGGGTTGCAGTCGCTTGATTTGGGTACGCAAACGCCCTTCTCGCAAACGGTATCTCCCGTGCATTCTGGGTTGCAGTCACTTGATTTGGGTACGCAAACGCCCTTTTCGCAGACGTTATCTCCCGTGCATTCTGGGTTGCAGTCGCTTGATTTGGGTACGCAAACGCCCTTTTCGCAAACGGTATCTCCCGTGCATTCGGGGGTACATTTCAATGGATCGTTGCAATTGGGTGCGCATTGCGTCGATTGGCACTGTCCCGAAATGCATATCGTTCCGAACGCGCATTTGCCGCACGCGCCGCCGCATCCGTCACTGCCGCATTCCCTGTCCTGACACTGCTTCAGGCAGTACAACGAATCGTCACTTGCCGATTCATTGCATCCACACAAAAACGCCAGCAGTCCCAATACCGCTAAAATGTTATGCTTCTTCGTCTTCGACATGATGCATTCGCTTTGCTGCGGCCAACTCCGCTTAGGGTAATCTACCCAAAATATCGCCGTATGGTAGCCTTTTTTTGCTTTTTTTTGTCACAAGGCATTTTCAGCATCATCATTAAAGAAAACGACGTCGCGTATGCTTCTGATTGAGGGGGAAGTCTCCCCCTGCGCGTCTATGGGGCTTTGCCCCATACGCCGCGACCCCCTCGGTTTGTCGGCGCCCTGCGGCGTATGGCCCTCATACCGATTGGGCTAGATTCATACCATTCATCCCAACACTGGAGGTCAAAATGAAAATTACCGAAATCGCTTTTGGCCTGGAAAAACAATGGAACAAAACGCAATGTCGCGTCGTTCTGGTTCCGCATCACTTGTCGTTTGTATCGCTGATTGCCGGGATTTTGTGCGCTTCGACGCTCGGTTCTCCCGGGATAAAAGGGCAAATCTGCCTGATCGTTTCGAGCATTTTGATTCTGGGCAGCCTATGCCTGCATCTGGTCGAACACAAACCCAAACGCAGCGATACGGTCGTCTGGATGGTTTCGTGGATGTTATTGTGGGGAAATATGGGGATTCTGGTTGGGCAGCCACCAAAACAACCGCCAGTGCCAATCGGAGAACCATGCGCGATTCATGGCCGTGTTTTGGGCCTTCAACCCGGTTCAAATCAAATCACTGCGCAGGTCGTGCAATATCGTTGTCATACGGTTTCTGGCCGTGAATCGTTTGATATCCGCATGCGCATTACGCCCGAAGAAGCCGCCCCGGAAACAGGACTGGTGCGTGGCACAGAGTTCGTAACCTCGGGCAGTTTCAGGCATTTTGAATCTCCCGATGTACCGGGCATGTTCGATAGCCAGTCGTGGGCACGAACCCAGGGCATCGTCGCGATATTCAGTCGCCATGCCGAAACACAAAAGCTCACCATCGTTCGGCACCCAACCGGTGTGATGCCAGAGCTCGAATTGGAACGCCGAAAAGCCTGGGATATCCTGCGTTCGCACAGCTCCGGCGGTTTGCTGCCTGCACTCGTTCTTGGCGCAAGTCGCGATATATCGGACGAAACCCGTACAACATTCGCAAAACTGGGAATCGCACATGTCATCGCTGTGAGCGGTTTGCATTTTGGCATGGTTGCGCTCGTGCTGTCGATGATGCTGGGCAGAATCGCCAATTTATCGCCGTGGATATTGCGTCGGTTCGGACGTCGCAGATTTGCTGTCGTCGTTTCAATTCCGGTTTTGTTTCTCTATTTGCTGTTTGTTGGCGCACCTGTCAGCGCACAGCGATCGTTCATCATGATGGCCATTTGCTGTCTGGCGCATCTCTTTTGCCGAAAATCGGAACGCACGCGATCACTGGCCATTGCCGGCACCATCATCCTGCTCATCGATCCCAAAACGGCGTTTTCCATCGGATTTCAGCTTTCATTCAGCGCCATACTCGGCATTATCTGGGGCATGAATCTCTATGAATCGAGTATTCATCTCAGATTGCTGGATCTAAAGGTATCCGACAGATTGCGGAAGCTGATAACTGTTCTGTGCAGCATGTGCATGATGACGCTTTCGACATCTGTAACGACTGCACCATTTGTCATTGCGCATTTCGGCATCCTGCCTGTTAGCGGAATTGCAGCGAATTTGCTGGTGATTCCGTATGTCTCTTTCATACTCATGCCGATTGCCATGATCACGGCACTGGTACTCATCATTGGTTTGCCATGCGCATCTGTCTTGACCGCAATTTGTGGTTATGCCGAAACCATACTGTTAAAATTCGCCGAGCTGTATACGGAATACATACCGCTGACGCATGTTGAATTGCCGCCGCATCCGATCATCGTCTTCTCGTCGGTTCTCACGGCATTTGCATTATTATTTCACTTTAAACCATCCAAAACCAGGCTTCTGCTAACGGCGGCGATTTGTCTCGTTAATACGGTTATCCTCAGTGTTTCTGCGGTTTATCCGCGCATTTACCATTTGAACGATGATCTGCGCATCTCGTCGATCGCGATGGGACAGGCTGATGGAACGCTCATCGAATTTCCCAATGGTCACATCATGGTTATCGATATCGGTTCCGAGCTGGGAAAAGACAATAATGCTGGAAAGGATCGCATGCTTCCCTATTTGAAATCGCTGGGAATACGCCATATCGACACCCTGGTTGTGACGCACGGTGATTACGATCATGTCGCAGGCATCCTGCCTGTGATCGCCCAGATCTCCGTTGGCGAAGTCTGGATAAATCGGCATCATACAGACCAGATCCCGGCGTGGGAAGGTGCATTGCGGTTAAACCATTTCAAAACGCATGCGGTAGATGAACTGGACAGACGTCGGACTATTGGTGGTGTCGATGTGGATATTCTCTGGCCGCGTCCGGAATATGCGGAAATACTTGAAGAACAAGGCCTGCTCAATGAGAATGAATCATCTGTCGTCATACGACTTGTATATAATCAATTCTCAGCGATATTTATGGGGGATGCAGGAACTGCGGTCGAAGAACAACTCATCGCAAGATATCCAATCAAACCCGTATCCGTTCTCAAAGCCGGGCATCATGGTTCGAACAGTGCCTCGTCACAATCGTGGGTAGATGTGCTAAAGCCCAGAGCTGTGATGTTTAGTGTCGGCAAACACAACCGATACCATTTTCCCCATCAGCCCGTGCAAGATAGATTTGAACGCATGCATTCTACAATTTATCGGACAGATCGGGATGGCACGGTTCGATTTTTAACCGATGGATACAAAATGCGTGTTGAAACCAGGCGATAAGCGAGTAACAATTCATTCCTATGCGCTATTAGACGGCTTGCGCCGTATGCATATTATTTGCGCGGCTACGCGCCGCAGGCGGGTAGGGGACGTTAAGATGTCTCGCGCTCATCCGTGTATTATCAACACTCTGGGCGTGACTTGGTTTATTTTGACCTGAGAATATCCCATTTGCAGAGCGTATATTCCCCCATCGATTTTCTGTAATCGATCAACAAATTATTAAATTCATCATTCCTAATCGTCGTTAAAAATCCGCTCAGCACAAAATCCGTGGCATTCCGCGTCGATGCAGAAAATTTAGTGCTATATTCCGCAGCTGTTTGAGAGGTATCAAACAATTCTTCGGGATGAGTGGATGCCTCATAATCATTGATAATATCGCATGGTTTGTAATCTTTGTCTTTAATCAGGTGACGTATGGATTTTTTCTCTTCAGCCATGTTCAGAATCGCGTTTAACAATTGAAACTCAAACATGGAATAGGTTAGGTGGCGATTTGTACAATCATATTCTTTATATTTGTCGTGATCATGGAATTGTTTGTATTTATCAATACATGGCTTTGGCGAAGCATATGCATTGCAGGAAACAGCCTGTGCGCAATAATTTTCTATCTTAACATCCAAATCTGCCTGTGAAAAGTTAGAATCATTTTGTATACATGTCAGCTTTGCACTCATATCTTTCAAATGGGCTTGCATACATTCACTCAGATTGCGATTCAAATGATTGGATTCTTCCTGATATTCTGCCCGATTTGCCATCAACGGGTTATCTCCTATACAAATGTTACTTCTAAGCGTGCATAAGGTGGATACGACATCGAATTCAATAATTTCCTCACTACAATTGGGATGTGCTCTCAGCTCGGCCTGATGTACGCTAAGCACTGAATTCGTGCATGCATCAATATTATCACGGTTACAGAGTGATTGGGTTGTGCACCAGGCTCTTTTTAAATCCTCAAAACTTCTAACCTTTATCGTCGATTCAAACGTTCTCAGGCGAGTGAGCATATCCCCGCTTTCGTCTGAGTTCAGAATTTTATCTATATTTTCGGCATCGGACTTGATAAAGGCACGAACTAATTTTTCGTCGGGGGTATCAAACAAACCGCCGACTGATTCGGACAATTGATTGATCTGTTTGCATCCTGCAACAGATATCATCAATGCGAGGATGGGTAGATAATACTTAAGCGTTTTCATGTACATTACCCTGGTCATTCAGGCATTTGTTATGAGTTCTCAAGTGCGCGTTTAAGTCTTTGCATGCCATCGATCACATTGGAACGCGGACAGGCAATATTCATACGCAGGAAGTATTGTCCATCCCCGCCGTATTCTGTGCCTTTGCTGAGATATAGTCCCGTTTTTTCGCGAATGAATCGCCAAAGCTCTGCAGAATTATCGGTATATTCGCGACAATCCAGCCAAAGCAGGTAGGTCGCTTCGCCCTTGACCAGGCGCAGTTTGGGCAGATGCGTTTGGATAAAATCGGCGACGTATTGCTTGTTTGCATAGATATACTGCCGCAATTCGTCCAGCCATGGAGCACCGTATTTAAAAGCGGCAACGGCTGCCGGCACCGCAAAAACATTTGGCTCTGCAACTTCGTCCGTATTCAGTGCACGCCAGATTCTGTGCCGAAGTGCCGGATTCGGGGCCATCACTGCAGCCGTCTGAACGCCTGCAATGTTGAATGCTTTGGTCGGCGCAATGGCAGTAATGCTCTGATTTCGACATGTTTCCGAAACCGAGGCATACGGCACATATTCCTTGCCGGGATCCGTCAAGTCGCAGTGAATCTCATCCGAAAAAACGATGACATGGTGTTTTTCGCACAATTCGCCGACGTGCTGCAGCGTTTCGCGATCCCATATTCTGCCGACCGGATTGTGCGGATTACACAAGATGAGCAGTGATGCCTGGGGATCGGCCAGTTTTTGTTCGAGATCTTCGAAATCAATATCATAACGGCCATTTTCGTATTTCAGGCGGCTTTCGAGCACCACGCGGCCATTGTTCAGAATCGAATTGAAAAAAATGTTGTATACCGGCGTCATGATGACAACTTTTTCGGCCGGCGTCGTGAATTTGCGCACAGCTGAAGAAATCGCAGGCACGACGCCGGTACAAAAGATCAGGCTCTCTTTTTCGAATGCGATGTGATGACGCGTTTTCCACCAATTCTGGTAGGCTTCGTACCATTCGTCCGGCAGCGTCTGATAGCCATAGATATGCTCAGAGACTTTCTTTTCGAGCGCTTCGATAATCTGCGGGGCCACTTCGAAATCCATATCGGCTACCCACATCGGGAGCTCGTTTTCGCCGATATCCCATTTATAGGCATTCGTATTTCTGCGATTGATTTGCTTGTCGAAGTCGTATGTCATGTGATTCGTCCTTGTTTTTCCGGGATTCTTTTTTCTGGGGATCTGCCCCAGGGCCGTCGAGTTCTATTTTGGCATGTTCTTTTCTGTCGCCCTTTCAGGGCTAAAATCCTTGGAAATCTATGATCCGGGGGTTCCGCTAACGCTGCACCCCCGGCTGTACACTGTCGCCCTTTCAGGGCTGTCATCTCAA
>JAEEGL013114359.1_pt1 | contig 11702 bp, 11 predicted proteins | sample 9134231 | NCBI WGS metagenome assembly JAEEGL01 (sample SAMN16246548, study PRJNA631951) | gut metagenome | biome: gut microbiome; feature: rumen; material: fiber-attached | host: Bos | place: Iran: Karaj | collected 2018-10
AGTTCCCCCTTTATTCTTTAAAATATTTGTTACACTTTCAATATATTTTTCTTTTGCTGTTGAGGTTTTATAATCTCGGTTGTCTGTAAGAAGTTTCTCTTCTAATATTGAAATGTTTGTAGTAAGCTTTTCAATAGCTTTTTTTTATTCATTAATCTTGTATTGAACTATTTCGTCATTATAATTCTTTATTTCATCTAAAGAAAAACCTAAGTCTTTTAAATATAGAATCTTTCTCATAGTTTCAATATTATAATCGTCATAGTATCTATAACCCGAGAATTCATCTATATATGCAGGTTTTAGAAGATTTTTTTCTTCATAGAATCGAATAGTTTTTAAACTAACATTAAAAAGCTTAGCAAATTCTCCAATTTTTAACATTCTAAACCTCCTAATATTACTCTACACCTTACCTTAAGGGGAGAGTCAATAGTTTTTTAGAATTTTTTCTACTTTTTCAAATTCCGGTTTATATATTCTAGAAAGTTTAACGTATAGATTTATGCCTCCAACCTCGATTTTTGTGCCATTGCTAACCTCTTCTAAAATCTTTGTTAGCATTGCTAAATTAGCATATGCCTTTTTCCCCCAATCTAAACTTCTAGCATATACATATAGATTAAGCTTATTATTTTCTACATAAAAATCTAACAAACTAATACAAGGTATATAAGATTCATCAATTAATGGTTCGAATGTTGTAATAGTTACTGAACAAGAAGAGGGTTTCTTATTCAATCTATTTATAACCCAATCAATTTGATTTTTTTGATCTAAATAGTTATAGAGCCTTGATGCGTACGACCTTGCGTTACCTAATTCTTTAACTAGACCCTGCTTATTAAAATTGTCTTCCATCCACTTATATCCATCTATATCCATATATTTGTCTATTATGGAATCTGGTAATTTAGCTTTTTTTATAGATATAGAAAGTGCTGTTTCTTCTTTTATAATTTCATCTTCGCTATATTCTTTAATCACTCCATTTTTATCTACTTCTTTTAAAAAGGAAATCCATGCTTCTCCTATTGTACTTACTTCACCTAAATGTTTCATTTAAATAGTCCTTTCATAAGTATTATAACTTACAACCTCATCAAAATCTTTTAGTTGCTTTTCAATATATACTTCACTGTCATCTTTATATCCTAATGTCAATAAAGCGATTAATTCTATGTTATCTGGAAGTTTTAGTACTTCTCTTAATATTTTTTTATCTTCTGCATGTTTTTCATAATTCATAAAGCAACTTAGTATACATGTCCCCAGCCCAAGATTATTTGCTGCAATCACCATGTTTTCTAGTGATAATGCTGAACTCAATACATACTCTTGGTATTTAGGATCATTTTCTTTATTTGCAAGAACTGCTATTATAACAGGTGCTTGCTTAATAAATTGTCTATCCTCATACGATAATGCTAGTTTTTCTTTTTGCTCTTTGTCTTTTATAATAATATACTCTGCTACTTGGCATTTTGGTTCTGGTTTGCCACCAAAAGGGGCGCTTCTACCACAATTTATAATTTGTTTTATTATATTATCATCAATTTCTTTATTTAAATATTTCCTTACACTTCGTCTATTTAAAATCTCTTCAATCATTTAATTACCCTTTCCAATTTATTTTTCTCAAAATTCCCATGTATTTATATATTTTTAATTACAAATTAGCATATGCTGCTATATCTTTAATATTTGATGTATCCATATCATAAACTAATCCATGCATACCACAATCTTTTGCAGGCAAAACATTTTTTTCTCTATCGTCAATAAATAAACATTCTTCTGGAATCAAGTCAAATTTTTCTAATAATCTTTCATAGATTTCTTTATTAGGTTTCATCATAACTTCAATAGCAGATATTAATAATCCATCAAAATAATTTCCAACATCTAAATTTTTTACGTAATCAAATAATACCTCATGTGTATTTGATAATGCATAAATATGATAATTATATTCTTTTAATTTTTTTATCAAATCGCACAACTCATAGTTTATAGGCATCTTCTCGAACCATGTATTCATTATTTCATCTACTTTTGATTTTAAATGTTCAGATACTCTATCTTTATATATTTTTTTGGCTTCATCATAAGTAAGTTTACCATTATCTAGTAATTTCCATTCTGGTGACTTAAAAATACAATCTCTTATTTCCAATCTATCTTCTTCATTGTCTGTATATTCCTTAGCAAGATTATCAGCATCAAATTTAAATAATACATTTCCAAAGTCAAATACAAAATTTTTAATTTCATTATCTGCTTCGAATAATAATTCTCTCAAATATGGCCTTTTTGGATTATTATATGAATCTAACTCATTAACTGCATTTCCTTTTTTGAAAAATACTAATCTATCGAATTCAATTTCAAGATTGTTTTCTTCCAAATATTCTTTATAGTCTTCAAAATGATTTAATAATTCATTTTTTGACATATTTATATTTCCTATTGCTAGGAATCCATATACATTTCTTTTTTTAGTTGGACATTCAATAAATTTAAATTCATATTCTATTTCATCTAAATTTAAATTTATTTCTTCTTTAAGTTCTCTTTTTAAATTTTGAACTAAATCAATGTGCATTCCATTTATTTCTTTTTTATCAAATCCACCACCTGGTATTTGGAATCCTTCAGGATAAGAAGTTGTTTTATTCATTTGACCACATACCCAATAATTGTCATTCGTTAAAAGAAGTACCCCACTCCATGGAGTAATAGATCTATACATCTCATCTTCAATTCCAACTCTTTCATCATAAAGATAGTGAGCATAATTAGATTTTGATATTTTCATTGTTGTTTGATTTCCATCATCTATAACCTCATCTACTACATAATCTTCGCCATTATAAAGGTTGGGATTTTCTTGTGTTGCTTTATCCCAAAAATTATTAATCTTTTCTTGTAACTCTTCTGGAAGATTCTTTACCTTTCCTGTATATTGTAGATTAATTGATCTATTATTTCTTTTTATCATAAAAACCTCACTCCTATTGAAAAATTCATTTAGATTATATCATATGACTAGCTCCATGCGAAGATAATTTTAAAAAAAGCAAAAAGCTAGAATACTATTCTAGCTTTTCATCCTTAGGTATTATAATATATTAATCGTCTTTAATTCTTGTTCAATTTTTTCTTCCCAAGAAGAGGCATGAACTTCGGCTATGTTCTTTTTTTCTAGTAATAACATTAACACTCTTGATTGTCCAATTCCTCCACCAATTGTATAAGGCAATTCGCATTTTAATATTTTTTGATGATAAGGAAATTTAATCCTCTCCATACATTTAGCTTTCTTTAATTGTTCTTCTAGTGAAATCTCATCTACTCTAATTCCCATAGATGAAATCTCTATTGTTTTATCTATAACTTTATCATAGATTAATAAATCACCATTTAATTTCCAATCATCATAATCAGGACTCCTTTTATCATGTGGTATTCCAGATTTTAATTTATCGCCTATGCCAATTATAAAAACAACTTTTTTATCCTTTCCTATTAATTGTTCTCTTTCAATTGGACTTTTATCAGGATATAAATCCTCTAATTCTTGACTTGTTATAAAGTATATTGATTTAGGCAAATCAATTGTTAAGTAATGATATTTCTTTTTCATAAATATTGATGTCTGTCTAATTGCTTTATAAATACTTTTTACTGTTTCTTTTAAATAATTTATTGTTCTATCTTCTTTTGTTATTATCTTTTCCCAATCCCATTGTTCTACATATAAAGAGTGAATATCATCTACAATTTCATCTTTTCGAATCGCTTTCATATCGGTATATATTCCCTCATGAATTGGGACTTTATAATTTAAAAGAGCCGTTCTTTTCCATTTGGCTAATGAATGGACAATTTCAAACTTTTCATCACCTTTTTTAAAACTAACTGCTTTCTCAATACCAGTTAATCCATCTTGTAAACCTGTAGATGTTTTTACAAATAGAGGACTTGGTACCTTAATTAATCCTAATCTTGCCTCTAATTGACTTTCAAAATGTTTTTTGCACTCATCAATTGCTTTTAATGTTTCTAAATAGCTAATTTCTTTTTTCATATTAATTCCTTCTTTCTTAATTTAGTTTTTAATAAATTAAGATACTTGTAGGACATATCTATTATATTATTATATTTTGGTCATTATTATCATTATCACTTTCCATTTTTTTAACCACCTCCTTATTTATTTTTTTTAAACTAATTTATTATCTTTAAAATCATAAGCAATCCTCCTTTATAAATACAAAAATACCAGTATCATCCTACAATAAGGACGAATACTGGTATCCGCGGTGCCACCTTATTTATTATTAAAGATACATATATCTTCGACTTTAATAATCACTTTTTTATTCTGCTCTAACAAGCATAGCAATATGATGACGGATTGCTTCCGAACTAGTCTACTAAGCATGATCGCTTTTCGGTAGTCTGCTCAAAGGTGTTCGTTCACTATACTCTTATAACTACTTCACACTATACGTAGCTCACTGGTATAAAATATATAGTTACTTTTCCTCTTCATCGCATTTATGTAAACATAATATCATAAATAATTATGGCTGTCAAATTAATAATAAATACTTGTTTTTATAATTTTGCATATTCTTCTAAAATAACGTTATACATTCTACTTCCTTTTTCAACTCCAGTATATTTAACAATTGCTTCTTCTACTCCGTTTTCTTTAATATAATTTTGTAATTCTTCTGCTTGAGCATCACCATCTGATTTAAACTTTAATGCGCAAGCTACTCCTTTTAATAAATATGTATTATCTAATCTATATTCTTCACAATTGTTTGCTGGACCCATTATACGATCGTTTGGGGCAATTTTGCGAATTGGCTCACGAGAAACACGTGAAATTGGATCAACTACACCTGGCGTAGTAAATCTTTTTACCATCATTGTTTCCATGTAATCAACTAATGATTCGTGTGTAAAGCCATATTTTTTCTCTAATGCAGATGCAGATTCTAGCATTGCTTCACGAATTTGAGGAATAAGTTCTGGATCACGAAGTGAATCTTGAACTATCTCATACCCCTTTAACGCTTGACCATAATAACCGGCTATTGCATGCCCACAATTGATAATATAGATTTTTCTTTGTAGATACATCATTAAATCATCAACATACTCAGCACCTTTAATTGGTTCTGAATCTGGATCTATTAATTTGTTTTTTTCAATTACTAGTTCATAAGCATCTCCAACTTCTATACCTTCTTTACCATTATGAACTCCACCAAAAACCATACGATCGACTGCAGTATTTGGAAATACAGCAATTGAATCTAATTCTTCTTCAGTTAGTATATTTGTTTCAATCATAGCTTTCTTTAATATATCTGTACCCATCATTGCATTTTCACATGCCATTACAATAGCTTTATTATGATTTTGCTCTAATCTTTTTTTAAGACCTTCTGTAATAAGTGGAGCAACTTTTGGTAAATTTGTAGCCATAACAGATGTTGTTATAATCTCTGCTTCACACATCGCATCAATTAATTTTTCAGGGTTCTTAATATTTGAATATGCAATAACATGGTCAATTATTTTTTCTTCATAATTGTGGTCAATTAAAAACAATGGATACTCATGTTCCTTGTTAACTAAATCAACTAATTTATCAACTACATCTCCAAATATAACTTCATAACCACTATCGTGCAAAAGCTCTGCAATAAAGCCACGGCCAATCTTTCCTGCTCCAAAATGAACTGCTTTTTTATTATATTGATTCTCCATAAATATTATCTCCCTTCTTTAATTATACAAATTAGACATCATTTCTTGTGCATATTCAAGTGTCATACCTTTAGCTGTAGATAAGCGACCTTCTTTTAGATGTACAAATGTATTATTTTCTAGATTTATACCACCACATACAGATAAACACTTACCATTGTTTATATATTCTTCTAATTCTTCATCAGTAATATCATCTACGCTAACTCTTGCAATATCTGTAATATTAATAGATTGCAATATTTTATCTTGCTTACATAACAAAACGCTATTTCCTGTGTAGCAATATATATCTTCTCTTCCCCTATATTGATTTATAAGTTCTCTGGCTTCTTCTTTTGTTTTTGGTTTTCCATACATTTTTCCATCAAAAACTATATTCTGATCTGCTGCAACAATTAGTCTTAATCCTCTGTCTGTTGTTTCTTCAAATACAGTCATAGCTTTTCTCATAGATATTTCAGCTAATTGATCTTTATAAGATTTTGATTCATCTGGAGTTTCATCAGCATTGCTTACTATAACTTCAAATGGAATACTACTATCAATCATTTGTTGTTTACGAATAGCTGATTTCGAAGCTAAAATTACTCTTGGAAAATTTTTTACTATTTTCTTAAATGGTTTTACTAAATCTTCTGGCTTATCATAAAAAATTATTTCTGTAGCAATATTTGCCATTGTTGTTGAAATATCACTATTTTTCTTTGCAATAACATAAATTGGTTTTCCTTCTGCATAGCAAAAACCACCATTCATACCAAGGCCAACACCTTTTTCAGTAAATTCAATAATATTACAATCACATTGTTTCATTGCAGGAAAAGCATAATCCTTCATTAATGTTTTTCCTTTAGGAATATCTGCAGCTCCCCATTTTTCTACATCACGTGCCATTACAGTAATTTCGATTCCAGCTTTGTTTAAAGCTTTTTCAATTCCTTCTATCTTAGCACGATCTTCTTCTCCATCATGGAATTTTAATGCAAAAAATGAATGTAATGTTCCTGGTTTTCTTTCGTAAGAAATTTTTGCTTGTTTAGCTAATTCTGACATTTTAAAACTTCCTCCTATCTATTTTTGTAGTACATAAACTATCCATTTATTATTGTTTTCTCCACCTTCTTTAAAAGATGTTACAATTTTAAAATTGATGCTATTTATAGCTTTATTCATAAAATCTTCAGAAAAATAATTAAAATAACGTTCTACCCCCAAATAATACTCGTTTTGGAAATCAACCCATTCATGGTCAACCTTGCGAATTTCACGGTTCATTACATTAAATACAAATATACCACCTTCGTTTAATGCTTGATATATCTTATGAAGTGCTTTAATGCAATCTTCTTCTGTAAAATGAACAAATACTCTCCATGCTAAAATTCCAGAGTATTTTTCTTTAAAATCATCTTCCAAAAGGTTAAACTTAATTATTTTCAATCCATTTTTTGAAGCTATTTCAACAAAATCCTTTGCAACATCGCTAGCTAATACATCATATCCAAGACTCTCTATATATTTTGAATTTTGTCCATCACTACAACCAACCTCAAATATTTTTGAACCTTTAGGCAACATCTCAAAAGAATCTTTTAGGAACTTTTTAAGTCTCTCTTCTTTTCTATCTGCTTTTTCAGGATTTAAAACATAATGTTTTAAAGTTGTTCCTAAAAATTCTTTTGCTTTTTTTTCATATACTTCCAATGTTTTTCTATTTTCTTCGCTCATAATTATCCCTCGTTTGAATTTGTTAATTTATTTTTATTATATACATATATGATTGCTATAATTCCAGCACTCATTACAAAAATTGAAATTATATTTAATACAATATCACTCTTTATAACAATTTGGTTTGGATATTCTTCATTATATAGTAGCTTAACCTCATTTTCTTTCTCTGGTTGATACTTTTTAACCAATATAGGATAATCAGCACTATATATATGCACTTCTCCATTTATTACATAAGAGAAAGTAGGATAATATTCTGTATCATACACATGAGAAGCTTCTTCTATATATTCAACAAAATATCCTGTTACCGTTTTATTATAATGTGACAATATAATAATTGTTCTAATTAATATAAATATTATTAATAAAGACATTATTATTATAATTCTCATAAATCTTTTTTGGTAAAATTCTAGAACAATATCTTTAATAGACCTATGTTCTACTATCTTATACATATATGTTATAACTATAAAATAAAAGACAAAGTCTAGTACCAATAACATTAAAACTTGTGAAAATGGTATAAAAGCAATTCTACAAACAGTTATTGTTACAGCTGTCCATAATATAATAAATGGAATTCGTATTGAATTATACATTTTTTCATCTAAATGATTCATCCACATTGTAAAGAATATGTTAATAAAAAACAAGCCAACTACAAAAGCTAATTTATAAAAATCACTTGCTCCAACTTCAGTTAAAAACTCTCCAAATAACCAAGAGTATATTAAAAAAACTGAGTAACAAACTACTGAAAGAAGCTTTTCTATTTGCATAATTTACTCCTTATCTCATATATTGTTGTTAAAATATGTTATAGCAATCATTATCACTGAGATTAGTATTATTATACTAATTACAATGATATGTTTTTTCTTCTCTGAAAAAAGTGTTGCTACAAATTCTCTAATAAAAGCATTTATCCAAAAATATATTTTAGTTCTAGCTCCGATTCCTTCCATATAAAGACTTTGCTGATTAGCAATACATCCAGCTCTAAATACATGATAATTAGTAGTTGAAAATGCAATTTGAGCTTTTTTCATTTTTTCTTTAATAAGATTATTTGAGAATTTAATATTTTCAAATGTATTCTTTGATTTATCTTCAACTAAAATATCCTTTTCCTTTATTCCTTGTTCGAGCAGATAATTCTTTATTGCATGTGCTTCAGATATAATTTCATCGTTTCCTTGACCACCTGAAGGAACAAATTTAATATCTTTATTAGAATTTTCTTTTTGCATCTTGGCAAATTCAATTGCACGATCTGCTCTTCCTTGTAATAATTTTGATAAAGTCCCATCTTTTTTAATTTGGCACCCTAAAATAATAATATAATCTTTATCAAATTTAGGAATTTTCTTTGCACTCTTTATTCCAAGTATTATAGTGGCAAGTAAAATACATTCTAAATATGCTACAACACTAAATATTGTTACTTCTATAAAACGTTGTAAATATGTTGCAAATCCTGCTTCATTATGAACATCAATCCAAGTGGCTGTTTGCAAAATATCATTTAGTTTAAATGGAAGAATTGTTGCAACACAAAAGAATAATCCTAACATTATGCCTAGCAAATTTTTAATATTCAAACCTTCTTTTTTTAATAAAACGAAGCTAAAAATTGTAACAAAAATAGCGGCAATAAAAGCTATTGGCAATACTAGTGCTGAAAAAGCTAAACATAATTCTATCATATCTCTAATTGTAAATATTAAGCCTCTATACCCTTTAATGCTCCATAGTTGATTTAAAAAAGAAAATGATAAAAAGATAATTAATCCTAAATATGCAATATTAGCATATTGATATATACTCTTACTATATGATATTTTAAACTTCTTTATTAACCCATATGTAATGAATGCAATCCATATACTAAGTGAAATTGGAATTATAAAGCTAAATGAAGAATTTCCATAGTATTCATTAAAAGTAATAACTCCAAATCTATGAATGTAAAATGTATTCAAATAACATGAAGTATTTTCTTGATCTAAAATCTCAAAAGAGGTATGTCCGATTGATTTAGATTTAAATTTAAAAAGTAGTTTATTATTATCTTCTTTTTTTTCAAATAATTCAATAACACTATCATCTTCTATTTTAACAGACAAATCATCTATAGAATAATTATAACGATTTTTATCCAATTTGAATGTATATGTTTTACCTGCAAGAATGATTACAATTAACGGAATAATTATTAAAATGCTTGTAAATATAACTACTTTTAATCTATTCAAACTAATTTCTCCTATCATATTTCAACATTGCTTACTTGATTATATAGTCATGGATAATAATTTTCAAGTAAGTAATACTTATTAAAAACCAGGTTCAGAATAATCTTGTTCTTTTTTTACAATTTGATTCCATTTATTTTCTACAAATATTTTCAAATCGTCAAGAGGATAATTCCATTCTCTATAATCAATCTCTTCATTTAAATCTGGTTCCTCGAAAAAATATACGATTTCTTGTTTTTCTAAATGGGGATATAAACTTTTTAAGAATAGTAATTGTTGTTTGGTAGGATTAAATGGAAATGCTACTACAGAATCACATTCTTCCATTTTATCAACTAGATAAAATGGAAATATTACTAAATAATCAAGCTTAGCAAGTCTATTGGGTAAATTTAAAGAACTGTCGGTATCTAAAATAATTCCCATGATTCCGTTTAATTTTTCATTCAATCTTCTAAATAGTTTATAATGATCTATTTCACCAAGTACTCTTGGGACTGATGTCATTTTTCCATTTCTATCTACAACAATAACAAAATTTTCTTCAAAATAGTGCATTTTATCTATAAAAACTCCTAAAAAATAATTAATATCATTCAATAATTATTATAATTAATAGTTTATTATATTTCAATTATTCATCTTTTTATTTCCAAAAAAACAAGAGATGGATAAATTGCTTTATCCATCCCTCGCTTTTAACTACTAATTCAGCTATATTAATTACAATTAAGCTGCAAATGAGTAGTTCTTCTTTATGAAATTGTAATAAGGGATAATCATCGGTTCTTCTTCAGTAAGTGACTTAATAACACACCACGCAGTGTATACGCCACTTCCGCTTGCGGGCTGAAGTCCGTGACTGAGATTGACCCCATCGCCTGCTACGAAGATTCCGGGTGCAATCATCATCAGATTATCCATTTGAGGAGTGAAGCTAACCGGTTTTACCTCAACCCCGTGTAAGAGAAGATCTCCCCCCACAGTAAATCCCGGAAAAACTTGCTCAATTCCTTCAATAAACTGGATTAAAGCTGCTGTCATTGAAGGTTCAAACACTTTTGTCAAATCTCCTGGATGGAGATTTGTTTCAGTTGAACGAAATGACAGTTTTGCAAGTTCATCCATAGTGGTAGGTATTCCTGCAAGCAGACTTCGATAAGTCTGTACGATCGGGTATCCATTTCCCTGTTTGTTTGCCTTCTGGACGTATTTCCAGATAAAAGACGCAGGATCTTCTACCTGACTAACATCAACGTCCAATAAGAGACTTACGTTAGTGTTGGGAGATTTTGCCAAAGATAAGGAATAACCATTGGCAGCAATGCCCAACTTCTTGCCATAATTCTCGTAACTAATCCACCCACCAGGGCACTGGCAGAATGTTTTAGCAGCTGAAACGAAGGAGCCTTTAGGGAAATACATTCTAAGCTTAGGTTCATAAGCATCAATATTTCCCGGTACCATAGGCCCAATCTGTCCATTAATGGCATCAGGGACTTCAGCTCTGACACCGAGAATCAGATTCCCAAATGTCGTGGAGATGTTATTCTCCTTGCATAAGTTACTTAACCAATCAGACCCGCTTCTACCAGGTGCAAGAATAATCCTATCTGCTTTCACATAAGGAATCTTCTTGCTGTTGGTATACACAAGAAGTTTGTTAAAATCAATTGTTGTCACCTTAGTATTTACATAGATTTTAACATTCTCGTGTTTCATCAGCTCTGACTGCATGGTATAATAAAGCTTCCTCGAGCCATCACTTCCATAATGCTCTATTGGGTGCAGCTCCATCTTGAGACCAGCCATAGTAGCGCGTTCTTGAGCACCAGACAAATATGGTGTCATTGTGGTACCATAAACATTAGGATAAACGTTCGCCATTTTTCCATAATTTCGATACACACG
>JAEEGL016577997.1_pt1 | contig 11702 bp, 14 predicted proteins | sample 9134231 | NCBI WGS metagenome assembly JAEEGL01 (sample SAMN16246548, study PRJNA631951) | gut metagenome | biome: gut microbiome; feature: rumen; material: fiber-attached | host: Bos | place: Iran: Karaj | collected 2018-10
CCGCCACTCCGAAACAGATGATCTGCCGTTTCGTGAGATTCAAAAAGATTTTGGTCTTGACCCGCGAGAGGTCGCGGGGGACCGGTACATAAGCATTCATACATCCTCCTAATGAGCGCTGAAGACGGTCTTCGAGAGGGAACCTGTCTTGAACAGTGTGAAGCAGAGCAGCACGGTGTAACCGAGGATCGCCAAGATCGAGCCAAAGATGTCGCTTGTAACCGCGACGTTCTGTACGAGCACCGCGTAAATTGCCACGCAGACCAGGATGAGAAATCCCTGGAATCCGAGAGCAAACAAGGCCCTCAGATAATTCTGTCCGATCTGGCTCTGCTCCCTGTTTCCAAAGGTCGCGAACGGGATCGGTGCCAGGCTCGTCATGAGATAGATCTCGATCATCCGGCCGTAGATCACGATGAAGATGCAGATCGTCAGGATCCCCATCGTGATGTTCACAATGAACATCTCAAAGAAGAGACCGATGAGCGGCCCGAGTTCCATGGCCTCCAGACTTTCTCTCAAGGCAACAAGATCCGCAGCCGGGATGGCCGTACTTCCCTGGATAATCCCTCCGGCGCCAGCAATGACATTGTGTGCGAGGTCAAACACAGCCATCGTGATGTTGAAGGTGTTTGATACGAGCGTCACGGCGATGAACGTCTTGAAGATCCACTTGAAGATGAGACCGATGTCGAAGTTCGCCATGTTGTTATGCTCGATCAGCATCTGTATGAGCTCCCATGTGCACACAAACGTCAGTATGATCCCGGCAATCGGCAGGATCACGCTTTCCGATATCCCTCTGATAAGATAAAAGACACCGGGATTAAATCCTGCCGGTGTCTTACCTACCTCTGTCGCGATGATCCCAACTTCCTGATTCACCGAGTCGAACATGGTCGACAGATTTCCCATGATGCCGTCTATCAGGAGCGCCTTCAGCCAGTCCGCGATCGATTGGAGCAAGCCTCCTATCATAGCCGGTCACCTCCTCAGCTTAGTAAGTTCGACAGTAGCGGGACCAGAAGCACTCCAATAAGAGCGATGCCTCCTCCCGCGATAAGCTGCTTGATCCCCTGTGACTTGGCTCCCGGGTTATCCTGACCGTAACCTTCCATCAGGTTGATGCCGCCCCAGACCGCAAGGCCGGCTCCGAGCGCAATGACCAACGTCTGCAATACACCGACCGCAGTTTGAAAAAACGCCATAATTCCTTCCTCCTTCTAGATTTTTGGGCATAATAAAAGGCCCCGAATCCCGAAGGAATCGAGGCCGATGATTATGTAATCCGCGGCAAATAACTATTGCTAAATTATGACTACCATTGTTTTATTAAATCCAATCACTCTTGCGTGGCTTATCGTGACTTGCTTCATATTCGTCCCAGTCGAATAATTCACCGGCATTGCCATAACCGTCGCTGCTATCTTCATAGCCGCACTCTTTACAGAACAGACGATTCTTCTTATCGTCATACCAAATCTGGTTCCCACAGACAGGGCAGTTTTTGTCCTCTAAACAATAAACCATAGAAAACCTCCTTGAACACATTCGCAATTCAGGATAGCCCCAGGCAACTATCTCTTTAGATATGCGTTATATAACAAAAATTACTACTTTAGTCAATAAACTAATTCATTTTGGCCTCTAGGTTTTTTTGTAATAGAATTGGATCTAATCAATACTATCTATCAACACTAGGCAACTGTGTGGACTTGTAATTAACGCCCAAAACTGTTGCTAAAACAGAAGCTATGCCAATCACAGTGATCACAGCATATTTACCAATCGCTTGTAAGAACTGTTTATTCTCTGTGTCCTTTGCCGCAATCTTGTCCGCGACACAAATCATCTGGAACGTAATACTGTCACGATCTTCAGCCGAGAGGTATTCTTTCTTCAGAAGGCTTCCCAAATCATCAAGTATGCTTTGGTACGCACCTATGACAGCTTCCATATTTGAATCATTGCCCTTTATGATTCTATCGCAAACATCTTTCAGTTGATTGACCATCTCTGAAACGGTTGAAGAATATTTTGGAAACTGATTAATTATCGATATGGCGACCTCGCGATCCATCTGCGGAAGCAGAGAGATGAATTCGATTACTTTGTCTTTAGATAGCTTTCTGAACGAGTCGATGTTCAACGCTCTTTTAACTGCATCTTCCGTTTGGATTTTTTTTACCATAGGCAAAACCTCTTTCTTCATTTTTTGTTTTTAGCATTTTCGCTAAAGAATAAATTGATATTAGTATGTCTGTGCAGCGAATTACAATCCTGTTGAATATATACCCATGAATCTGCATAGGTACCCTCGGCCATTATACCTTGCTTAAAAATGCTTTCATTCAATGCGAGTGGATCTGAAGCGCATCTTTCAATAAAGCGATAAGCACATCCCGTTTTTACATCGGACGACGGGTTTAGATTATCAAATAAAACATGATCCATATTGCATGAAGCATAGTAAACGCTATATGGAACATTTCCGACTTGGGATATTTCGGAAAGCTTTCTAAGAATATCCGCTTTCTTCTTATTCCTGCCAATCGCCCCGTCTGTATTGGACGTGATTATTGAATTGCTTGTGTAAATAAAATCTTTACCATTGCCTTTTACTATGTTTTCGGGAGAGATAAACGCTCCATCCATATCAACAATTTGGACGAATTCTTGAATTTCGTCCACCCTGATATTGCTAAATGGCACTCCATTTCTTCGGAAATGCATAAGAATATCGTTTAGTTTGCCCTGAATATTGCTTGCGGTCACTTTGGTAGTGGCTGTTATATCATTGCCATTTACCAGAAACTGAATTTGGTACTTTTCACGATATTGATCAAAGCAAGGCGCATGAAGAATTGCCCCTATTTCTCGTTCGTCATTTTTACCTTCTACAAGAAAAAGGAGGAACTTCTTTTTCATGACTCATCATCCTCCGAATGACCCGCTCTGTAGAATGCGCTTTCGATATCAAATCTGTCGGTTGCATTATAAATGGATTCTTTATTAGATCCAAGCACAATATTCCTGAAATACGTGTCACGCATATTACTATTACCTCTATGTGGTAAAGTAATAAACCTGTTCTCAGGATTGACCGTCGTAAAACAAAGATATTTCGCAGGGAGCACCTCAAGCGGTCTTAAATTGTGAGAAGTGAAAATGAACTGTCCTTTAATCGACTCAGACATTACAGCGAGCATTTCACCAAGCAGATATTCAAATATACCAGAATCAATTTCATCGATGGCGACTGTAAATGATTCTTCATTATAAACCGCAATCAACAGACTCAAAATTGAGACCATACGACGAATCCCGTCTGATTCGTATTTCAGAGGGATAACTCTATTATTCCGTATAGACATTATTTCAAAGCAATGCTCTTCCTCGTTTTCTTTTGTCAGCCGTTTTCCAAGGTCGGTAACATCGAGAGCCATGTCCGGCACTATCTTGCCAAGAACATCACTAACTGAAGCCAGCGCTTGCATAGTTCCTGTATACCATTTTTCTGGAACCGCTGTGCTCGCATCCATTTTCAGTGCCACTTTATAAAAGAAAACACCATGCCCATGAATATGTTTCCAAAGCAGAAGCGGAAGTGTTGAGTTTATATTTGTAATTCCAGTTGTTACCGTATCGATTACCTGGAGATAGATTCTACCGAATCTGCTCAGATTACTAATAATCTCATACGGCCAAGATAAAAAAGCCGCTTTGCCTGCTTCTTCCGGGTATTGCTCACCAAAGTTATCGACAACATCTTTTATGTCTTCTCCTTTAGCTAGTTCGTTGTCAAAACTCTCTGAAACCAACCGGAAACTCTCTTCCTTAAAATAATCGTCAATTACTTGTTTAAGGCATTCTATAAACTTGGTAGAAAAGAGAAAAGATGTACCGTTCTCTTTTGAAATGGCTTTTATCATTTTATATTTTTCGGAGTAAGCTTTATTACCAAAAGTAAAAATGGCATATTTTTGTTCACTTCCAAACGCCCTGCCCTTGTCATCACTAACCGCCTTTCTTGTATCAAAAAAGACTTGTTTGGGCAGAACCGTTTTTCCATCTGTGTTAAAAAACTTAATCTTTAGCACTTCATTATTGATGAAATGCTCTGTTTTTTCTACGGACCTATCTATATCGCCATCACATTTGACAGTCCTTTTTTGAATGTCAAAATCATAAAACACTTCAGCACAAGTAGAAGCTCCCAAATCTATATTCTTGTTATCCTCATCAAATGCGCGCGCAAACATAGAAAACGTGAACCCTAGTGAGCATTTTTCACATCCTACACGAATGCAACTTGCATATTTGTCCCCTATCGCTTTTCCAGAGAGGACTTCTTTCAAGAGTCCCAGTGCCATAATTACCGAAGATTTGCCCGAACCGTTTTGACCATACAGTCCAAGAATGGAAGGCGCGTCTGTATAGTAATCAGTAACTTTTGAATTTGGAAAATCGACTGTGCCCGATTCGATGTTTCTGAAGTCCTTAAATACAATCTGTTTAATCCTTGCATAGTAGAGTACTCTATTAATATCCAACTCTCGCACCTCCAATCTGCATGGGTACAGTATAGCACAAGCATCATTATTGTCAAGTGTTTTCTTTTTTTGATACATTCTGTATCGAATAATTAATTCATTCAAGTGTTTTTCTTGAAATCCGTTCCTAAGTAACATACATCAGTTTATTACAATCTTGCCTCTTTACTCTTCTAGGTTATTTCTCGACATGTGCTTGATTACTTGACTTATAATATCCTTGAAGGTTCTCGATGCAAGGATACTACTTCTGTCACCCTGCATCGATTACCTCATACTCATCGTTTACCCGAAGTTTTATCTGGTGATTCAGGAACTTCTCGATGTCAAACATATTCCTGAGATCAGCATCTCCGGTGAACCTGTAATTTGGATGCCTCAACAAATCATACTTGTCGGAAAAGAATGGTCTGACCCCGCGGAGCTGCAGGATGCACTTGCTTCCGTCCATGACCTGTAGTTCGTCCCTGCTCAAAAGCTCATGGCCTAACTTTTGGTAATTCAGAGAATGCGACTGCTCTCTGCCTCTGCTTTCTCCGGTATTGAAGCTGTCGATCGTCTCCTTCCCGAGAGCTTCGGACAGTTCCTTCAGCGTCGTAGGTTCTGTCCCGCCCAGGAACAACTGTGAATCGCAGTTGCCGATGATCGTATCAGCATTGTCTTTATAGATCGCTTTCAACTGGGATCTGGCCTGTAGGACCATACAGGCTGATATCTCTCTGCTTCTCATAGTGGCGATCAGTTTTTCGAAGTTCGGGATCTGACCGATGTTTGCCGCCTCATCGATCAGGCAGCGCACATGAACCGGAAGTCTCCCTCCGTACACGTCATCCGCCTTTTCACAAAGCAGGTTGAATAATTGACTGTAGATCATGCTGAGAAGGAAGTTGAATGTTCCGTCCGTATCCGACATGATCAGGAATAAGGCTGTCTTTCGGTCGCCTATGGTATCAAGGGCCAGTTCATCATACTTCGTGATTTCTCTGACTTCTTCAATATCGAAGGGGGCAAGCCGTGCGCCGCAGGAAATAAGGATCGACTTAGCAGTTTTTCCTGCCGCCAAAGAAAACTTCTTATACTGCCTCACCGCGAAGTGATCCGGCTTCCTTCTTTCCAGATTCTCAAACATAAGGTCGATCGGATTCCGGAAATCTTCATCGTCTTCCCGGATGCTCATGGAGCCCAGAAACTCGATCAAGGTGGCAAAGTTCTGCTCTTCCTCAGGCGCTTCGTAGTGGATATAACCTATAAGAGCGCAGTATAGAAGTGTCTCGGCCTTTACCCAGAAGTCGTCGCCTTCCCTGCCCTCTCCCTTAGTGTTGGCGATTAAAGTAGTGACCAGCTTCAGGATGTCCTTCTCACTATGGATATAGGCGAAGGGGTTATAGTGCATGCTCTTCTTAAAGTTGATGGTGTTAAAGACTCTCACCTGGTATCCGTTCTCTAAGAGGGCTTTCGCACAGGATACGCAGAGTTCCGATTTTGGATCCGTGATGACGTATGAACTGTGCATCTGGAGCAGGTTCGGTTTAATGAAGAAACGGGTCTTTCCGGAACCGGATCCGCCGATCACGAGGACGTTCTTGTTTCTTGCTTTCGACGGATCCTTCGGCCTGGACTCCATGGTCAGCCACTCGGTTTTTGTGAGGATCACGTTCTCCTTGAAATCAGGGTTCATAAATGGGGCGATGTCTTTGACGTTGCCCCACCTCGCGGAACCATACTCGATTTTGGGCCGGAACTGCTTTCGGCTTTTCTGTCTGGCATAGACAATGCCATACAAGACTGTTGCCAAAGTCGCTCCAATCAGAATGTCGAAGAGGTTAAGGGAAGGAAGCGGATTCCGAAAGGCCTCAGGGATCATCGTAAAGAAGGACAGGAATCTTTGTGAGAAATCCTGCCCTTCCGCTATCCTCCAGGCTTCCCCGATATTGGTCAGTAGAAGGCCAATACCAACATAAAAGCCAATCTTAACGATCGCTTTTTTCTTCTCACTCATCGGTCACCGATCTCCGGAATTCTCTCTTTGATCGCTTCCTTTACCGACGCCTCTGTCTCCTTTGCTTCCTTCAGCTCCTGACGAACACTTTTCTTCTCCCGCTTCTTAAGCGCTTTTGCAGCGTACTCGTTGAAAGCGGCTGTCATGGCGTCTGCTTCCTTTGCCTTGAAGAACACCAGGTATTTCGGTGGATCTTCCGAAATGTCCTTTCGTACGGCATAATCGATACCGTACTTCCTGGCATAGACTTCAAAGCCCTTAAGATCGGAGTTTGCCACATCGATATTCTCCACGCCCTGTCCCTGACCAATGAGCTCGCTGACCTTCTGCCGGCCATGCTTAAACGAATCTTTCTTCGCGTTCTTCTCCGCAGCCTTCCTGCTCTTTACTCTCTCTCGATGAGCCATATACTGGCGTCCAGCGTTCATAACTGTTCTTAAGGAAAGCTCGGATGTTCTGATGAGCAGATTTATGGCCCTGTCTTCAACTTCATCCTGCATGGATGATCACCTCCCTCTTGTGTTAGATCGCTCCGCGATCCTGCTCTTTGCTCCTTACCCTGGATTCCTTTTCCTGACCAATGTTCTCATCCGGAATTGGAACTGACACGATCCCTTTACCCATTCTGACAAAGGCTTCCGGCTGATGGAACAGCGCCTCATATTTCTCCGCTTCTTCCGGTGTCAAGGATCTGAAGTCCTCTTCTCCCAAGCCCACGACCAGGAACGGACCTGTCAAGATGTCCTGGATATTTCCCTCCTCATCCCGGAGAGCACGGTTCAGCTGCATTCCGTTCAGCTTCCCTTCTTCATTACAGACGATGCCTATCGGATCATCGAACGGATAAACGACCTCGATATTCCCTTGAACGGCCTGCTGGAGAGATTCCAGATTTGAGCCGACTTCGATCATTTGAGGATACGCTTCCGCGTTCACCAGAAGAGCTGAGATCATTGGTAGCGCTGCCGGTTCGTCACTAAGGACCACTTCGGATTCTTTCATCTGGTCCGCTTCCCGCTCTCTTCTTTCCTCCCATTCACTTCCCCGTTCAAAAGTCCTTGTGTCTGCATCATAGTGATAAGAAACGTCTGAAAGTCGATCCGCCGGAGAAACCTCCGCCCGATTGACCCCTTTCACCATCTCGTCCAGCTCTTTTGAGTTCCGTCCTGAGTCATCACGGATAAACAGGAGTTCATGGATCGATGACGGGATCACATAGAAGCTGCCTCCGATGGATTTCGCGGATTCATCCAGAAAGCCGGGATAACCGAGAACGCAGGCTCCCTGAACGCCGATATCCGTAGTGGCGACATAAAGGGAAGACTGCTCCGACATCATCTCGGGATCTGCCTGGAACAGGACTTCCATCATGTTCCGTAAGATCGGAGGATGAAGCCTTGCTGCGTTCTCCTTCGCATCCATGAAAAGCTGCTCTTTGGTAACGCCAAAGGCATTCATAAGTGAGTCCGTTACAATGCTGCTGGCATCGCCATGGTTCAGCTCAACTCTGCAGATCAGTGCAAGGTCAGAGATCCGCTCGTGAGGAATTTCCTGCAGTCGTTCCTCATTCCCCAAGACAGGAAGAAGCTGTAAAATCAACTGGCTCTTCATCTTGCTGTAGTCTGTCAGATCCGCCGCCTCAATATCGAGCTTTGTTTCAAAGGCTTCACGGAAAGTCTCCTCCATCCGTGTCATAACCTCCTGAAGTGTTGCTTCTCCTTTCTCAAAAGAGTTAAAGGCCTGTTGGATATCAACGACCGGAGCCATCTCTTCATTCTCTCTTCGACCGGAGATTCCAAGATAAGACTGCCCGTTCACCTTTGACACGTATTGACTTGTAAAGGTGTGGTCCGGAAATCGTTCTCTGAGTGCTTGTATCAGTGTTTCTCTGAATTCATCAATGTTCATTGGCAAGACCTCCGAAGATTTCCACCGGAATCATAAACTCACAACCCTTCGGGAAAAAGCAGACGGTGACCTGAGGAGCGTTTCCCTCCTGCGTCTCCTCGCTTTCATCTTCATCGTGATCTACGGCCGGATGATCGAGATCGTCCTCTTCCATTTCTTCCTGCAGCTCATCTAGTTCATACAAGATGAGCTGCAACTCATCCATGAGATCGTAGAGCCGTTCTCTGTACTCACCTAACCTGCTGATTCTTTTCTGTTCCTGCATCGATTCTTCCTCCTTGAAGTTCTTTTTGTTTGTATTCTTTTCGGTGTATCTTTCGGCATTCTTAGCTGTTTTCTTGTCCACGTTCTTGTCCATCTTCATGTTTTCCTTTCGGTGCTCGTTTTTGACGTTTTCCATCATCGTTTCTCTCCTTTCGAGCAATAAAAAAGCGCCTTATTAGGCGCCTTCATTCGTTGTATATGCTGTTATCTTGCTTCTTCCCGGCTCTGGATCCTCTTACGCTGCCACTGCTCCAGAAGCTTCATGATCGTATCCTGCATCTGTTTGATGCTGTAGGACTTGGGAAAGTATTTCCTGATCTGTTCATTTCGGAAAGTGACTCGCTCCAGGTCGTCCTTCTTCACTTCGTACATGATCTCCTGGAAAAGTTCCTGGGTACAGAGCCCTTCCTGGCTTAGCTTCTTCATGCGCTGGGCCTGGGAAAGCGACGGCGACGCCTGGGCATAATCCATGGCCTCCAGGAACATCTCCTGTTCGTTTGGCTTAAGATACGATAGCTCTACAGCCGGTGTAAAGCCGATCTTCCCTTCGTCTACGAGGTTCAGAACATCCGGGATCAGGTTAGTGAGGCGGATATAACGTTGGATCTGATTTCGGCTTAGACCCATCTCATCTGCCATCTGTTGGTCAGATCTTTTTTCTGTCCCAATTTGGGACACATTATCTTTTGATGGCCGTCCGGCCTGCCGCTTCAGCGCCTCCATCTTCATCTTATACGCAAACGCTCTTTCGCTCGGGAGGATCCGCTCTCGCTGAAAGTTTGAATCTACCATCAGTATCGTCGCCTCATCATCTGTCAGGTTCCGTATGATCACCGGCACCTTCGTGAGCCCTGCCTGTTCAGCCGCGTAAGCCCGTCTGTGTCCTGAAACGATCTCGTACCGGCCATTCTTCGGCCTTACGATAAGGGGTGTCAGGACCCCGTAGGTCGCAATGCTCTCCGTGATCCTTAACATTGCGTCGTCCTCCACCACCTTAAAGGGATGACCCTCAAAGGGCTGGAGCCTGTTCAATGACACGGTCTGTATGCTGAACTCCCTTTCGTCTTTCTGTTCTTTATGCTCATCCATCATCCATCTCCCTCCTTCCGGACCAGTCATAATTCACCTTTGCCTGATAATAAGGCCCTATGGTTGTCGGAGCATTGTAAAGGGCGGCAAGAAGATACTGCCTGATGTTCTTTACCTCCGAATCGTTTTCTTCAAGGCATCGAAGGACATACCGTACACAGGAGCTGTTGATCTTCATGAGCCGTCCACGGACCACTTCCCTGGGCTTGTCGTCCCCGGCGATCCGGATCATCTCACGGTTCAGGGTGCAGGTGTCTGTGAGCAGCTCCAGGATCCCGTCGATGGTCTCCTTTTTGTCCGGATAGTCCAGAAGGAGCGTCTCATACTCTATCGCATCCCGGAAGTAGTTTTCCACTATTCGGTGCCGATCCATCTCATCTGATCCCGGATAGATAAGATCTCTCTGACTCCTCTCTGTATAACTAATATCTCTATTACTTGGGTATGATTTTCGAACTTCCTGAAGTTCGATTTTCAAACTTCCAGAAGTTTGATTTTCATACTTCTTGAAGTTTGATTCTGAGACCCCTTTCCCGGAATCGATGAAGTTCTTCACATAGATCAGGTTGGGTCTCCCAAGTCCCTGGCGACGTCTTTCGATCAACCCATATCTACTTTCAAGCTCCTCCAGAAGCTTCACCGCCTTCTGCTTCGCGCAGCTTAGCTTCTCCATAATCTCTTCCTGTTTGAAGATGATATACACCCTTCCTTTTTCATCGAGCCATCCGCTCTTTGCGGAGAGCTCCATCCGCTTTAATAGGATCCCGTAAAGAACCTTTGCTTCTGCTGACATCTCTTTATACTGCTCTTCGGTAAACAAAACCGTCGGTACCCGATAGAAGGTGAACTGCTCTGACTGGGTACCGTAAAAGTAGTCATGCACCTCATCGCCTCCTTTTACACCACCGGCTTAGGCAGGGGGATCCTGCCGGGTCCCTGAAGCGGCCGGCTCCGGAAAATCACCTTCTCGCACTTCCCGTAGGGGCAGACCGATTTCAGGCACTTCCTGTACCGGAACTCCGGATGATGGTACATACATCCCCGGCAGGAGGGAACCGCCTTGTTCCGGTCCACCACCAGCGGCTTTGCCATCTGGTTCTTTACCGTGTTGAATACTGTTTTCGCGTCATGCATTCTGAGGCACCTCCTTCTCTCCAAGGACCTTCCTCATACAGAAACTGACGCAGGGTGCATAGCAGCAGTGCTTGCAAGGCGATTCCGGGTGAGGCGCTTCTGCCAGGTAATAGCAGTTCTCTTTTCCGAGTGAACAGCCTTTATAACGGTTCTGCCAGAAGAAGCAGCCTCTGCAGTTTTTGGGGCGGGACTCGTAATACCGAACGCCCCCGATCAATATGGTTCTTTCCTTCATCAAACGTATCCTCCGTTTCAAAATAGCTTCATGTGCCGACTTGCGGACATAAAAAATCCCCGGTCACGATGATCGTTCGCAACCGGGTATGTAATGGTTTTTGTATATGATTTTGGCTGGAGACTCGCCGCCCTTTTAGGTCCGTTAACTGCACTTCTTCCGTTCTGTCAGTTCCCTCAAAAGTTAACTAAAAAGGGTCAAAAATGGCCGGTTCCCTCAGTGTTAACTGTAATATTTTCGTCACAATTCATCTTTTCTCGCCAAAACTCCTCAGCCGATTTTGGGCAACAAAAAACCCTGTAATCCGCATGGATACAGGGTTTTCTGCGTATTTGCTTGGTTCGATCAGCGCTTGCTGAACTGCGGAGCGCGACGAGCCGCCTTGAGGCCGTACTTCTTGCGTTCCTTCATGCGGGAATCGCGGGTCAGGAAGCCTGCGCGCTTCAGCGCGGGACGAAGTTCGGGGTCTGCCTTCGCGAGGGCGCGGCTGAGGCCGTGACGGATCGCGCCGGCCTGGCCG
>JAEEGL016750827.1_pt1 | contig 11702 bp, 5 predicted proteins | sample 9134231 | NCBI WGS metagenome assembly JAEEGL01 (sample SAMN16246548, study PRJNA631951) | gut metagenome | biome: gut microbiome; feature: rumen; material: fiber-attached | host: Bos | place: Iran: Karaj | collected 2018-10
CACGACAAAGAGCAGCCCGTACTTGAATATGCGGAGGATCTTATCTGCGATGCTCCCGGTGCGGATGTCTATCCCCTTGATGTTAAGCGCCTTGCGACCCTTCATAAGCAGGTCTTCCACGGTGCCTATCGGGCAGAGATATGCGCAGAAGAGTTTGCTCAGCAGGATGACCGCCGCAGCCAGGATTATACCCATGAGTATCTGCATGGTGGACATCGAGCAAGGCAGAGAGCCACGCTGGAAATAGGTCGCCAGAGCCTGGAGCCCTCCAAAGGGGCAGTAGGCCTCAGGATTGGCCGGTTCCATCTTGGGGAAGAGTTTGACAGCGAGTCCGCTGAGGAAGAATACTAAAGCGGCCAGAGTGCCCCACTGGAGCAGGTACTTGGGCCAGTTGCTGCAGATTGTAGATTTCTTTGCCATATCGTAAATTGTTTATTTCACACCCATTTCGGAAAGGACGGAATCCATCCTTCCATAGTTTTTGAGCACCCATGTCACATAGCGGATGTCGACACAGACGCTGCGATTATAATCTTTCGTAAAATAGAAGTCGGTTGCTAGGGATTCCTTGACACCGTCGAAAAGCAGGCCGATCAGTTCCCCCTTCTTGTTCAGCACAGGGGAACCCGAGTTGCCTCCGGTGCTGTCGTTATCCGTCAGGAAATCCACCTTGAGCGTGGCCGGAGCAGTATCTGCAACCGCTTTCCAGTCGGGGATGAGACAGAAGTCGTGCACGTCCGGATTATGCTTTACCCTCATACCAGCCATGGTGGTATACCACCTGCAGTCCAGACCGTCTTCCTTGGAATAGCCTTTGACATGGCCATAGTTGACTCTCATGGTGGAATTGGCATCGGGATACTGCTCGATTCCTGAGGCTTTGCGGAACTCGTACAATGCCTTTCCATACTCACGGCTCAGATCTGATATGCTAGGCTTACCCTGAAGTTTGGTATAGATGGTGCTGAAGTCCGACATCTTGGTATCCTCCAGAAAACGGACGAGATTATCCGAAAGATACTCACTGAGACGAGCCTCCAAATCCACTTCAGGGTTAAGGTACTCGGCGATGCGGCTTGAATCCGTCATCCAGCTGCCATCCCACAGGAAGGCGCACATTGCGTCGTAATCATTGCCGAAACGCTCCTTAACCTCTTTCTGGAAGGGGCCCAGACGTTCGGGACTGATGTTCTCGAGAAAATCTTTGATTGATGCCTTGAACAGGTCCCTTTCCACCCTGAGATCCTTATCGGCATAATTCGTCTTGCTGGCCCTCCTGACACCGGCAACCCTCTCCTGACCGGCCTTGCGCTGCAAGGACTGGGTCCTGGAGGCCACCGCCGACAGGCGCACTCCCCTAGCGATGCATTCACGATACCAAAGGAGGTCTTTCTGTATGCCTTCAACCGCCTTACTCTTGGCATCGAGGTCACTCAACAAATTACCCCAGCGGGCCTTTCTTTCAGGATCCGCATCGATCCACTCCTGCATGCGCACCTCTTCTTCCCTCTTGATTTCGACGACCCCGAAACGCTTGTTGCACTGCATTTGCCCGAGAGACAGTTCCTGGAAGTTCGACAGGCCGAAAAAATAGTCGGAATACAGCCTCCGGACCTCCGGATCCTTGTCCATCCAGGCGGAGATAATCTCCATCTGGGTGTTGCGGACCTTGCTCACAACCGGAAGTTCCTGCTCCGTAAGGTATTCCACACGGGCGGCAGGGATATAACGCTGGGTTTTGCCGGGGAAGCCGATAATGGTGGTGGATGCACCCTCGCGATAGCCCTTCTGGCATATCTTGAACTGTGCGGGAGACTTCAGCGGCACATTTTTGGGGGAATACTTCGCAGGTTTTCCGTCAGGTGCGGTGTAAACGCGGTACATTGCGAAATCGCACTTGTGCTGGGGCCATTCCCAGTTGTCCACATCCCCGCCGAATGCAGCGACGCACACCGGGGGTGCAGCCACGAGCCGGACATCGGAATACTCCTCATAAAGATCAATATAGTACTTGGTGCCGCGCCACATGCTGCTCAGTATCGCCTCATACCCCGTCTTTTTCTTATATTTAGTTTCAAGTATGCCGCTCAATTTGCGCATCATCATCATTCCCTGCTTGATGGAGCCGGTGGCGAAAAGGCTGTCCACCTCGGCAGTCACGTCTATGGTACCCTTGTGGAGTTGGACCTTGCGGCCACGCACCGGGAGTTCCTCTTCCCTGCTTCTGGCCCAGAATCCCTCTTCCAGCCAGTTATGCTCCTTGGTGCCGAGGGCGAACACGTCGGCATAGGCCACGTGGTGGTTGGTAATCACCAGGCCGTCTTCGGAAACGAAACTGCCGGTTCCCATGAAATCAATGGCCACAACGGCCTTGGACATAGCCTGAACGGAACGTTTGGCCGTATGAATCATCCACATACCTTCGTCTGCCGAAAGAGACGCGGAAGAGCATAGGGCAATAAGAATGAGTGCCGAGGAGATTATTCTTTTCATATTGCAATGATAATCATTTATTGTGATTTTTTCAGCTTTATTCTTGCTTTTTCTTTATTAATCCATATCTTTGTGATGTTACGGCCGGTGGCCGAGTATAGTAGTCAAACGTTACCGATGCTTCGCAAAACCTTCATATTGATAATCGGTACTTTCCTTTTGTGCATGAGCGCACGCGCACAAAAGGGCTACGTTTTTGCGGGCCAGGTGCTGGACAATGCCACCGGAGAACCCGTGGAATTCGCCACGGTCATCCTTGAAAGGACCGAGCAATGGGGCGTGGCGGACCTTAAAGGAAAATTCAGCATCAAGAACGTTCCTGCCGGGAAAAATATCGTCATCGTATCATGCCTGGGATATACTTCGTGGACCAAAGAAATCATGATCAGCAGGGATATCACCAATTTCAAGGTAAGCCTGAGTCCTGACAACCTGTCCATAGAGGGTGCGGTCGTCACCGCCAAAGAAGATGCGAATTCCACCGCCACATCCCGTACCATCGACAGGACCGCGCTCGACCACGTTCAGATAATGAACGTTGCGGATATATCCAGCCTCCTCCCCGGCGGAGCCACTGTCGATCCCTCCCTAACCACGGAAAAGCAGTTCAACATCCGCGCCGGCTCCACCAATGAAACCGGCAACGCATCCTTCGGCACGGCCGTGGAAGTGGACGGCGTGCGGCTTTCCAACAATGCATCCTATCAGGAAGCCTCCACGACAAATACTGTCAAGGGCGTTTCCACCAACAGCATAGCCTCCACGAATGTGGAATCCGTCGAGGTCATCACCGGTGTTCCCTCAGTGGAATACGGCGACATGTCCTCCGGCGTCGTAAAAGTCAATCTTAAAAAGGGCAAGACCCCCTGGATGGTTACGGCGTCAACCAGCCCGAACACCAAGCAGACCTCCGTCTCCAAGGGTTTCGGCCTTGGCGTGAATAAATCCGGCAAGGCGAAGGGCGTTATCAACACAAGCCTGGAATACACGGAATCCATAGCAAAGCAGATGTCTCCGTACACCGCATACCGCAGAGAACAGTTGTCCGTATCCTATATGAATATCTACAACTCGGGCATACTTGCTTCCGCCCCGCTTCGTCTCAACCTGGGCGTCACAGGGAATATCGGCGGCATGAACACGACGGACGATCCCGATGCGGCCAAGGGGACATGGTCCATCGCCCGGGACAATGCCATAAGGGCCAATTTCTCCCTCAACTGGCTGCTCAGCAAGCCCTGGATAACCAATTTCGAGATGAACGGCTCCGTCGCATACACCGACAAGAACAGCAAACAGCGGTCTTTATACTCCTCCGCCATCAATAAGGTCGTTCTCCACGGCAAGGAAACAGGTTTCTATATGGCTGTGCCCTATTCCGAGGATGAAGTGCCCCCGGTAATGTTCATACCTGGTGGAATGTGGCACAATGTAATGTGCGACGACAACCGCCCTATGACAACCCGCCTGGCGGCCAAGGCCAATCTTGCCCACCACATCGGAAAGGTTAACAGCAAAATTAAGCTGGGCGCCGAATGGAGCACCGACCGCAATTTTGGCATCGGACAGTATTCGGAGGATATGGCCACGGCCCCTACCTTCCGTGAATACCGCTACTGCGACGACCCGGTGATGCACAACGCAGGTATCTATATGGAAGAGGACTTGATGGTTCCCGTCGGTTCGGGCAGAATCAACCTGGTGGCCGGTCTCCGTAACGACAATACCATCATCAACGGCTCGGCGTATGGGGTTACCTCCAGCCTTTCTCCGCGATTCAACGCCAAATACATCATTCTTCCCCCTCAAGGGAGGACGCGCAAGTCGGTCCGGGAGCTATCCATCCGTGCCAGCTGGGGCGAAGCGGTGAAACTCCCCTCGTTCAGCATATTGTTCCCCATGCCTACATACAGGGACGTGCGGGTATTCACTTCTACTACCAACTCATCGAACATATCCTATTCTGCATATTTCATTCAGCCCAGAACCATCGATTATAATCCGGACCTGAAGTGGCAGCGGAACAGGATTACTGAACTCGGGGCCGAGACAAACCTGTTCGGAAATAAGATTTCGCTTACGGCTTATTGGAACCGGACCTTCGACTCCTACAAGTTGCTGACCAGTTACGACAGGATCAGTTACACCTACACACCCGATGCATCCCTTGGCTCCGTTGCGATTCCTGCCGACAACAGGGCTTTCACCATCGACAAGACCACAGGTGTCGTGACCGTGTCCGACATTACAGGCGCCCTGGCCCCTCAGGTTCTGGACCACACGACATATAAAGAACTTGCCACCTGCTATATTCCCGGCAACGAAGAGAATCCCATCGATCGTTACGGACTGGAATGGGTAATCGACTTCACACCTATTAAAGCCATCAATACGAAAATCCGCCTGGACGGCTCCTGGTATCACTACAAGGGCCTTTCCTACACTTGGGCGCAATATGCCCCGTACACACAGCGCTCTGCCCAGGATGGACTGCCCTATAAGTATGTCGGCTTTTATCTCGGAGGCAACTCGTATTCCAACGGCTCGGAATCCACTACCCTGCGCAACAACGTGACCTTCACAACCCATGTGCCCCGGATCAGGATGATCTTCTCGATGAAAGTCGAAGCCAGTCTGCTCAGGTACACCCGCACTCTCAGCGAAAGCCCCGACGGGAATGAAATCGCCAAGGTTGTCACCGACAAGGCCGATATTCTTTCCGTGAATGAAGCGGCTTCTATTTACGATGGCCAGAGTTATGTTATCAGGTACCCTGAATACTACTGCACTTACGACGACCCCACCTTGAGGGATTATCTGGCCGATCTGAAAGCCGCGAAAGAGTCTGGCGACACAAAGCTTTTCAATGACCTGAAGCTGCTCTCATACGGCTCCAACCACCTTTATATCTTCGAAAAAGATTATTACTCCCCCTTTGTCAGCGCCAATTTCAGCGTGACCAAGGAAATCGGAGATCTGGCATCGATCTCATTCTATGCCAATAATTTCTTTGTCAACAGGGCACCCATCTGGTCTTCCAAGACTCAGACTTATATTTCCGCCGCCAGTTACGTGCCCAAGTATTATTACGGACTTACACTTAGAATCAAGTTTTAATTCTAAATCATATCATTATGAAAAAAGTTCTTTTATTAGCACTTGCAGCGCTTGCCTTTATGGCAGTGTCTTGCGACCCTAAGGACAAGGGACCTGCAACTGAAGAGGTCAAGGTCCAGCTCGTGTTCAACGAACAGGCTTTTGCCCAGGAAGGCATTACCGTCACTCTCGCAAACGGAACCGCTTCCTTCGAGGCGGAAACCGATGCCGCCGGCGTCGCGGAATTCAAAGTTCCCGTCGGTGTCTATACCGCAACCGTGTCTTTCAAGAACTCCGTTGACGGTGCCTTATACAATTACAACGGCACAGGCAGCGTGACCGTAGAGGCCGGAGCGCCTGTTAGCGCCTCTGTTGTTCTCACCGCTTCCAAGACCAGCCAGCTCATCATCAAGGAGGTCTATAACGGTGGCAGCACCTACACTAAAGAGGACGGCAAGACTGCTCAGTACAATCTCGACAAGTACATCACCATCTACAACAACTCCGATGTCGAGGTAGATGCCAGCAGGATGGGACTTGCAATGGCCCAGATTACCGCTCTTCCCGCCACTAACAAGTACACCTACGATGCAAACGGTATCATCGCCTACGAAACTGCAGGATGGTGCCCCGCTTCATATGCTATCTGGTGGTTCCAGTCTGGCACCGAGGTCAAGATCGCCCCTTATTCCCAGATCACCATCGCAATCAACGGTGCTGTTGACCACACTCAGACTTATTCCACCTCCGTTGACCTGAGCCACGTAGATTTCTGCCTCTACGATATCGAGACATCCTTCAACAAGGCCGACAACTACCCCGCTCCTTCAGCGAACGTCCCTCAGAGCCACTATATGAAGACCTATGTCTTCGGTACCGGCACCGCATGGCCTTTCCCTATCCAGTCCGCAGCTCCGTTCATCCTTATTCCCGAGGAAGGTGTGAATCTCCAGGAATATGTTAAGAACACGGATAACTACGACAACCAGCAGGCACCCAGCCTTGCCACGAACTTCGTGAAGATCCCCATCAACTGGGTTCTCGATGCTCTTGACCTCTGGCCTGCCGCCGATGAGACCAAGTATTTCCGTCGCTTCCCTACCTCTATCGATGTGGGTTATCAGGTCCTGACCAACAAACTTGGCTATTCCACCTACCGCAACGTCGACAAAGCAGCAACCGAGGCTATCGCCGAGAATTCAGGCAAGATTGTTTACAACTATGCCGGTGCAGTTTCTGCAGAAGATGACGATCCTTCAGGCATCGATGCCGAGGCATCAATAGCTGCAGGTGCGAAGATTGTCTTCCAGGACACCAACAACTGCGGCAACGACTTCCACATGAGGAAGGTCGCCGCCCTCAAGAAGTAAGAAATGAGGTTCCGGATACCCTTCATTTACGCATTGGCTCTCTGCCTGGCGGTTCCCGCCGCCGGGCAGGGTCCGGTGCGTGATTTCCAGTACAGGCAGGATTTGAATCCCCTGCTCGGATTCGGCAATGCCGCAGTGCTTGTTACTCTGGGCGACGAAGGGTTTTCGGCAGCGTCTGCTTCTTTTTCCAAGGAGAATGGAAGCCTGATTCCACTTGAAGGCTCACCAGACTGCTGGACTGCAGGAGCACAGACGCAATCATACAGGAGAGTATCCGACAAACTCGTTTTCAGCGGAGCCCTCCAGTATTCTCAATTCCGGGGGAACGGCATGGGTAGTCAGATTCTTATGAATCCCGGCAACAATGCCGTCAATTTCCTCGAAGAAGACCTGAGCACGGTCGGCAAGAAGAGAAGGGAGACCTATTCCCTTTCCGGAGGCCTGTCCTGGTCTTTCAATGACAGGCTCAGCGCCGGCATCCAGATAGATTACACTGCTGCCGACCAGGCCAAATTCAAGGATCCGAGATTCCTGAACACGCGGATGGACCTCAATCTGGCGCCTGGAGTAATGTTCAAGATCTCCGACTCGTTCCTGCTGGGCGGAAATCTGATTTACGACCACAGCATCGAACAACTCAGCGCCGGCAACTTCGGCACAGTCGAGAAGACCTACTATATTCTGGTCGATCAAGGCGCATTCATGGGAGGCAAGGAAGAGTTCACCGGGGACATAGGATACGTCTCCGACGACAATATCCGTCCTCTTGTGGATGACCACTACGGCCTCTCCCTGCAAGTCGCAGCCGGCAAGCGCACCAGATTCTATGGTAAATTGTCCGGATCCTGGCGCACCGGCTATTTCGGGAGCAGGACATCCACATCCGTCGTATTCTGTGAATTCAAGGGCCCCGAGGCCAGTTTCGAGGGTGTGCTTGACCTTCATTCCGGAGTCAATCTGCACAGGATAGCATTGACAGGCGGGATGAAAATGCTCACCAACTACACAAACTCCTACACCCACAAACACACGGCGGGCATGAATACCGTCGTCGAGTATCACGGGCAGAACAGGACCGTCGACAAGAACAGTTTTGCCGGTTCCCTCGCCTACTCCTTCCATAAGGATGTCAGGGGTTTCCGTCCCGCATGGCTTATCCAGGCCCGCGCCGATGCCGGGCTCAAGAGCATCAGCACGGTCATTTACCCCGATTACAGGGATCAGTCTTTCCTGCAGACCGCATTTACACTTGACGCCGAACGCAATATCATACGTAAGAACAATTGCTTCACCGTCAAAATCGCCGCAGGCTTTGCCGCCGGATTCGGGAATGCCAAGACGGACGGCAGTTACACCGGTGGCAGTTCCAAAGTCAAATCCTTCGATGACTGGCTCAACCGCCAGTTTGAGTTCGACACTGCACCACGCGCAGGCGCTTCGCTGGACCTTGCGTGGACATTATTGCGATATAATAAACTCGCTCCTTACATCAAACTCTCCGAGTCTTTCGACTCCCTTTTGTCCGAGTCACAGTACCTCGACGGCAGGACACGCAATCTCGCAGCCGTAACACTTGGCTGCAATTTCTAATAACCGATAGACAATGAACAGGACCTGTTGCATTCTGGTCGCCGCTTTATTCGCCGCCCAGGCAGTTTTCGCACAAATTATTCCCGACGACCCCGAGTTCCGCACCGGCAAGCTTGCCAATGGCATGAGCTATTACCTGTGCCATAACGAGAAGCCCGAAGGCTGCGCCGAGTTTTACATCGCGCACCATGTCGGGGCTCTCCAGGAAGAGGACAATCAGAACGGTCTGGCCCACTTCCTTGAGCACATGGCCTTCAACGGCACCCGGCATTATCCCGGCAAGGGTATTCTGGACTTCCTGGCCAAGGAAGGAGTGCGTTTCGGCTATAACGTTAACGCGTACACCTCCCGTACCGAAACCGTCTATAACCTCTCTAAAGTGCCTCTGGTGAGGGATTCCTTCGTGGATTCCGTGCTGATGGTGCTTCACGACTGGTCTTGCGACATTTCCTGCGAGCAGCATGCCCTGGACGACGAGCGTGGAGTCATCAGCGAAGAATGGCGCTTCCGCAACGATCCCCGCAGCCGCATGGCCAACAAGCAGAGCGCGCTCATCTACAAAGGCTCGAAATACGCCGTCCGGGACGTCATCGGCACCCTCGAGGTGATCAACGGATTCGAGCGTCATGAGATTCTGGATTTCTACCATAAATGGTACCGTCCCGACCTGCAGGCTATCATAGTCGTGGGCGATTTCGACACGGACAAGATGGAAGGCCGGATCAGGCAGCTCTTTTCCGACATTCCCGCCGCCGTCAACCCTGCACCCAAAGATGACCATACTCCTCCGGTATTCGAAGAAGACATCTTCGCGGACATGACCGACCCGGAGATTAAATATCAGGCCTACAAGGCCATCTACAAGCAACGTTTCACCGTCAACGACCAGAAGGACGAGGCTTTCTACAAAGACTTCTTCTGCCGACAGATCATTTCTTCCGTGCTTGCCGACAGGCTCCGCAAGCGCGCCAAGGATAAAGGCGCTCCCGCCCAGAGTGCCACCATGGTGACCAGCACCTACAGCCCGGATCTTTATATTTCCCTGATCACGGTGGTTCCCAAGAAGAAGGAGAATCTGCTCCAATGCCTCGAGTTCACGGAGCGCGAGGTCTCGCGCATGCTTCAGCATGGCATCACTTCCGACGAACTGGAGGTCGCCAAGATCAACATCTCCGCCCGCTTCCACCTCACCCAGGAAGGTTCCCGCGAAGACACCAAGAACGCCGAGATAGTGCCCGTAGCCCTCAGCAACTTCCTTCAGGGCACTCCCCTGGTGCTGCCTGAAACCATGAAGGAAATACGCAAGGGCATCCTGGACGGCATTACTTCCGCAGATGTGGCGTCCTACCCGCAGATCATGTTCAGGGACTGCGAGAAGATTTATACCAACAGCTACAACAGCAAGGACGACGAGGGAATAGCTCCCACCCCGGAGCAGATGAAGGCCGCTCTCGCAGAGGTGGATACCGAAAATATAGGGCCCGCTTTCCTCGAGTATCCCGAATTGGATATGAAGCTTGAAGTGAAGCCGGGCAGGATAGTGAAGAGAGCTCCAGTCAAAGGCAAGGATATGGAGAAGTGGACGCTTTCCAACGGCGTGCAGGTATTCTACAAGCAGGCCGACAAGGTGAAGAGCGGGCAGAGCCTCTATATGACGCTTCTCTTTGACACGGGCTACAGGGCTTACCAGCAGGACAAGGTGGATGCAAGCAACTTTGCGATGGGTTACAACAAGCGCAACGCAGGCTTCCGCAACTGCAGCAAGAGCGAATTCCGCAACTACCCCGAGCTGAACGGCGTGAGCATCATCATGAGCAATGTTCCCCAGGCCGGGCGCATCATGATCAGTAGCCGTGCAGACAAGGTCGAAACCGCCTTCAAGTCGGTATACCTCCAGCTTACCGAACCCTATTTCGGAACCCAGAGGGATCTTGACCTCTACAAGGCCCAGCAGCTCAAGAGCCTAGGCAAGAAGAAGAGCGCACGCAACCTCTATGACATCAAGTGCAGGGACATAGCCTACGGCAGACACCCCTGGCTCAACGAGCTCGACAGCGCTGCAGTCAACGCCACCGACTTGGCTCTGCTTGAAGACTCCTACAAACGCATCTACGGCGATATCTCCCACATGAAGCTGGTGCTCTGCAGCGACCTTCCCCGCGAGCAGATATCCGCCCTCGTGGAGCAGTACATCGCATCTCTGGATACGACCTACCCCTATGGCAAGGGCAAATATCTCCCCGTCAAGCCCGTAATCAAGGGCCACAGTACCATCAAGGAGCAAAACAAGCCGGTTGCGGCGCCATACACCGACATCAGCTGCAATTACTTCTACAAGGGCGGCAGGTCACTCAAGGAAAGGGCTGAACTGGACATTCTGGACTACATTCTTTCCGCCCGTTATCTCGCCCTCATACGCGAGGAGCGCGGGGGCGCATACAGCGTGTCTTTCCGCACCGAGATTAACGAAGAACCCGGAATGCCTTCACACTCCTACGTGGACTTCCGCACCCGTCCCGAACTCAGGGAAATCGTCCTGCAGGACGTGAAGGACGTGCTCGACCAAATGGGCTCCGAAGGCCCTACGGCCGAGGAAATGGACCTCGCGGTCAAGTATCTGGTGAAGCATAACGCAGAGAAGGAAGCCCAGGTTGCACGCTCCCTCAGCGCGCAGGAAGACCGCATGCTCTCATATGTCCGCTGGGGCACTCCCTACGGCTATGACTACGAGAAGATCGTGCGCTCCGTCAAAGCTTCCGACGTGCGTTCCATGGCCAGGCACATTGCCGGCGGGAATACTTTAATCCAGGTTTATACTGAAGAATAATCAACGCTGGCTTTCCAGCCAGTTCCTTATCACAGTGACACGCTGGGCGAAGACACCGTAGTCCAGCGTGTTGCTTGTATCCCCTTCCCTGTTGGTATTCAGGGTGATGCCGGACGTGAACATCAGCACAGGGATTCCCCGCTCAAGGAAAACCTTATGGTCGCTGACCTTGCGGTAGAAGAGGTCTGTAAAGGAACGGCTGCCGTAATAGTCGTAGTACAGATGCAGGGCGGTTTCCATGTTGGCACGCTCAAGGCTTCTCTGCCATCCTGCCCCGCCGAGCACAATGAGATAATTCTTCCAAAATCGGTCCGGAGGCGCAAGCG
>JAEEGL011795880.1_pt1 | contig 11701 bp, 7 predicted proteins | sample 9134231 | NCBI WGS metagenome assembly JAEEGL01 (sample SAMN16246548, study PRJNA631951) | gut metagenome | biome: gut microbiome; feature: rumen; material: fiber-attached | host: Bos | place: Iran: Karaj | collected 2018-10
ATCTCCAAGATGATACCAGTCAAGTTCACGCTCCTCGCACCATTCTCTCTCTTGTCCAAAATCCTGACCCATGAACAGATGCTTTTTGCCGGCATGACCAAACATATACGTATAACCTGTCCTTAAGTTTGCGTATTTGTCCTTGCGGTAGCCGGGCATTTTTTCAACCATAGAGCATTTTAAGTGAACAACTTCGTCGTGCGACAGAGGCAGAATATAATTCTCACTCTCGTTATAACTCATCGCGAATGTCATTGCATAATGATTGTTTTTCCTGAAATACGGATCCAGCTTCATGTATTCGCAAAAATCATGCATCCAACCCATATTCCATTTGAAACTGAAATACAGGCCGCCTTCTTCGACATTTCCTGTGATATGCGGCCAAGCCGTTGACTCTTCTGCAATCATTATAACACCCGGAAATTTTCCGCGTACAAGCGTGTTGAGATGTTTGAAAAATTCTATTGCCTCAAGGTTTTGGTTCCCTCCGTACTGGTTAGCAACCCATTCACCATCTTTTTTCCCGTAATCGAGATAAAGCATGGAAGCAACCGCATCCACGCGAAGTCCGTCGATATGATATTCTTGAACCCAAAAAACCGCATTCGCGATCAGGAAGTTGGAAACTTCCGTTTTTCCATAATGAAAGATCTTTGTACCCCAGTCAGGATGTTCGCCTCGTCTCGGATCCGGATGCTCAAACACCGCCGAACCATCAAATTCTGCCAGCCCATGCGCATCTTTGGGAAAATGTGCCGGTACCCAATCAAGGATTACACCAATCCCGTTCTTGTGAAGTGTATTAACAAGATACATAAAGTCCTTCGGTGTACCGTAACGGGAAGTAGGTGCATAATAACCTGTTACCTGGTAGCCCCAGGATCCGTCAAACGGATGCTCTGCGATTCCCATCAGTTCCACGTGTGTATAGCGATACTCTTTCAGATACTCCACAAGTCTATCAGCAAATTCACGATAGGTATAAAATCCATCATCGTCTCTTCCCGGATGACGCATCCACGAACCGATATGACACTCATAGATTGCAATCGGTTCCTTGTTCATATCTTTCTTCCTGCGTGCTTCCATCCAGGACTTATCTGTCCACTTAAACCCGGACAGATCTGTTACGATAGAAGCAGTCTTTGGTCGAAGCTCCGCATAATTTGCAAACGGATCGGCCTTGTATAGCTCGCGACCGTCTGCTGCCGTGATCATATACTTATAAAGCGCGCCTTCTTCAACACCGGGAATAAACAATTCATATATACCGCCCGGACCGATCTTTTGCATTTCATATTCATACGGATTCCAGTTATTAAAACTGCCGGTCACATGAACAGTGCGCGCATTTGGTGCCCATACCGCAAAATGCACGCCCTTTTCCTTGTTTTCCTCAGAAAGGTGCGCACCAAGCTTTTTGTAGAGTTCGTAATGCGTTCCTTTTGCAAATAAGTATTGATCTGTTTCCGAAATAAACACTTTTTCCAGTGCGGCCATCTGCATCTCCCTCTTACGAAAAATCCTTTTCGCGAAGAATGATCATATCTTCATCATCATATCGTTTGCCAAACATGATATCCATTAAATGCGGAATTGTCTTTCGGTTTACATGACGAATCGCTTCATCGACGATATCTTTAATCTCACCCGTTGTAACGCTATGCTCACTGGTCTGCATCTCAGCAATTCTTGTATATAAGGCTAATACACCCATCTCATCAATCACGTATTCGCGTTCTTCCGCATAGCGCTTTGCATATTGAACAAGCATATCGTTGTTCATCGCCTCAATATCAACGCGCAGATTGAAATTCTCCGTTAATTTTGGATTATTATCCGAAAGCTTGTTAATGTTCAGTTTCGTATCTTCGAGGATCACAATAATACCCTGATCATCACGTTCTAACAGTCTTTGCAGATTACGTACGGTATCACTTGTTAAATCACCCGCTTTTTCAACGATTAATGCGCCGTTCTTTAGTTTTTCAATTACCATCTCCAGCTTCTTCTTATTCAAAGCCTTTCCGGTAATCTTTGCAATATGTCCCGTAAAGTTTGCGTCCATTCCCTGGACATCCTTTACGATATTTCTTGCCAAATTGACACTGCCCATATCCGCCTCACCTGTCACAAGTACGTTTCCTGTACTTGCAGCAAGGCTGATTTTATCGAGAACATCCAGAATCTGGTGCATGGTTCCCTTTGTCTGAATGAAGGGACCGAACAGTTTCTTTTCTTCAGGCGTCATATTGCGAATCCGCTCAGATTCTTCGGACTGCTCTGCCGATGCAGGCGTCTCTTCTGCTTCTGTTTTGACAGCACTTTCAGACATTTCTGAAGCAATTGGTTCTGCTTCTGCATCTTGAGAAGGTTCCTCGATTTCTGCAAGTTCTTCAACTTCAGGAAGATCTGCTGTATCCAAAGGCGCAACCTCTTCGGTTGCCGTATCTTTTTCTGCCGCCTTTGTAAGCTCGCTGAGTCCTTTCAGTTCTTCTTCCCGCATAGCTACTTCTGCCATGGAATCCAGCTGACTCATCAGCGTTTGTTTTGTCGCGGAATCAAACTCCGAGAACATGTCGCTTGTTTGCTCTTTCACACGTTTTCTGACTGCTTCCGCACGCTTGGTTTCATTTTCCTTTTTCATCTTTTCCCATTCAAGGAAAATGTCTTCCAAACTAAGCTGACCGGTTATCTGCTGTTCCGGCTGCTTGGTCTCTTCCGGCACGGCTAAACTGATCTGTCCGTCATATTCCTGGGAAAGGAGTTCATCGAAAGTCTCACTCTTTTCTTTCGCCATGGATTCTGCCGACGGTGTGACCATTTTGTTCTGCGACGTATGGATTATCGTCGGGATATTCTCAGACCCTGCCATACGAACGACGCGTACGCCGTCATCTTTCTTTGGAGTCTCTTTCTCTTCCGGCTCAGCTGCTACGATCTCTTTTGTTTCAGTCTGCTCACGAACCACTTCTTCCGGTTCGGCCGTCACTTTGAGCGGTGTCGTATTCTTATCCTCGTAATAGATCTCTTCTGCGTCGAGCTTAATCTCCTTGATCTCGCCGGTTATCTGATTATTTACCAAATTCGTCAGAATCTCTCTTGTAAACTCGCCCGGCTCTTCTTCCACTTCTTCCGGAAGCTCGGGTGCGAGCGCCGTTGCAAGATTCATCTCACCGGAATCATCGAACGGATCTTTAATGATCGGAATCGTTCCTGTTGCAACCATTGCATTAAGTTCATCGGCTTCATTGCTTTCAGGCGCTTTTTCCGCTTCGGAAGGGATCAAGACCGTCGCATCCTCCGACACTTCCGGCTCTACAGGCAGGCTTTCCGAACCCAATACTTCTTTTAAATTTTCCGCAAGTTCACGCTGCAAGTTGATTGTCGCATATTCGCTGACATTAACAGCAGGCACTTCAAACTCCGGCTCTTTTTGCGGCGCTTCAAAAGTCATCTCGCCATTATATTTTTTCTGTTGCTCCGGTGTAAGGGGCGCATGCAACATTTTAAGCTCCATCGCTTTTGTCACATACTTTCCTTCACCAAACCAAAGGATCAGGTTATCGCATTCTTCCACGCATTTGGTACCAAGGCCGATCCGATGGTATAAGAAAGCAAGTTCATATAACCATTTTTCTCTGAATTCTCTGTGCTTTAATTCTTCAAGAACGCCAATGCGCTCTTCAATGCTAACCTCTTGCGCTTCGTATAATTTATACTGCAGAATATATCGTCCGTTGTCCTTTGGAGCTACCTGTACAAATTCTTTATAGTATTCGACAGCCTGAACAACATCATCCAGTTTTATGGATAACTCACAAAGGGAATAAACAATCATTTTCCCTTCCGGATATCTCTCATATGCAAGGAGCAAGATCTCTCTCGCTTCCTCATATTTCTGACACACTTTATAGAGATCACTAACTGTACAGAGCATAGAAACATTTTTCACTCTGCGCCAATCAATGGTATCCGCGATCTTCATCGCTTTTGTATATTCTTTTTTGGCGATGAGGTTTTTGATCTCCTCAGCGCGTAACTTGTATTCGTACTTATCCAAGATATTCTCCTCTGTGGCTTCCTGCCAAATGCACACAAAAACCCACTTTTTATCTACTCTAAAGTGTATCATAGGGTTTTGGGAATGTCAAAAAAAACAACAAGATATTGTGTTTTTCTATTTCTTCCTTATTATAATTTGTGGTAATCGGACGCTTTCTTGACATTGGTGTGCTCGAACCCTATAATAATCGGTAGTTTGACACATGAAAGTGCAAAATTAAAAGGTAGGAAATAAAAATGAAAATTTTTGAAGAACTGAAAGCAAGAGGTTTGCTTGCGCAGCTAACCGATGAGGATGAGATCCGTGAACTTGTCAACAACGGAAAAGCTACTTTCTATATTGGATTCGATCCCACTGCGGACAGCCTTCATGTCGGACATTTTATGGCACTTTGCCTGATGAAGCGCCTGCAGATGGCGGGAAATAGGCCGATCGCTCTGATCGGTGGCGGTACCGGCATGATTGGTGACCCTTCCGGCAGAAGTGACCTTCGTCAGGTTTTAACAAAAGAGATCATCCAACATAACTGCGATTGTTTTAAAGAACAGATGAGCAAGTTTATTGATTTCTCCGATGGAAAAGCGCTGATGGTCAACAATGCCGACTGGCTGCTCGATCTTAATTACGTAGAATTCATCCGTGATATCGGACCGCACTTCTCCGTTAACAATATGCTTCGCGCAGAGTGCTACAAGCAGAGAATGGAAAAGGGTCTGACCTTCCTTGAGTTCAACTACATGCTGATGCAGAGTTATGACTTCTTTGAACTGTTCCAGCGTTACGGCTGCAACATGCAGTTCGGCGGCGATGATCAGTGGAGCAACATGCTCGGCGGTACGGAGTTGATCAGAAGAAAACTCGGCAAAGACGCTTACGCGATGACAATCACCCTGCTTTTGAATTCCGAAGGTAAGAAAATGGGTAAGACCCAAAAGGGTGCTGTATGGCTTGATCCCAACAAGACATCTCCTTTCGAATTCTACCAGTACTGGAGAAATGTTGCTGATGCCGATGTATTGAAATGCATCCGTATGCTGACATTCCTGCCGCTTGAAGAGATCGATAAAATGAGTGATTGGGAAGGCAGTCAGCTCAATCAGGCAAAAGAGATTCTCGCATTCGAACTGACCAAGCTTGTTCACGGCGAAGAAGAAGCAAAAAAAGCACAGGACGGTGCTCGTGCACTTTTCTCAACGGGTGATGCTGCGGATATGCCGACAGCTGAGCTTTCCGACGAAGACTTTAACGAAGGAAGCATTGATCTGATCGGTGTCCTCGTAAAATCCGGCCTCGTACCGACAAGATCCGAAGGAAGACGCGCGATCGAACAGGGCGGTGTTACCGTTGATGGCGAGAAGATCACCGATGTTCACGCCTCCTTTGAAAAAGCTGCATTTGCCGACGGCAAGATCATTAAGCGCGGTAAGAAGAACTTCCGCAAAGTTTTTGCAAAATAATATGATAACAGGAAAGCGAATGACAACAGGTCATTCGCTTTTTTATTTCATGATGTTGCGATCAGAGTAATTCGCTTAATCTTGCAAACTGCTCGAGCGTCAATGCTTCCCCTCTGATCGTCGGGCTAAGTTCCATCTTCGCAAGCGCGTTTTGTACATCTTTCTTTGTGACGGGAACCGACTTGCCGCTCGTATTCTTCAGTGCCCCCGCATTCCCCAGTCCATTTACGAGCGTCTTGCGCCTTTGATTAAAGGAAGCACGGATCAGGGAGAACAGCTTTTTCTCATCCTGTACTTTGATCGGCATCTCTTCGTATCTGGTCAGACGGATCACACTGCTGCCGACATTCGGCTTCGGAATGAAGCATCCGGGCGATACCTGCAGCATAACTTCAGGCTTCGCATAGAATTGCACTGCAAGCGACAGTGCACCGTAATCTTTGGTCCCCGGTCCTGCCTGCATACGATCCGCCACTTCTTTTTGGATCATGATCGTAATGCTCTTAAGTGGCACTTCGTTTTCAAAAAGACCCATGATGATCGGCGTCGTAATATAGTACGGCAGGTTTGCAACCACTTTGATCGGACGACCGCTGTTTCTTTCATCTGCGAGTTTTTTCAGGTCTACCTTCAAGATATCGTCATTGATCACCGTCACATTGTCATAAGGTGATAACGTATCCTTCAGGATCGGGATCAGCGTCTCATCGATCTCAACCGCAACGACTTCCCGCGCATGCTCGGCCAGATACTGTGTCATCGTCCCGATCCCGGGACCGATCTCCAATACAAGATCGTCCTTTGTGATCTCGGCTGCATCTATAATATGCTCCAGGACGTTGCTATCGATCAAAAAGTTCTGTCCGAATTTTTTCTGGAAATTGAAATTGTATTTCTTCAGTATCTCAATGGTATTCGTGGGATTCCCCAGATTAGCCATATCAGTTTTCCTCCAAACGGAAGATCCGTTTTGCATTGTTTGCAGTCTGCTCTTCGACTATTTTTGCGTCTGTATTTTTAAGCTCCGCGATCGCCTGCACGACGTAAGGCAGGTACAACGAAGAATTCCTCTTCCCGCGGTGCGGGACCGGCGCCATGTACGGACAGTCGGTCTCTACGACGATCCGGTCAAGCGGAATGTATTCGACCGCTTCTTTCAATTTCTTTGCATTCGGAAACGTTACGACACCGCCGATCCCAAAAGAATACCCCATCTCCAGAAATTCCCGTGCCGTTTCTTTGGAATAGGAATAGCAATGGATGATGCCATTCGTAGCACCTGCGTGATGTTCTCTCATCAAATCGAGCGTATCCTTTGCTGCTTCCCTCGAATGAATGATCACGGGAAGTTTGCGCTCTTTGGACAATATGAGCTGACGGACGAACCACCTCTTCTGCGTCTCATGATCCGGTTCCGGCCAGTGGTAATCCAACCCGATCTCCCCGATCGCAACGGTTTTTTTGTGAAAAGATGCCTGCTTGACTGCTTCAAAAGATGCCTCGGAAAGCTCACCGCAATCACTTGGATGGATCCCGACTGCCGCATAAATAAACGGATACTTCTCCGCCAGCTCGATCGTCGTTACAAGAGAAGTAAGATCCGAGCAGACATTTATGATCTGTCCGATCCCTCCCTTTTTCATATGAGCGATCAGCTCATCACGGTCTTCATTAAACGCTTCATCATCATAATGTGCGTGACTTTCAAATATCATTTATGTTTCCTTCTATATGACTTCTTATTCCGGACATCTTATCTCTGCTCATTCCTTGACCGAGCCAATAGTCAACCCTTTTATAAAATATTTTTGAAAAAAGGGATAAGCGATCATGACAGGTACAATTACGGCCACTACAGCTGCCATTGTTGCAGAGTGCTGCGGAATCCTGCCCTGCATGGCTGCTAGCGCAGAAGGAGGAATATCCCTGTTTGACAAAAGTGTTTCCATATTCTTTTGAATATTGATAAGAAGAAGTTGCAATGGTTTCTTGGTATCACTTTCCATAAACAGAAGTGCATTCTGCCAATCATTCCAATACATTGTTGCAGTCAAGAATCCAACAGATGCCAATGCAGGTTTTATGAGCGGGAAGACTATTCTGAAAAAAATGGTAAACTCACTCGCGCCATCGATCCTGGCAGAGTCCAATATCTCTCCCGGCACGTTGTTGATAATATATGTCCTTAAAACGATTACATATATTGTTTGTACACTTTGTGGCAGTATCAATAACAGAATATTATCCTTCATATGGTAAAATGAAGTGTAAATAATATACATAGATAATTGTCCGCCGCTAAACAGCATCGGAATCAGAAGAAATGCTGTCAGAAACTTTCTTAATGGAAAATCTCTCACGGTCAAAACATATCCATACATACTCATAACAAGTACTCCCAATACCGTTCCGGAAACTGTGACAAGTATTGTTACCCCATATGATATGACGAACTGCTTTCCATATTTAAAAATCGCGTTAAAACCGTTTAGCGATAGCCTTGACGGAAATAATCTAAATCCTGTTTCCGTAAGAACACTCTCATCGGTAAATGCAGATGAGATCACAAACAAGACAGGAATCGCAGCAGCAACAGTTACTGCCAACAATGTCAAAAGAAGAAGGACCTGTCCAATTGTTATCTTTCTATTTTGCATTCCGTATTCTTTGTTCATCCTTTTCGTTAATATCGTCACTCCCATGGTCTAGAACAATGCATTTTCAGGATTCATTTTGCGCACAATAGTGTTAGTTATGAGAATCAGCAATGCTCCTACGACTGATTGAAAAACTGATGCTGCAGCTGTGAATCCGAAATTAGAGGTATGGAATACTGCATTTAATATATACGAATCCAGCACCTGTGTTGTGTCATATAGCGGTCCACTGTTTCTTGTTACCTGATAAAACAAACCTGTATCCGAGTGCATGATCCCGCCGACTGATAAAAGGAGCATTACCGTGATCATCGGCTTAAGAGAAGGAAGAGTAATATGCCATATCTGTTTCCATTTTCCCGCTCCGTCAATCTGTGCCGATTCATATAAACCGGGATCGATCCCTGCTAGAACCGACATGAAAAGCACCATACCAAAACCTGTGCCACTCCACATCTTTACTATAGTCAGTATAACCGGCCAGTATTTCGGCTCAAGATACCACCTTATCGATAAATCGAATAGATTATTGATCAACCCAAGGTCCGATCTTAAAAATGCATAAACAATATACTGTACAGCAGTAAAAGATATAAATACCGGAACGATAAGTATGCTTTGCATCACTTTCCCGATCTTTTTAAATACCAGTTGATCCATCGCTATAGCCAGACTGATCTCAAGAATCATTCCGAGAACCGTGAAAAGCACATAATACATAAGCGTATTACGTGTTATAGCAAAAAAGGTTGATTTAGATGCAACGAGAAATTTGAAATTTTCAAATCCAATCCACGGACTTTCCCATATACCCATCTTGTAATCGAAGTTTTTAAAAGCCAGAGCCAATCCTCCCATTACAACATAGTCAAAAAAGAAAAGTATAAGAAATGCCGGAAGCGCCATTACAACGAGTGCTCTATTCCTCCGGAATTTTCTCATAAAATTCATTCTGTGTACCTCCACAACCTGAACTCCCAAAGGCACATCCGTATGGTGCTATTTCATCACTATTGTCAAAACATTGAGTCCAAACGTATTCTGATATGAAAATTCATCTGCTAATTTAGATATCATGCGTATGCCGATGTTTTTATATGGATCTTCCGGGTTAAAGATCTTATTCATCTCGATAGGATTAAAGGGTTTACAGTCGTCTTTGATCCTGAGCATTATGCCTTTTTCCATTGAGATAACCCTTACATCCAGAACATGTTTTTTATTATCGCCGGAAAACCCATGTTCAACTATGTTGCCTGCCATTTCTTCCATGGCAAGAGCAGAAAAATAAGCGGTTTTCTCTGAATATTTCTTATCTGTGACAAATTCTTGTATTTTCTCGGAAGAGCCGACAACATCCTCCATGCTGGTTACTTCAATAACAAGCCGGTCATCATCTGTTGCACCAAAGTCGTTTCTAAACAACAGCCACTCATTCGTATTCTTCGGAATGTGCTTCCAATATATGACTGCATAGATCGGGTAAACCAGTACTGTTAACACATGTCCGACAGAATCTGACAACCATACACCAAGCACACCGATTAAGGGAGCCAGTATAACTGATGGGATGACAGAAGAAAAGTAGCCATCAACAATAGACTCTGCATGAACAGCAATATTGTTTTTAGTTGCCTGCAGATAGTTGATCTGGACCTGAACCAGAAGAATCAGCGGCAAGGCAAGAGCGTAGATCATATACTGTTGCTTGGTATAGAAATACGCATCCGATGCGTTATCAGGAAAAAATATGAAAGCCATTGTACCTGAGAACAGCAGCATGATTAGCATAAGTACAAAGGTCATCGCCATTACTCTGGTTAATACAAGTTTCACAAGATATTTAATCGAATCCCGGTCCTCCTCGCCGACGTAGACGCTGGTGAGTGTTCTTATGACTACACCACATCCCATTGCCAAAGCGATAAAAATACCCTCCAGCATATTCCAAGAAGCCCTTGAAGAAAGAGCTGCCTCTCCTCCGTAATGCAGAATGATCCTGTTAAGAGTAAGGCCTTTTGCGGCTAGGAAAAATTCAGCCAGAGCACCCGGGCTTCCTATCTTGATCAGTTCAATGGTCTTTTCCCAAAGGATGTTGCTGACGTCAAATCTGAGCTGCGTTTTTGTTGAAAAATAGTATGATGCGATTATAAGAAAAAAAATCCAATTACAGGCACTGGTTGCATATGCAAGGCCAAGGACACCCAAATCAAACACCGCGACAAAGATAACGTTGAGGATTATGTTAAAAAGGATTGTAACAACAACGCTGATATAGTTTCGTTTACTCTGGTTCTCAATCTGAAGATAATATGAAAGCGGGGCTGACAAAACCATTGGGATAAAACCGATAGAATAGCCCCTTGAATACTGTGCAAAACTCTCATTTAATGTCTCACCGGAACCACAAAAATAACCAAGCTGCTCAGGAAAGCAATAGCATACGAATGTGGTTACAATTCCGAAAATAAGTGACAGGCTTATGCAAAGCGAATAAGCCCCGCTGGCCTTCTCTATTTCCCCGGTTCCGATATAGTTTCCGCTTAGCACGGATGCACCACCGAGTATTACCGCACTAATGGCTGATACTATTGTTATAACAACAAAAAACAGACCGATAACACCAACTGATCTTTCATTGATATAATGTCCGGCAATAGTCCCATCAATGATAGAGTTTATGGAGCCCATAGCTATGAGCACAATCTGAACAGGCAACAATTTGAAAAAGAGTTTTTTGATCACTCTGTTATCAGAAGCCATGTTATACCTTCCTAACATACGCCGTTATGTATCTGTAATAATTATTCTGATGCTTTCCACTCTTCATATTGTTTTATGGCTTCAGACAGGACTTTCTCATACCCGGCTGCCACAAGTTCGGATTTGTATTTTTCCAGTACAGCATCCACTTCTTCCGATGCATATCCGCCTTGTTCAAGCACGTAGCCGTATTGATCGTAAAGGCTTTTACACGCTGTCCACTCTGCTTCGACCGGAGAGTAATTAAATCTGAAACCATTAGAAAGTGATTCCACTGCATTTTTATTGAATGTCTCGTACAACTCAACTTTGTTTTCAGGCTCACCTAACTCAAGAGGGACAGAAACGATAGATCCTGATTCCCAGGAACTATGGTCATAGAGTCCGCCCTTTTTTACGACAAATCCGTTTTCAAGATCATAATCTGTTCCTTCTATCCCATAGGTGAATAATCCGGCAAGCATTGGGTCAGTGTACATAAGCTCCAAAAAGTCGACACAGGCCTTTGTCTGTTCCCTCGTACTTGCAGAAGAAATCCCAAAACAGGATCCCAATGTACTTGAAGAATTGAGGTAATTCTTTGTCATATGAACCACATCACAGTCTTGTCCATATAATACGGAAGCCTTATCATTTACCGGGACATCCCACCATACTGCAAAACCCCAGTCAGTTGTGTTAATGGCAGTCTCGGGTATGGTCTTTGTAGCTTCTTCATCACTTACGTACCCCTTTTCCCCCCATCTGCTCATGAG
>JAEEGL011924234.1_pt1 | contig 11701 bp, 11 predicted proteins | sample 9134231 | NCBI WGS metagenome assembly JAEEGL01 (sample SAMN16246548, study PRJNA631951) | gut metagenome | biome: gut microbiome; feature: rumen; material: fiber-attached | host: Bos | place: Iran: Karaj | collected 2018-10
ACTACACCTACACCAACTCCTGTAGCGGACAGAGAGGCAGTTCTTGGAGAAAGAAGGCCAAACGAAGCTGCAGTTCTTGGCGCAAGAAGATCAAAGACCGGAGATTCCACCAATAACGTGGGCAGAATCATGACTATCATTGCAGCTGCTTTTGTGGCAACAGGTCTTTTGACTCTGGGTAAGAAAAAGGAAGAGGAAAAGTAATACTAATGGTGGATGATAATCAGGCTCTTTTTGCAAGGAATCTTATGAGCATCTGTATTGATGGCACGGAAAATGCCGAATATCAAGGGAAAATCTGGCATCAGTACAGCGATGATCCATTAGATTTTAAGAGTATTCTGGAACTGTTCCAGCTGATGGAAGAACTCCTTGATGAATGGGATTTTCCGCAGAAGGCTCTGAGTGAGAGGTCCTTTGTAAAAAATGAGAAGGTAACTTACAATAAAAGAAGTAACCCTGACGAGCTGGTCATCGATCAGATCCAGAAGGCTAACGGCACAAGGAATATTCAGGACAAGAAGGGAAAAAAAGCAACTTTCGTAGTTCAGATTTCCTTCAGACAAAATGCCACATGGCAAGGACATGTGATCTGCGATAAGGCAGAAGACAAGCTGGATTTTAAAAGTGCCATGGAACTTCTGAGGATTATGGATAAGTATATTGGAATATGATATTATTGGTGCCGGAGTATCTTAAAATACTCCGGTATCATTTTTGTGGGACAGGGGGACGGTTCTTTGGAACGACGGGGACGGTTCTTTCGTCCCAAGGCTTTGGGACGAAAGAACCGTCCCCATTAGGTGAAATATGCTTAAAGACTCAAATATTGGAAGAAAAATTCTTGGAGTGCTTTTGGTGCTTTTTGTGCTGTTGGCCATTTTTGCAATAGCATTCAAGATATATGCAGGAAAATACTATAAAACAGATGCGGTATTCACCGATCAGATACACAAAGAAGTGGAAGAAAAGGTTCACTCTTATCAGGATAAAGATGGAATGGTCTTTATCCCACAGGATCAGGACGCTAAAGCTGTCATAGTTTTTTACCCCGGTGGAAAGGTTGAGTACACTGCCTACAGCACCCTTATGTATGAGCTGGCAGAAAGAGGATTCCTTTGCATCCTTCCGAGAATGCCTGAAAATCTGGCGTTTCTTAGGATAAACGCTGTGGATGTACTGACAAAAAACTATGCCAGTGAAGTGGAACTTGTGGAAAATCTGGACTGGTACCTGGCGGGACATTCCCTTGGTGGAGTAGCAGCTTGTGCATACCTTGAAAAAACTACGGATGAATATGCGGGAGTAATATTATGTGCGTCCTACACAACTGTTGATTTTTCAGCTTCCGACTTAAGGCTTCTTTCAATTTACGGCTCCGAGGACAAGGTTCTTAATATGGAGAGTTATGAAGAGAGCAAGGTGAACTGGCCACAGAATGCTGAAGAATATATCATAGACGGTGGTATACATTCGTATTTTGGCAGCTACGGAATACAGGCAGGGGATGGAAATCCTAAGATCACCAATGAACAGCAGCTGGTGGAAGCGGCAGATATAATATCAACTTTTTGTTCAGAATAACGCTTTAACTATGTTTTTTATGTATGCTATCATGTAAAGGTAAGAATTAACATGGTAGCATTTTTGATTGGAGAATATTTATGAAATTTAATATTGTAGAAGTTTTTAACCGCAGTGTGACGATAGAACTTGAATCTGAAGAGATCTTTGAGCAGAAGAGTTCTTTTTTTGTTTATATAAATGATAAAAAAGTCCTGGAAAGCAGGCAGAATGTGGTGTCTGTCACAGGTCTTCTGCCTGATACCACCTATGTCATGAAGGTGGCCTCAGATGTTGAGGATAAAAATGGAGTTTCCTGGGAAAAAGAGTTTACCACAAAGCATGAGTCCGTGCTTCTTGATGTAAAAGAGTTTGGTGCAAAGGGAGACGGCATGACCTCAGATACAGCGGCTATTCAGGCTGCGATCTGTTCCTGCCCGAAAGACGGAACTGTTTATCTGCCAAAGGGAAGATACTATTCCACAGCTCTTTTCCTTAAGAGTGATATGACCTTGTGGATTGATGAGGATGCGGTGCTCCTTGGGGATACTGACAGGAATCATTATCCGATTTTGCCGGGAATGACAAGAACCACTGATGAAAAGGGAGAGTATAATCTTTCAAGCTGGGAGGGAAATCCTCTGACCAGCTTTGCGTCCCTGATCACAGCCATTGATGCCGAAAATCTTGATATCATTGGACCCGGTACCATTGACGGAAATGCTCAGAACGGTGACTGGTGGGTAAATGCCAAGGTCAAGAGGATTGCCTGGAGACCTAACACCATGTACCTTGCAAGGTGCAAAAATGTAAGGGTTCAGAATGTGACAGTTCAGAATTCCCCTTGCTGGACCATACATCCCTATTATTGTGACAATTGCTCTTTCCTTAACCTTTATATCCACAATCCATCTGATTCACCTAATACTGACGGACTGGATCCCGAGAGCTGCAAGGACGTGCTGGTGCTCGGTACCACCATATCTGTTGGAGATGACTGCATGGCCATCAAGAGCGGCAAGTATTACATGAGCCTTAATCACCACAAGGTTACTGAGAATATCATTATCCGCAACTGCAAATTTGAAAGAGGCCATGGCAGCGTGACTGTTGGCTCCGAGGCTGCAGGCGGGGTAAAGAATGTAAGAGTTTCCCAGTGCATCTTTGACGGAACAGACAGGGGACTTAGGATCAAGACCAGAAGAGGTCGTGGAGAGAGGTCTGTCCTTGACGACATTCTTTTTGAAAACATTGATATGAACGGGGTTCACATGCCCTTTACTGTAAATATGTTCTCTTTCTGCGATCCCGACGGACACAGCGATTATGTGCAGAATCAGAATCCTGCGCCCGTGGATGAGATGACACCAAGTATCGGTTCCATTACCGGTAGGAATATCAACTGCAAAGGTGTAAGTGCCTGCATGCTCTGCGCTTTTGGTCTGCCTGAGAGACCAATCGAGCTGCTTACCTTTGAGAATATCAATGCAGAGTTTTTACCTGAGGCAGAACGTGTTCCCGAGAGGCCTGTCATGATGGACAATTTCGATGAGATGAGCGGTAGAAGTGTTTTTGCAAGGAATGTGAAAAAACTTGTGCTTAAGAACGTTTCAATCAAGGGAAGCGTTGATAATGAGCCTGAGCTCATCGATGTTGAGGAGAAAGAGCTTGAGGGCGTGCAGTATATCTGATGATCGGGAAATTGACATATTTGGTGTTGCCTGTCAGATATGAATGAATACAAGCGAATCTAAACGAATCTAAGGAAAATGGGATGAAGAAGAAATTGCGACAGCTCAATGCTGTTATTATGCTGATCCTGATACTTGCATTCGGCTTCGGCTGCGGAAAGCAGAAGGTTGTTGAACTGCCGGTGGAAGTTGGGGCGGCTACATCAGCTGAAACTACTACAGATTCAGATAAAACGTCGGATGATTTTGACGTTCAGGTGGATGTTGAATCCGCTTCAATAGAAGAAGATGGCATATACGATTCCAAAGAGGATGTGTCGGAGTACATACACGAGTTTGGAAAACTCCCCCAGAACTATATTACCAAGAAAGAAGCCAAAGCCCTTGGCTGGTCCGGAGGATCTGTTGAGGAATATGCGCCGGGAAAGTGCATCGGTGGAGACAGGTTTGGAAATTATGAAAGTCTATTACCTGAAGAAGATGGGCGACGGTATTTTGAGTGTGATATAGATACCCTCGGTAAATCAAAACGTGGCCCCAAACGCATAATTTATTCCAATGACGGACTGATCTTCTATACAGAGGATCACTATGAATCCTACGAACAGCTATACTGAAAACAATAATCGGAGATGACATGGAAAAGGTATTCTATATAGATCTTTTTGAAGTTCATAGCAAGGAAGACCTTCAGGAGCTCTTGGTAAAAGAGCTGCCGCTTCCGGATTATTACGGAAAAAATCTGGATGCTCTCTATGATGTTTTGGGAGAGATGGGATCCCAATGGAACATAATCTTTTACAATTCTAAATTTGCAAGATACAGACTCGGCAAATACTTTGAGGCCCTTGAGAGACTGTGCAGCGAGGCAGTAGAGGATGTACAGGGCTTAAAGATCAGATTTTATCCATAAAGGATATTTTAGAATAAATAACTGAAGTAGAACTGAAAAAGAACTGTAGGCGGAAATTCAGCGAAGAGGCGCATATTACATGAGATATCCAGAATTTTTAAAAGAAAATGGAACCATAGGTTTTGTCGCACCATCCTTTGGCTGTGCCACTGAGCCCTATATAAGCAGATTCGACAGTGCCCTTAAGAAGTTTGGGGCTATGGGGCATGGGCTCCTACTTGGTCCCAACTGCAGAGAAGCAAAGGGAATCGGCATAAGTAATACCCCGGAAAAGTGTGGAGAAGAACTGAATTCTGCCTATGAGAGCAACGCTTCAGACGTCCTTATTTCCTGCGGCGGCGGAGAGCTTATGTGCGAGGTTGTGCCCTACATTGACTTTGAACTGGTAAAAAAATCTAAGCCAAAGTGGTTTGTGGGTTATTCCGACAATACTAATTTCATCTTTGATTCCGTTACAATAGCTGATACTGCCGCCATTTATGCACCATGCGCCGGAGACTACGGCATGGAGCCCTGGCATCCTGCAGTTCAGGATTCCTATGATCTTTTGACAGGAAAAAAGCTTAAGTTCAGTAACTACGATAAATGGGAGCTGGACGGTGATGATAATGCGGATCCAAACAGCCCCTACAACGTCACAGAACCTGTGGCCATGAAGGCTTTTTTTTGTGATGGTGGAAAAGTCGTAGAATTATCAGATGATTGCATGGATGGGCAGAAGATTCAGGGAGATAAGGGACGTGTTTCATTTGAAGGACGTCTCATCGGCGGATGCCTTGACTGTCTGGCACATCTTGCCGGCACTCCCTATGACAGGGTAAAAGAGTTCAATGAGCGATATAAGGAAGATGGCTTCATCTGGTTTCTGGAATCCTGCGACCTTAACGTGTTCGAGATACGCAGGGCACTCTGGACACTTAAGGAATGTGGTTGGTTTAAGTATTTGAAGGGATTTCTTATTGGACGTCCGGGCTGCTTTGGGCAGGGCTTTATGGGACTCGATCAGTACAATGCGGTTACAGATCTTTTTAAAGAATATCAGGTTCCGATCCTGATGGATCTGGACATCGGCCATCACCCGCCAATGATACCTATTATATGCGGAAGCTACGCAAAGGTTGAATTTGCAGGGGATAAGCTGGAGATAGAGTATATTTTAAGATAGTGTAAGATGTGGAACGAGGGGACGGCTCTTTTGGAACGACGGGGACGGTTCTTTCGTCCCAAAGCTTTGGGACGAAAGAACCGTCCCCTCGTTCCAAAAGAACCGTCCCCTCGTTCCACTTTTATCTTTACAGCGTCTCGTTCAGACTTCCTGTTCTATACCCCTGAAGGTCCAATGTAACATAGGAAAACCCAAGCTTCTTAATATGAGTATAAACATCCACCCGGGTGGACTCCTCCATGATCTTTGAAAAATCCGAAGGCAGAACTTCGATTCTTGCGATATCCTCATGAAGCCTAACCCTGAACTGGGAAAAGCCGAGATCCTGCAGATAGCTTTCTGCCTGTTCTATTTTTGAGAGTTTATCGGAGGTGATGATATTCCCGTATGGAATGCGGCTTGCAAGGCAGGCAAATGAAGGCTTTTGCCAGGTGGGGAGACCAAACTCCTTTGAAAGGGCGCGAATCTCTGCCTTGGAAAGGGAGGCCTCTCTTAGGGGACTCTTTACTCCAAGCTCCTTTATGGCTCTGTGACCGGGGCGGTAGTCATTGTTATCATCAAGGTTAGAGCCTTCAGCCACATAGGTTATGCCGTTTTCGCCGGCTTTTTTTATTATGGTTTCAAAGAGTCTTTTTTTACAGTAATAGCATCTGTCAGGCGGATTCTCCGAGAAATGTTCGATATCCGACATGTTCACGGGGCAGACAATCTGTTTGATCCCGTGCTCTGCGCAGAAATTCTTTGCGTCATCCTGTTCCCTATGGGATACAAAATCTGATGAAATGGTAACTGCAATTGCTTTTTCACCAAGGGCCTCTTTTGCCGCATACAGGAGAAACGTGGAATCTACTCCACCGGAGAATGCCACGGCAAGACTTCCCAGGTTCTTAAGATTAGTGATCAGGCTAAAATATTTGTCTTTTAATAAATCTGTCATTGCTACCACCTTCCTTCGTTGCTATAATGATACAAGAATTAAAGCTTTTTTGCCATTAATCTTAGTGATTCGTATAAAGAGTTGAAGATAAAAATTTGGCACATATATATAAATGAAAAGGAGTATATTATGGAGAAAAAGCTTTCAAGATTATTTGATTATCAGAAATATGCAAAAAACAGTGAGCTGGCCGATATCATTGACGATGTTGACTCGCGGTATCCACAGGCACGAGAGCTTTCTGATGATGAGCTTTCTTTTGTGGCAGCGGCAGGTGTGATGGAAGACAGTATTACAATGAAAAATAAAGGACCAAAGGGACCAAAGATTGACAAATAAGAATATTTTAAGTAATAAACTTTTTTTGTACATGACTGAATTCTTTGCGGGAATGTCGGTTATGGCAGTGGAGCTTGGAGCCAGCAGACTCTTAGCTCCTTATTTCAGTTCATCCCAGATTGTATGGACCATAATTATTGGAACCATCATGATTGCCATGGCTCTGGGAAATATTTACGGTGGAAGGGCGGCGGACAAAGACCCCGATCCCGGAAAACTTTATGGAAGGATCCTCATAGCGGCCATATGGATTGCGCTTATTCCGGTGGTTGGCAAATACATAATCCTGGCCATCTCAGGAATTCTGGTTTTTGCGGTTAACAGCAATTTCCTGGTGATAGCGGCCTTTGCAGCCTGTATGGTGGTGTTTGTTTTCCCGCTGTTTCTTTTGGGAACAGTTACCCCCAGCCTTGCCAAGTACACCACGGATTCCCTGGATGACAACGGCAAGATAATCGGAACCCTGGGGGCTTTCAATACCATCGGCAGCATCATTGGTACTTTTTTGCCTACCTTTGTTACAATCCCAGCGGTGGGCACAGCCATAACCTTCCTGATATTCGCAGGAATCCTTATGGCCTTGTCGATACTTTTTTTTGTAACAACCGGAAGTGCAAAACAGTTTGATGGAAACGCAGCTTCCGGTGATAACAAAGACAGCGGAAGCAGTAAAGGTTCGGACATCAAGGGCAAGATTGCGGTAAGCCTTATCATTTTTATCCTGTGCTGCGTATTTGGCCACAGTTCCAGCTTTGCTTTCTGGGAAAAGAACCTTACCTTTGAGGGAGAGTCCATCTACAACTACCTTCAGGTAAAAGAAACTTCTGACAGCGTGATCCTGTCAACCAACGTTCTCTTTGGCGTTCAGTCGATCCTTATGAAGGATGGGGCCCTGACGGGAATGTACTACGATTATGCACTGGCTGCGCCTTACATGGCCGGTGTTAAGGAAAAAGAGCTTTCGGGAGAAAATCTTGAGGTTCTTATCCTGGGAATGGGTTCAGGGACCTATGCAACCCAGCTTAGTCGTTATTTTGACAATGTAAATGTCGAGGGTGTCGAGATCGATGAGAAGATAACCGATCTGGCCCACAGATATTTTGAACTGCCTGAGTCAGCAAAGGTCACGACCTACGACGGCAGAGCATATCTTGCTGCTGTGGACAAAAAGTACGATGTGATCATGGTGGATGCTTATCAGGATATAACCATTCCGTTCCAGATGTCTTCTGTAGAGTTCTTTTCCATGGTAAAAGAGCACCTTAATGAGGACGGCGTCATGGTGGTAAACATGAACATGTACAGCGAGGAGCTGAATTCCTCGGAGCCTACCATCAATACGTATCTGGCGGATACTATTTCTTCAGTATTTGAAAATGTGGTGGTAGCAGACGTGGTTGGAACCACCAACAAGGAGCTTTTTGCCACAGATGACAGCGGTTTTCTGGATACGCTCCAGAGCAATGCGGCTTCTGAAGAGGATGAGAAACTTAAGGTCATGATGGATAGGGTTTATACTACGGCAAAAGAGTATGTTGCAGGCGGCAACATCATGACAGATGACAAGGCTCCTGTTGAGCTCCTTGGCATGAGACAGATCGATTCCATCATCAGGGATGAAGTTTCTTTTTACAAAGAAATATATAGAAGTCAGGGGCTTCAGGGACTGCTCCGGAACTTATAAAACATAACTAAAAAGAAAATTAAATTTTACGTTAAAAAGTAAATTTTGCGGGCGGTAATGCTATAATTAATGAGCAAAACTGCCCGCTTTTTTGCGCGCTATTTTGCCCGTTACAAGCGATTTTACTATGTTTTCATTGAGCATTAGTTTAGAAGGCGGATGAAATTATGAGTGAAAAAGAAGAAAAGAAAGTAGTAGAAAAGAGACCCGAAAAGAAGAGAAAGGTTAAGAAGATCAGTACCAAGCTGCTTACTTACATTGTGCCCCTTGTAACAGCGACGGTTATCGTTCTGGTACTGGTTTCCAGCCGTATTGCCTCAAACCGCATGACAGAGATGGCTACCGAGACTTTGGAATCCTCAATTTCAAACCAGGCAGATAATATCGAGGCCTGGATGAATGAGAACCTGCAATTCTTTTCAACTGTTAAGCATTTCATAGAGACTCAGGAAGTAACCTATTCTAAACTTAGGATCATCCTTGAGACTTACTATGGCTATAATGCTAATTCTCCTGATGGTTTCTACATCGGAACCTCTGATGGAAAACTCTATAAGGCTGAAGATTCTGCTTTTTATGAGAAAGATGTCCTTAACAGTACCTGGTTTAAGCAGGGCCTTACCAGGGTGGATATGGCCTATGGCACAGCTTACGTGAACAACCAGGGAACTCAGGTTATTTCTGCTACAGGTATCGTAAATGACGGACAGGATGAGCTGAAGGTCATCGGCGCGGATGTACCTCTTAAAAAGATCAGTACCATTGTTAACTCCGGCGTAAAGATGACAGATGCCAGCTCTTTCCTGGTAGATACAAATGATAATACTATCCTTGCCCATAAGGATGCCGGTATGGTTTCGACCACATTGTCAGAATCCAGTGCAGATGCCCTTTTAAGCGGCGCGGCTAAAGCTATAAACGAGGCAGATTTCTCCACCAAGACCATCGGAAGCTACATGGTCGCCTTTACAGAGATCACAGGAACTGACTGGGTATTGGTATCCTACATTCCAAGGAAAATAATCCTTAGTTCTGTTAATCAGATGAGTAATTTCCTTATCCTCATCGGACTGGTAGCCGTATTTTTAACAGTAATCGCTATTCTGTATGTGGTAAGAAGAGTTGTCGCTCCTCTTGCACATATTTCCGACAACATTACAGCGATGTCAGAGGGTGATTTTACCATATCTGTTGATTCATCAAGTGATGATGAGATTGGTGTTATGGGAAGCAAGGTTTCCGACTTTGTTGCTTCCATGCGAAATATGATTAGAAGTATCAGTGATGAATCTGAAAAGCTTCAGGCTGAATCCGATAATTCAGACAGAGTATCAAAGATCATGTACGATGCTTCCCAGTCCCAGGCTGAGGCAATGAAACAGCTCAATGAGACTGTGGATCAGCTGGCTACAGCGGTAAATGACATTGCTCAGAATGCCACAACCCTTGCAACGATTGTTTCCGATACAAGAGAGAACTCCGAAAAAGCTAATCAGAGCATGAAGGATACAGTTGAGATCTCCAAGAAGGGTCGTGACGACATGGAGAAGCTTTCAACTGCAATGAGTGGAATCGAACAGGCAAACAACGAGCTGGTTGAGTCCATCAATAAGGTTGGAGCAGCATCAGAGGAGATCACAAATATCGTTGGCATGATCGGCGAGATTGCAGAAGAGACCAACCTCCTTTCTCTTAATGCCAGCATTGAAGCTGCAAGAGCCGGAGAAGCAGGTAAGGGCTTTGCTGTTGTTGCTACCCAGATTGCGAAGCTGGCCCAGACCTCAGCTGAAAGTGCCCAGAATATCGGCAATCTTATCGAAGAGGTTCATAAGCTTATCGGAAATGCTGTAGGACAGGCCAACGCCAGTGCTCAGAGTATTCAGGAAAACAGCGAGCTTATAAATGTAGCTGTCGGAACTTTCGATCAGATATATTCAAATATTCAGGAGTCTAACAGACTGATAGAAGCCATGATCGAAGATGTTGGAAAGGTTGATGACGTTGCCACCAACGTAGCAGCTATTTCCGAAGAGCAGGCTGCCAGCGCAGATGAGATCCTTGCCACTTCAGAGAATATGGTTGATATGGCTAACAATATCACAAAGAGCAGCCAGGATGTGGCAGACAACTCCCATGAACTTGCAGGAACCAGCCAGACCCTTACAGATCATGTTCAGCAGTTCAAGATCTGAAAAACGGCTACTGTTCACATGGAAATGGGCAGATACGTTATCCGGTTAATTACAAGAGAACTTGGTTTGACGGATCTGCATATGGATACAAGGAGGATTTTGATATGAGGATGCGTGGAAAAAGAATATGTGCGTGTCTTTTAACAGGATTACTAATAGCTGCGTCGATCGTGGGCTGTGGCAGTGCTTCGTCCGGCTCCGGAGGATCAGGCGGCTCAGGTGGAAAGATTCTTTTCATAATGACTGATACAAACGATACCTTCAGGAATACTCTTACCCAGAGTGTGATCTCAGCAGGCCAGAATCAGGGAGTTACGCTTGATATGGTTGAGACCGGCGACAGCGTACAGGCTCAGGTTGATCTTGTGGCTGAGGCAAAGAGCAAGGGCTATACAGCCATAATCCTTCGTCTGGCAGATGGTACAACTGCACCTCAGATGAACGGTTCATCCAATGGCTTGCCCATTGTTTACGTCAACAGTGAGCCATCCATAGACCATCTGACAGCGGATTCCTTCATCTATGTCGGGTCGGATGAGTTTCAGGCCGGGCAGTATCAGGCAGAGTATGTTCTTAAGAAACTTGGCAATCCCAAGTCTCTTAACGTCATCATCTTCCAGGGAGAAGCGGGGCATTCCGCTACCATCGGAAGAACCAAAGCTGTAAAAAGAACTCTGAAGGCCGCAGGCTGCAATGCTAATTATGTATTTGTCGATTCAGCCAACTGGTCTGATGCAGAGGCAAAAGAAAAACTCGGAATCTTTATGAAGACCGGACAGAGCGTTGATGCGATCTTCTGTAATAATGATTCCATGGCTATCGGCGTTATTGAGGGCATGAAGGAATACGGCCTTGATTATACAAAGATTCCGGTATGCGGAATAGATGCCACAGCGGATGCCTGCGCTTCAATTGAGGCGGGAGAGATGCAGTTTACAGTGCTTCAGGATGCCAAAAACCAGGCAGCGGCTGCAGTAAAGTCAGCGGTAGTGCTTGGAAGCGGCGGATCCATTAAGGATGTAGAAGGATCTACTTCGGATCTTAAGTATGTGTATGTTCCGTTTGTTCCGGTGGATTCCTCCAACGTGAGTCAGTATAAATGATATGGAACGAGGGGACGGTTCTTTGGAACGACGGGGACGGTTCTTTAGTGGAACAAGGGGACGGTTCTTTCGTCCCAAAGCTTTGGGACGAAAGAACCGTCCCCGATGTTCCAC
>JAEEGL012732575.1_pt1 | contig 11701 bp, 11 predicted proteins | sample 9134231 | NCBI WGS metagenome assembly JAEEGL01 (sample SAMN16246548, study PRJNA631951) | gut metagenome | biome: gut microbiome; feature: rumen; material: fiber-attached | host: Bos | place: Iran: Karaj | collected 2018-10
CGGTTCCCAGCTCGTTACAGCATTTAACTTAACTTTAGTACCTACAGAGGGCGGAGCTAATCCTTTCGATACAGTGGCTGTTGATATGACAGATTCACTTAACTACAACAACAACAAGACATCTACAATCTCAGCAATAAGCGGTGATGATCAGGGATACGGTACAGGTTGTGCACTCGGTAACATGACCGGTGTATCAATCCAGAACAACGGTATGATTTACGGAGCATATGACAATGGTCAGACAAAGCTCCTTGGCCAGATTGCCGTAGCAAGCTTCTCCAATGCATCAGGTCTTGAGAAGCAGGGTGACAACCTCTACGCAGCGACACTTAACTCAGGTGAGTTTGACGGAATCGGTGTTGATGTAACTACAGATGGCGGATACATTTCAACAGGTGTACTCGAAATGTCCAACGTAGACCTTTCATCAGAATTTACTGAGCTGATCACAACACAGCGTGGTTTCCAGGCCAACTCACGTATCATCACAGTTTCAGATACACTCCTTGAGGAGCTTGTAAACCTTAAGAGATAAGATAATTTGATATAAAGCATTAACCATTCAGGTGCTCATGTAAGTACGCAGGAGCACCTGAATTTTGCAGTTTTATGTATTAATGCGGTTAACATAAAGTAGTTTACACAATATATTATTTTTTTATGGACTTTTATCACTAAATCTTGTAAAATTATTGTCGGAATATTGTTTCCTTAAAGGAATATGAAAAAATGGATTTAGCATCACTTTTAGGACTCTTAATTGCATTTGTCCTTTGTATTTTCGGTATTACATTTAAAGACGGAGGCTTCGATTTCTCAGTTATCGCCAGCTTCCTGGATGTTCCTTCTGCGCTCATCACTTTCGGTGGCGCTTTTTCTGCTACTCTCGTCATGAATTCTTTTAAAACCTTTACCGGTGGTCTTAAGAGTTTCACCATGATTTTTAAGGCAGCACAGCTTAATCCTGCTGAGATTATTCAGAAGATTATTGACCTTTCAAACGTTGCGAGAAAAGAAGGTCTGCTTTCTCTTGAAGAGGCGGCCTCTGATATAAATGATGATTTCCTCAAGAAGGGAATCATGCTTATAGTCGACGGTACCGACCCTGAGCTTGTTCACGCCATTATGGAGACTGAGCTTGACTGTATCGGCGCCCGTCACAAAGAGAAGATTAAGTTCTGGCAGGACCTTGGTTCCATGGGACCTGCTTGGGGTATGATCGGTACCCTTATCGGACTCGTTAACATGCTTAACAACATGGAAGATGCATCGTCTATCGGACCTGCCATGGCGGTAGCCCTCCTGACGACTATGTACGGTTCCATGCTTTCAAACTGGATTTGTACTCCTACATCTACAAAGCTTGCTTTCTACGATGGTCAGGAACAGACAGTTAAGACAATTATGATTGAGGGACTCCTTTCAATACAGGCAGGAGAGAACCCCCGAGTTATTGAAGAAAAGCTGAAATCATTCCTGGCTCCTTCCGAGAGACCGGCAGGTGAGGCTGCGGAAGGTGGTGAGCAGTAGTGGCAAAGAAAAAAGAAGAAGAACAGGCCCCCGGATCCCCCGCCTGGATGGCGACCTTCTCGGACCTGATGAACCTGCTTCTCTGCTTCTTCGTGCTCTTGTTCTCGATGTCCACGGTAGATGCTCAGAAGTTTGAGGAAGTTGCGGCTTCGTTTTCCCAGACGTTTTCCGTATTCACTGCAGGTTCCCTCTCCATCGGAGACGGACTCCTTGTAAGTAACGGTGTAAGCCAGCTTAATCAGCTGGATGAATATATTAATTCAACAGGTAAGACAGCAGAGAAAGAGGGCGAGAATATTGATGCTACATCAGAGCAGGACGCCTTCGCTGCAGTTGAGGAAGCCCAGATGGAAGAGTCTGAGGAGCTTGCTGAGAAGATAGAGGAAGCCCTTGCCGAGGCAGGCATGGAAGACATGATGGAGATGGAATTTACATCCCAGTATGTACAGCTTTCCCTTAACGGATCACTTCTGTTTGAGTCAGGCGAGGCGGAGCTTATGGAGAGTGCATATCCTGTGCTTGACCAGCTCGGCATTATCCTTGAGAAGTATGCAGACAGCATTATCGAGATTGAAGGTCATACTGATTCCGTTCCTATGAACAGCATCAAGTATCCCAGCAATAATGAGCTCTCCGATGCGAGAGCACTCTCGGTATTCTATTACCTGATAGACCATACAAACCTTGACCCTGCTATCATCAAGCATTCGGGCAGAGGCGAGTACTGTCCTATAGCAGACAACTCTACGCCTGAGGGCAGAGCCCTCAACAGACGTGTTGAGATAAAGATTTATAATGCGCTCAGTTCGTATTAATAAAAAGATTTAAGGGGAAAAGTTATGAAGAAAAATCTGCTTTCGATTATTATCCTTTCACTCCTTGTAGTGAATATTATTCTGACAGTTGTCATGATGCTTTCTGTCATCAAGACAAACTCAGCTACAGCAGAGCTTGTGACAGATATAGCGGGAGTACTTGAGCTAGAACTTAACAAAGACGGCGGCGAAGCCCCTTCCGTATCACTTGCAGATACTGAAGTTTATACAATTCCTGATTCAATGACCATCACACTTAAGCGTGAGGATGGCGATACTCAGGATCACTACTGCATCGTAAACGTGGCTCTCTCCCTTGATATGACAAGTGAGGATTATGCTACATACAAGGACAGCATCGCTACAATGGAAGGCATCATCAAGAGTGAGATTTTTGCCGTAGTAGGCGGTTATACATTATCTGAGGCCCAGATATCACAGCAGCAGATGTGCGACGATATCCTCGAGAGACTTCAGGCATTATTCGATTCTAAGTTTATTTACAAGGTTTCATTCAGCTCAATTATGTTTGGCTGATATGCCGTTACTTATAGAATACGAAAATATATAGGGAACGGAGGTGACAGGCAGTGGGCGAAGTTCTTTCGCAGGAAGAGATTGACTCCCTTTTGTCAGCTTTATCAAGCGGTGAAGTTGACGTTGAGGAGATGCAGAACAATACAAATGAAAAGCAGGTAAAGAATTACGACTTCAAGCGTCCGGCTAAGTTCTCGAAGGAACATCTCCGTACACTTGAGCTCATATTCGAGCATTACGGACGACTCGTATCCACAAACCTCCCTGTATACCTACGTAAGAATGTGCAGGTTAATGTGGCATCATCCGAGACCGTTACTTTCTCGGAGTTTACCAATGCCCTGTCAAACCCGGTAGTTCTTGGCATTATCAATTTCCAGCCGCTCAGCGGTAATATAATATGCGAGATTACTTCGAATGTTGCCTATGCAATACTTGACCGTATGCTTGGAGGTCAGGGAACACCGCTTGAGAAGCTCAGAGACTACTCAGAGATAGAGCTCGGCATTCTCGACAAGATTATGGCTATGTGTACTCAGCTCCTTAGAGAACCGTGGAAGAATGTTATTGATATTTCCCCGATTCTGGAGCGTATCGAGACAAACCCTCAGTTTGCCCAGATTATTGCACCAAACGAGATGATAGCCATCGTTACCATGAATATTACTCTCGGTGATGTGGAAGGTTTCATGAATATATGTATTCCTTTCGTTACCATAGAGGATATTATAGATAACCTTAATACAAAGTTCTGGTTCACCACGATGATAAACAACGACGAGGAGGACCATGCAGAGCAGCTTGAAGCGCTCCTGCGCAAGGTGGATGTGCCGATCAGGGCAGTCCTTGGCAAGAGCAGGATTCAGGTTTCCGATTTCCTTGGATTACAGATTGGGGATATCATACGACTTGACAGGGGGCCCGATAAAGAAATGGAACTTTATGTGGGGAATATCAGGAAATTCGCAGCGATGCCCGGTACGGAACGAGACAGATACGCCGTCAGGGTTACGCAAGTATTTAGAGAGGAGGACGAAGAATAATGGATGGAATGCTGTCGCAGGAAGAAATAAACGCGCTGCTTAACGGCATGAATTCAGACGATGTCGCAGAAGCAGCTGCAAGTAGTGCTACTTCCGGCGAAATCGATGAAAGTCTTCTGTCTGATATTGAGAGGGATGCCATAGGAGAAGTTGCCAACATCAGTATGGGTACAAGTGCCACAACACTTTACTCACTGGTTAACATGAAGGTTAACATTACGACTCCTCAGGTTTCACTTGCAAACTGGGATATGGTAGTTGAGGACTATCCCAGACCTTGCGTATTTATACAGATTAAGTACACTGAGGGACTTGACGGATCCAATATCCTCGTCCTCCAGGAGAGAGATGTAAAGATTATCACCGACCTGATGATGGGTGGTGACGGTACAAATACTGACGGAGAGCTCGGAGAGCTTCATCTGTCGGCTATTTCCGAAGCCATGAACCAGATGATGGGTTCATCAGCCACATCCCTCTCATCAATGCTCGGTAAAAAGATAGATATATCACCGCCGGTGGCAAATCTTGTCGATATGAACGAACTTAAGGATTCGGGATTTGCGACTGATTTCATGGAGGGCACATTCGTTAAGATTGCCTTCCGTATGCAGATTGGTGAGCTTGTAGACTCTACGCTTATCCAGTTATATCCTCTTGATTTTGCCAAGTCACTTTATGACTTCTTTATGTCAAATCAGATGGGTACGACTTCCGAGCCTGAGCCCGCACCGGCACCTGCTCCTGTAGCAGCAGCTCCTACACCTGCACCCGCGGCAGCACCGGCTCCCGGACCTGCGCCTATGGCAGCGCCCCAGCCCATGCCCATGCCGGCTTACGATTACTCTCAGATGCCCCAGATGGCACCCATGCAGCCTACAAATGTGGCACCTGCCCAGTTCCAGGCATTTACGCCTGATATAGCAGCACTCATCGGTCAGGAGAACATCAACCTTATCAAGGATGTACCTCTTGAGGTTACTGTTGAGCTTGGACGTACAAGCAAGACTATCCATGAGATACTTGATTTCGCGCCCGGTACCATCATTGAGCTTGAGAAGATTGCCGGTGAGCCTATCGATGTACTTGTAAACGGCAAGTTTGTTGCTAAGGGCGAAGTAGTTGTCATTGAGGAAAACTTCGGTATCCGTGTGACAGAGATTATTAAGGACTGATTTTATGGAGCTTTATATGCTTCTTGCGCTTGATACAACAGGAAATATTACGCATTTTCTGACACTGCTCTTAATCTTTGCGTTTGTGCTCGCGGCCACATATTATACGACCAAGTACATTGCCGGATACCAGAAGGGCAAAATGAGCCGGTCCAACATGTCGATTATCGAGGGCATCAGGATATCACCTGACAAATATCTTGAGCTTGTGAAGATAGGACAGGGCTATTACGTCATATCCGTATGCAAGAATAATATTTCCCTTATATGCAAAGTACCGGAAGAGGAGCTTATCTTAAATACAGGAGAGAGCTCTGACGGGGAAGGACAGGAAACCGCTAAAAAGAGCTTTGCTGAGATACTCAGTAATCTGAAAGATCTCGGAAAACGGTGATTTGATTTTGAATATTTTATTTTCAAATAAAAAGACATTTAAATATTTTAAAATGGTTTTCAGAATAATATGCCTGCTATGTTTAGTAGGCATATTGTCTTTACTTACTCCCATAACAGTTCATGCGACTGACACGGGAGACGACCTGACTGACACCCGTACATACGAGGATGAGCCCGGATCGTCAGAGGATGCCGACGACAACTCAGAGCTTAATGTAGACAATATTTTCTCGATTAATGTTTCGTCAGACAACGGTTCAATAAACGGAGCACTCCGTATACTCCTTATCCTGACAGCCATAGCACTGGCGCCGATGCTTCTGCTCATGCTGACAGGCTATGTCCGTATACTTATCGTGCTTCACTTTACCAGAACTGCGCTTAATACCCAGACAGTACCACCTAACCAGGTACTTATTGGTCTTGCGCTGTTTTTGACATTTTATATTATGGCACCTGTGTTTGGTCAGATTTATAATGACGCCATTGTGCCATTAGACAACGGTGAGATAAAGGCAGAGGAAGCGTATGAGATAGGTATTGCGCCTCTTCGTGAATTTATGTATAAGCAGACTCAGTTTAAGGATGTGTCAGTATTTATGGAGATTGCGGGATACACAGAGTGGGACGGTGATCTTGAAGATATTCCCACGACAGTCCTTATCCCCAGTTTTATATTAAGTGAACTCAGGACCGCGTTTATCATAGGCTTTTTGATTTACGTGCCGTTCCTTGTAGTAGATATGGTCGTGTCGTCTGTGCTCATGAGTATGGGTATGATGATGCTGCCGCCTACGACGATTTCCATGCCGTTCAAGATACTTTTATTCGTACTTGCTGACGGATGGAACCTCATAATAGTTAACCTTGTACGAACGTTTTACTGATTTGTAAAAATAACCGGAGAAGAGTATGAATCCCGAAGTCGTAGTACAGATAATTTCAGAAGGACTCTTTTGCGTAGTTAAGACCGCTGCACCGGTGCTGCTTGTCAGCCTTGTGGTAGGTCTTCTTATCAGTGTGTTTCAGACTATTACATCCATTCAGGAGCAGACTCTTACATTCGTGCCAAAGCTGTTACTCGTATTTGGAACAATGATGCTTATCGGTAACTGGATGATTAATAATATTATTACGTTTATGGAAAACCTTTGGGGTAATTTCTCGGTGTATATCAGATAATTAATTAACCGGAATATATGATAGATTTTACTTTTCCGCTGGAAGAACTTGAATATTTTCTGCTTATTCTTGTGAGAGTCTCATGCTTTGTTTATGCGGCTCCTTTTTTCAGTATGAACAATGTTCCTGGACGAATCAGAATCATGTTTTCCGTATTTGTGTCAGTTGCAATATACGGAGTGATTACACCCCATGTGTATCCAGATTATAATTCGGTACTCTCGTATGCGTCATATATAATACTGGAGGCGATTATAGGACTTCTCATCGGCATGACTACCCAGTTCTGCATGATGATAGTCAATTTCGCAGGGCATATGATTGACGTTGAGATTGGCTTTTCCATGGCCCAGACCATGGACCCGATGACAAAGCAGACAAGCTCTATTTCAAGCTTTCTGTATCAGTACGCATTCATGCTCATATTTATCTGCACGGGTATGTACAGATACCTGCTAATAGCAATCAGCGATACATTCAAGCTGATACCTGTAGGTCAGGGCAAGATAATACTTTACGATTTATACAATATGTTTCTGAAATTTATCAGCAATTACCTGATAATCGGATTCCGTATATGTCTGCCTGTATTCTGTACAATCCTTGTACTTAACGGACTCCTGGGCGTAATGGCCAAGGTTGCTCCCCAGATGAACATGTTTGCTGTGGGACTTCAGCTTAAAGTATTTACCGGACTTGGAGTCATGCTCCTTACCATATCGCTTATACCCATTGCGGCAGACTTTATATTCGAGCAGATGAAGGTAATGGTTGTCGCCGTTGTAAAAGCCTGCGGAGGCTGATGATGATTGTATGTGAAGACTTGATGATACAACTTAATCTTCAGTTCTTTGCCCAGGAAGGACCGGGAGGAGAGAAGACCGAGGAGCCTACAGCCAAGAAGCTCCAGGATGCGAGAGAGGAAGGCCAGGTTGCCAAGTCCAAAGAGGTGGCCAGCTCATTTACTCTCCTTGCCATGTTTATACTGCTCAAGGTATGGACGGGAGGTATGGCCGGCAGATTTATTGGCGTATTCAGCGTTGTATATAATAAGTTTTCTGACTTTACAAAAGTACCGGGGGGCCGGATAGAAGCTAATTTATACATAGCAATGCTTACGGAGATGTTTCTGAGAATACTCTCCATAGCTCTGCCTTTTGTAATCACAGCGTTTATTATTGCTTTTGTGGCAGACGTGGCCCAGGTAGGTTTTAAGCCGACATCGAAGCCCCTTAAGCCAAAGCTCTCAAAGATTAATCCGATTAACGGATTTAAGCGCATATTCAGTGTACAGACTCTTGTAGAGCTCCTTAAATCCATTGTGAAGCTCGCTGTGATTTTTATCATCATTTGGGGAGAGCTTGAGCGGGGACGCCAGATTCTCTTTATGCTTTACGATGTGCCTCTCACTCAGGCCGTAATTCTCGCAGGAGATTATCTCATCGGTATCGGTATAAAGATAGCTGCGGTGTTCCTGGTCATTGCGTTTGCAGACTTCCTGTTCCAAAAATGGAAGTTCCATAATGACATGAAGATGACCAAGCAGGAAGTAAAGGAAGAGTATAAATCAACAGAAGGAGATCCCCAGATTAAGGGTAAAATCAGACAGCGTATGATGCAGGCATCCCAGCGCCGTATGATGCAGAATCTCCCCAAGGCAGATGTAGTCATCACAAACCCGACTCACTTTGCCGTGGCACTAAGATACGACAAGGAGGTGGCAGAAGCCCCTGTCGTAGTAGCTAAGGGTGCTGATTACCTTGCTGCCAAGATTAAAGAGGTGGCGAGAGAACATGATGTATCAATAGTTGAGAACAAGCCTCTTGCGAGAGCGCTTTATCATAATGTGGAGATAGGAGAACAGATACCTCCCGAGCTCTACGAGACTGTGGCCCAGGTTCTGGCCGGAGTATACAGGGCAAAAGGCCTTGTGTCATAAAAGTATCTGACACAAAAATAAAAATAATTTCGGAAAGGAGGAAACATCGTGAAAAAAGCAGATCTTGGCGTTGCATTATATGTTCTTGCGGCATTTATCATGATGATTATCCCCATTCCGAATACGCTCCTTGATATTCTGCTTGGATTTAATATGGCGGTGGCATTCTCCGTACTCTTTTCAACAATGTTTGCTAAAGAAGTACTGGATTTGTCTTTTTATCCCACCATACTTTTGTTCACAACACTTTTCAGAATATCTCTTAATATTTCGTCAACGAGACTTATATTAAAGACAGGTGATCCCGGTAACGTCGTTGCCACATTCGGCCAGTACGTAGGTGGTGGTGACCTTGTAATCGGTATCATCGTATTTATCATTCTGATTATCATTCAGTTCATGGTTATCAACAAAGGTTCTGAGCGAGTTGCCGAAGTAACTGCCAGATTCACACTTGATGCCATGCCCGGTAAGCAGATGGCCATCGATGCAGACCTTAATACAGGGGCCATCACAGATGAGGAAGCCAAGAGACGAAGAGACAAGATTCAGGAAGAATCAAGCTTCTTCGGTAGCATGGACGGTGCCGTGAAGTACGTTAAGGGAGATGCAACAGCCGGCCTTATCATCACTGCGGTTAACCTTATCGGTGGTATTGCAATGGGTATGATGCGCCAGAACATGGAACTGGCCGATGCCGTTGATAAATACTGTATCCTGACAATCGGTGACGGTCTTGTATCCCAGATACCATCACTGCTTATATCACTTTCAACAGGTATTCTGGTTACAAAGGGTTCAAAGACTGCGGACTTTGGTACAGTTCTTATTTCCCAGCTCTTTGGTGTGCCCAAGGCATTGTATCTTGTTGGAGGAGTGCTAATTGCCCTCGGTATTGTTACGCCCCTTAATCCCCTTATATTTATAATTCTCGGTGGCGCATTTATCGTTACGGGAATGAATGTAGCCAAGACGATTAAGGAGGATAAGGTGGAGCAGGAGGTTGCCCAGGAGGAGACAGAAGCCGAGGAAATCAGGCGTCCGGAAAATGTTACATCCCTGCTTTCTGTTGACCCGATTGAGCTTGAGTTTGGTTACGGTATTATTCCACTGGCTGATGTTAATCAGGGCGGAGACCTGCTTGACCGAGTAGTCATGATCAGGCGCCAGATAGCCCTTGAGCTTGGTACCGTAGTGCCTATTATCCGACTTCGTGATAATATCCAGCTCAATCCCAATCAGTATATTATTAAAATAAAAGGTATCCAGGTTTCTGAAGGCGAGATCTTATTTGATCACTATCTTGCAATGAATCCCGGATTTGTAGAGGAAGAGATTACGGGTATACCTACATTTGAGCCGTCATTCCATCTGCCTGCTCTCTGGATTACGGAAGGTCAGAGAGAGCGTGCAGAGACCCTCGGTTATACTGTAGTTGACCCGCCTTCGATTATTGCGACACACCTTACGGAAGTAATCAGGAGCCATATCGCAGAGCTTCTCACCCGTCAGGATGTCCAGAACCTTGTTAACAACCTTAAGGAGAACAATCCTTCCATCGTGGAAGAGCTTGTGCCAAAGCTTCTTGGACTTGGCGAGATTCAGAAGGTACTCCAGAATCTTCTTGCGGAAGATATCTCTATCAGAGATCTGCTTACCATATTCGAGTGTCTGGCGGACCATGCCACTGTTACGAGGGATACAGACTTGCTTACTGAGTATGTGCGTCAGCGTCTTAAGCCTGCCATATCTGCCAAGTACTTCACATCTCAGGGCCAGGTCAGCGTTGTTACCCTTGATCCCAAGATTGAGCAGGAGATTATGGGCTCTGTAAAGCAGTCTGAACAGGGAGCATATATAACCCTTGCACCTGAGCGTATCAAGGAAATTGTGGACAGCACGAGAAAGATGGTTGAAAAGCTTGAGAGCGCCGGCAAAAATGCTATTATATTAACATCACCCATAGTCAGAATGTATTACAGAAAATTAATTGAAGATTATTTTAAGGACTTGGTTGTGGTATCATATAATGAGGTGGAGTCCGACGTGGAGCTCCAGTCGGTGGGAATGGTTACCGCATAATAATAAATCAGGGCGATATACAGAAAGATGATTATCAAGAAGTTTTTAGGCAAGACAAAAGAAGATGCGATGGCGAGAGCTACAGCAGAGCTCGGGGACAACTTCATCGTAATGAATGAGAAAAGCGAGGTTAGGCAGAAAGGATTCTTATCATTCCTTAAGCCCAAGCTCTATGAGATAACAGTTGCAAAAGAAGAGGAAGATGCAGCAACGATTAATCCTGCAAAGAGCTCCTTGGATGATGCAGGTAAAGATACAATAACAAAGGAGCAGGCTGCCTCTATTAAGGAGACAATCGCTTCTGTTGATAAGCTCCGTAAACTTTCAGAGCAGCAGGAGATGGAGAGCAAAACTGTTGATATAAAAGTACCTGCTGCAGAGCCTGTAAAAGTACCTGAGAAGAAGGAAGATGTAAAAGCAGATAAGCCTGTAACATATACGAAGAGTGACGTAATTGCAAAGCCTGAATCAAACGAGAAGGCTGATGCGTCAGGAGAGCAGGCACCAAACAGGGATATGCTTGATTTCCTCAGACTTTTGTATAATACGATGACCGATAATGAGGTCAGCGAGAAATATGCCAATCAGATGATTGAAGAAGTATCGAGGACTTTTGATGAGGAGATGAATATGGAATATATTCTCTCTCATATCTATCAGAAGATGATACTTAAGTTTGGCAAGAATGAGACCATTGAGCCGTCCACGAAAAAGACTCCCAAGGTCGTATTCTTCATCGGACCTACAGGCGTTGGTAAGACAACTACACTCGCAAAGATTGCTTCTAAGCTTAAAGTTATGGAGCGCAAGAATGTAGCAATGTTTACGGCTGATACATACAGAATCGCCGCAACAGACCAGCTCAATACATATGCTCAGATTATGGAGACACCGTTCCATATTATCTATACTCTTGAGGATCTTGAGAAAAATTATGACCTCTATAAAGAGTATGATTATATCCTGGTTGATACGGCAGGTCATTCTCATCATAACGAG
>JAEEGL013110589.1_pt1 | contig 11701 bp, 14 predicted proteins | sample 9134231 | NCBI WGS metagenome assembly JAEEGL01 (sample SAMN16246548, study PRJNA631951) | gut metagenome | biome: gut microbiome; feature: rumen; material: fiber-attached | host: Bos | place: Iran: Karaj | collected 2018-10
GGTAATGAAGCTAATACTTTAAGCTCTTTAACGTCCATGTATTTTCCTTCAACGATTCCACCTTTAACATTAACTTTGTCATTTTCTTTAACAAAATCAAAAATTACTTTAGCAGCACTAGATGGATCCTTTGAAAAAGCAACAGCACTAGGTCCAGAGAAATGATCTTGGATTCCTTCATATCCTGCTTCTGTTGTTGCACGACGTAAGATATTATTTTTAATAACATCAAGTTCACATCCTGCATTATATAAGTTTCTACGTAATTGACTAACTTCAGTTACATTTAAACCTAAATAATCGATAACAACTGCAGATTGAGAAGATTGAAACTTTTCTAAAGTCTCATTAACTTTTTCAACTTTTTTATTTAAAGTTGCTTTTTTCATTGTTTCACCTCCATGAAAAAATAAATCCTCTTTTGCATAGACAAAAGAGGGAAAAATTCAAAATAACTTTTAAAGTTAATTTAACCTCGGTAGGAAATTAAGCAATTTAATAATTGCACCCACTGTCTACGGCGACTAATCAAACTATTTTATTTTATTGGATACTAATTTGTAATTCTTTTTTAATTTAATTTTCTTATTATTTTATTATTATTTAACAATTACTGATTCTGGATCAACTTTGATTCCAGGGCCCATAGTTGTAGAAACAGACATGTTTTTCATGTAAACACCTTTAACAGTAGATGGTTTTAACTTCATGATAACATTGAAAATAGTACGAATGTTTTCGCAAAGTTTGCTAGCTTCAAATGATGCTTTTCCACAGATTAATTGAATATTACCAGCTTTATCAACTCTATATTCAACTTTACCAGCTTTAATTTCATTTACAGCTTTTGTAACATCCATTGTAACAGTACCAGTTTTTGCATTTGGCATTAAACCTTTAGGTCCTAAAATCTTACCTAAACGTCCTAATTCACCCATCATATCTGGTGTTGCAACGATTACATCAAATTCAAACCAACCGCTTTTAATTTTTTCTAGGTATTCAGCTTCACCTGCATAATCAGCTCCAGCAGCTAATGCTTCTTTTGCTTTATCAGATGATTTAGTTAATACTAATACACTTCTTGTTTTACCAGTTCCATTTGGAAGAACGATTGCTCCACGTAAATTTTGTTCAGCTTTACGAGAATCTAAGTTCATTCTAAATGCTAATTCAACAGATGCATCAAACTTAGTACAACTTGTAGCTTTTGCTAATTCTACAGCTTCAGTAAGGCTATACTTTTTATTGCTGTCAACTTTCTTTGCAGCTTCAATATATTTTTTACCTTTTTTAGCCATTTTTTTGCCTCCTTAAATGTGGTCTAACGGAAATTCCTTCCACAGTTTAAGTTGAATTATCAACTTACTCAGGACTAGAAACTTCGTTGTCTTAATTAGTCTTCAACAACAATTCCCATGTTTTTAGCAGTTCCTTCAATAATCTTCATAGCAGCTTCAACAGTATAAGCGCTTAAGTCAGGTAACTTAGTTGTAGCGATTTCTTTAACTTTTTCTTTAGAAATCTTAGCAACTGTAGTTGTCTTAGAATTTGCAGAACCACTTTGTATTCCAGCAGCTTTCTTTAATAAATCAGATGCTGGGGGAGTCTTTGTGATGAAAGAAAATGAACGATCTTCGTAAATACTAACAACAACAGGAATATAGAAATCTCCCATCTCTCTAGTCTTATCATTAAATTCTTGACAGAATTTTTGAGTATTAATACCTGTAGGTGATAATACTGGTCCGACTGGTGGAGCTGGTGTTGCTTTACCTGCTTTTAATTGAAGTTTTACAACTTTCGTAATTTTTTTTGCAGCCACGAGACACACCTCCTTTTTGTCCGTGATGTGGTACACTTGAGTTTTTTACAAACTCTCCCACTAATAATAAAATAGTAATGCTGATTAACGCACTTAAATATTATACACTATTTTGCTTTACTTGTCAAGTAAAATATTTAATTAATATTTCCTCATAAAATAAAAAAGTTATAGTAAACTATAACCTTTAATTTTATAATATAACAACTTCATTAAAATTTAATTCTGCAGGAGTTTGTCTACCAAAGCAATCAACTAAAACTTTAACTACTTCTCTTTGAGTATCTATTTCATCAATGATACCTTCTTGACCTGTAAAACTTCCAGCAGTAATTTTAACTTTATCCCCAACTTTACCAGCAAAATTCTTTAAAAGTGAAATGCCACACATCTTTAAAATAGGAGCAATTTCATCTTCTTGTAGTGGAACAGGTTTAGCACCACCACCACTAGAACCTAAGAATCCAGTAACCATTGGTGTATTACGAACCATAAACCAAGCTTCATCTGTTTGAATCATATCAATGAATACATAACCTGAATATGGTTTAGTAATAGTTTCTTTTAAATTACCTTTTTTATCTTTTACCATTTCCTTAATTTCAGGAACTAAAACATTGAAAATAACATTTTCCATGTTCATTGATTTAACACGTCTAATAATATTTTCTTTTGCAACTGATTCTAATCCTGAATAAGTTTGAACTACATACCAATTACGATCATTCATAATTTATATCCTATCTTAACAATCCACCAAGCCAGTTAAATAGTTTAACAACTTGATTTAATAATAAATCATATCCTACGAATAAAAAGAATAATACTAAAATAAATCCAAAAGTAATTAAAGTATTTTCAAGCATAACTTTTTTAGTATGCCATGATACTCTCTTTAATTCAAAAATTGATGGTTTAACATAAGGCCAAACAGATAGTACTAATGAAAGTGCACCAAGTACAATAAGAATCCAAGCAAATGCCTTTGGATATTCACCAATTAAAAAGAAATTTTCATTAACAACTAATCCTTTTTCTCCACTAGTATTTACGCCTTGTATGATTAATGCACCGAATACTAATGCTATAATAGCAACAGCTAATAATAAAATACCTTCCCAAGCATATTCAGTATTAATTATATCCCATAAACTTTTTTTCTCTTTTTCTGCCATCTATTTTTCCTCCACTATTTTGTTTCTTTATGAACTGTATGTTTATTGCATTTTGGACAATATTTTTTTATTACCATACGTTCAGAATTGTTTAATTTGTTTTTTTCAATTGTGTAATTACGGGAAAGACATTCCTCGCAAATGAGTATAACTTTTTCTCTCATAATAAACACTCCAATACTTCAAGATATTATACAATAATTTTTAATAAAAGTCAATTGTATTTTTGGCCTTAGAAAACTAATTTACAATTATTTTTTTATAATACGCTTATTATGACAAATAATAGATATAACTAGAAATATTATACAATGTTTTTATATAAAACACAATTAGATTTATATCTTAAGATTAACTTTTTTCTTAATCCTCTTAATGGCATTATAAACAGATGAAATATCCATTTGAAGTTCTTTAGATATAACTCTTGGTTTTAAACCTGATTGCATTTTATCAAGAACTATTTTTTCTTTTAAAGATAATATAGGAGTTATACTTTGGACACAATCATTTAAATTTTCAATAAGTGTTATCCTATTTGTTACTTCATCATTTTTATCAACTAAATAGTCAACGACTTCATTATCACAAAATGTAACAATACTAAAGTATCTTTTATCTTTTCTAAGCATTAGACATATCTTATTTTGAAGAGCTCTATCAAAATAAGAATTAAACGCATATCCATAATCATCTCTAAAGCTATCAACACATTTATATAATATATTAATACCTTCTTGAATATAATCATCAAAATATAGTTTTGGTATTTTATATTTTACAAGCCTATTTATAATTAAAGGTAGATATTTATCAACTAAACACTCAAAATAAATATATTCACCATCACTTATTAAATATATTAATTCATTATCATTATATTTACTCATCTTAATTTTAACTATCTTTACATACCCTTATACTATTATATATTAAATAAACCAAAAATAAGGATATTAAAATAAATAGATAAAATTAGTAAAATAATAATAAAGATTTATTAACTATTAATATATTTTTATAAAAAATAAAAAAATGTAGAAAATTCTACATTTATTTACTATTTTGTTGTCTACGAATTTCATACATAATAACAGCAGCACTAACAGAAGCATTAAGTGAATTTACTTTTCCCCACATAGGAATTTTCACTAAAAAGTCGCATTCTTCTCTTACTAGTCTACTTATACCAAATCCTTCAGAACCAATAACAAGACATGTTTTCATTTTAAAATCCATGTCCCATATACTCTTACTTTCATCTAAAGCTTCAGCACCACAAATCCAATAACCATTTTTCTTTAATGTTTTTATTGTTTGACTTAAATTCGTTTCCATACAAATTTTAACATTCTCTATAGCACCAGCACTAACTTTAGATACAGTCTCATTAACTCTAACACTTCTATTTTTAGGAATAATTATTCCATCAGCTTTAGTTATTTCACAAGTTCTAATAACAGCACCTAGATTATGAGGATCTTCAAAACCATCTAGCATAACAATTAAAGAATTATTATCATCAGACATTATATCATTTAAACTAGAATACTCATATGAAAGTACTTTGCAAACAATTCCTTGATTAGATCCAGTATTATTCTTAACTAAACTATCAAGTTCTTCTTTTGAGACAATTTTATAATTTAATTTTTTTTCTTTAAATAAAGGTATTAATTCTTTATTATTATTTGTAATTAAAACTTCAGTAATTTCTCTACCTTTTTTAATTGCTTCAATACAAGAATTCTTACCATAAAGTATTTCAAACATTTTTTTCTCCTAAGTTATCCTCAATAATTTTAATACTCAATCCCATAATTTCTTCTAATCTAGAATAGTTATTATTAATATATAAATACCCTATTAAAGCTTCAAAACCACTACTTTTTAAATATTGACTCATATTGCCATTTTTATTATGATGTCTATAATTATAATTTCTACCACGATGAAATACATCTAACTCAGAACTATCAAAACTATCCATCAATTTATCAACGATTAAAGCATGGCTTTCAGCTTGAACATACTTTGTTGCAAGTTTATGAAGTTCATTAGGTTTAGTAATACCTTTATGAAGTAAATAACATCTAACATATAGCTCATAATAAGCATCCCCGATATAAGCTAGGTCAGAACCATTAATAAGTCTAGTATCTATACTTTTTTTAAATTCATCAATCATTTATAGTTCAATATTTCTTTCAATAATTTGTTGTCTTAATAAATCAGCTTTAGCAAAATCTTTAGCTTTTTTAGCTTCATTCCAAGACTTAACTAGGATAATATCATTTAATGATAAAGGCTTAATATCAACATCAATTCCAAGAACCCATAACATAGATTTTAATGCAAGGAATAATTCTTGTAATAAACTTACTGGAGTATTACTATTTCTAATTAAAGTATTAATCATTTTTGTAGTTTTAAAAATAGCAGTAATAGCATTAGGTGTATTAAAATCACAACTCATACTCTCAACAAATTCATTAACTAAACCATTGACTTCATCATTCTTATAATTTAAGCAATAATCTTTCATTATTAAATTATCATCAATTTCAAGTTTTCTATATAATGAAACATATGTCTTACGAATCTTTTCGTAATCAGTTTTAGATTGTTCAGCAAGACTTTCTTGATAATTAATAAGTTGACGATAAGGAACATTTAACATCATTAATCTATAAACTTGACTACCAAGTTCACTAACAAGTTCATCAGCCCAAATAACATTTCCTAAAGATTTACTCATCTTAGTTCCAGCCAAATCAACTCTACCATTATGCATCCAATAATTAGCAATCTTATGATTAGAAACACATAAAGATTGAGCAATCTCATTATCATGATGAGGAAACTTTAAATCAAATCCTCCACCATGAATATCAATCATCCCTTGGAAAATATTATTTATCATTACAACACATTCAGTATGCCATCCAGGTCTACCATCACCCCAAGGACTAGGCCACTTAACACCAACATCAGTCTTTTTCCACAATGTAAAATCTATAGGATTACGTTTTTTATCACTATTTTCAATTCTAACACCATTTAAAAGATTATCAATACTTTGACCACTTAAAATGCCATATTCTTGAATTTTACATACATCAAAGTAAACATCACCATCAACAACATACGCTCCACCATTTTCAACCATTTGTTCAATGAAAGCAATAATTTCTTCCATATTCTCAGTAACTCTTGGATTATAATCATGTGGTAAACAATTTAAATTCTTATAAAGTTCTAATATAACTTTAATATATTTTTCAGCAACCTCGACTTCAGTTGTATTAGTTTCTATAGCTTTTTTTATAATCTTATCATCAATATCAGTAAAGTTGGAAACATAAGTAACTTTATAACCCAAAAACTTAAAGAATCTTGCTACAACGTCAAAGAATATAACAGGACGAGAATTACCTATATGTAATCTATTATATACAGTAGGTCCACAGACATACATAGAAACCTCATTTTCTTTAATTGGTTTAAATTCTTCTACTTTATTTGTTAATGAATTATAAATTTTAATCATATGTATATCTCCTTTTATTAATATATTATACAAAAAAAAGCCAAAAAAGTAAATATCAAACTATAATCAAAAAAGAATCTAATTACTTAGATTCTTATTTTTGATTTCTAATTGGTAAAGTAACAATAATCTTAGTACCTTTTGGTAAATTATGATCACCAGTAATTTTACCTTTATGTTGTAAAACAATAGTTTTAGCAATAGAAAGACCTAAACCAGTTCCTCCTCTTTCTCTACTTCTTGTTTTATCTTCTCTATAAAAACGCTCAAACATCTTATTCTTAGTTTCATCACTAATACCAATTCCAGTATCAGAAACAATAATATCATATTCAGCATTTTTCTTATTAATAGTTATATTAATACTATCATTCTCATTAGTATACTTGATAGCATTATCAAGTAAAATCATAACAAGTTGAACAATTTTTTCTTTATCAATAATACTATTAACTTCATCAATATTTATAGTAAATACTTTATTATTTATTTCACAAATTTCTTTAAATGCTTGAATTGTATCACATAAAACATCACCAACATTCTCAAAAGAATAATTCATAACAGCAGAATTATTATCACTTTTAGCAAGAGCCAGTAATTCTGTTGTTAATTTATTAAGTCTTTGAACCTCATTTAACGATATAGCAATATCTTCACTTACATCAAGTATTGTTGCATCAGATTTAGTTAATATATTTTCAAGTTTACTTTGAACAATTGCAAGTGGAGTTCTTAATTCATGACTAGCATCACTTACAAAACTCAATTGTTTTTGTAAACTTAAATCAATAGGTTTAATAGCATTACTTGTTAATAAGACAGATGCAAACGCACCAACAACAAGTACAATAAGCCCCATTATTAAATATATCTGAATAAGATTATTTTTACTTGCAATTTCAGGATTACACATTATTAATAACTTACAATACTTTGCAGGATTTTGAGGAATATTAGGATTATTAGCAAGTTGAAAAGAAACAGTAATAAAATTATAAATAGAACCATCACTTAATTCAACAGTTTCAAACTCATATATCTTAAACAATTCATCATTAATCTCACAAAGATCAGAATTCTTAACTACAGCAAAGCATTTATCTTCATCATTCTTATATTCCCATGTATCATAATTAGGAACTAAATAATTAAGTAATTGATGAGAATAATTCTTAACCCATTCTTGTTTAACATCATCATAAAATGAAGTAATACCACCTTGTTTATCATAATAAATTGCCATAACACGAGCATTCTTTATACCTAATCTATTATAATTATACAAAGGATCAAAAGATAGTTTAGTGTACTCTTCTAGTTCTTTTTCTAAATCTCTATAAAAAACACCATTAACAACCATAATTGATGAAAAAAAGAAAATCAAGAAAACAGCTAAAAATGCAGAAAAGTTTGTAATTATTAACTTTATATATTGTTTTTTAATTTGTTTATTTTCAAAACTATTATTCTTTTTCACTCCACATATAACCTACATTTCTTAAAGTTTTTAAATAATTATGATATCCATATTCTTTTAAACATTTTCTAAGACCGCTAATGTATACTTCAACAACACTCCAAATAGTATCACATTCAAATCCCCATATTCTATTAAATAATTGTTCTTTAGTAATAATAATATCCTTATTACGAACAAGATACTCTAATATATCATATGGTTTACCAACTAAATCAAGTTTATTTCCATCAATACTAACACTTTTATGAACAAGATCAAACTTCATTCCTTTAAATGTTAAATTCAAACCACTAAAATTATTATTATATCTTCTAAGAATTGCACTAACTCTAGCAATTAACTCATCACGTGCAAAAGGTTTTGTCATATAATCATCAGCACCTAACCCTAAACCTTTAACTTTATCATCAGTGGTGTCCTTTGCTGTTAACATTAAAACAGGACATGTTGAAATTTTACGAATATGTTCTAATACTTGAAATCCATCTATTCCAGGAAGCATAACATCAAGAATAACTAAATCATAAATATCTTGTTCGACTTGATAAGATGCATCATCGCCATCAAAAGATTGATCAATGTCGCCAAATTGTTTTAACATTTCAGAAATGCTATTATTTAAGTTTTTATCATCTTCTACGATTAGTAGTTTCATTTTATCACCTCTAATTTAATATAATTTTAATTCATAAAACTTAATTTAATCTTAAATTAATAAAATTAATAATTAAATTTTTCCTAAAAATTATATATAATAAAATGACATATATTTATATTTTACAATAAAAAATAAAATAAATCTATACTTTTTTTTTTAGTTATGTTATAATACTAGTCTGGATGTTGCCTTGATTAACCATCCAAATAAATAAAACAAGGAGGAAAATATGAATACTAAGGTAAAAACTATTACACGTTTAGCAATAGTTGCTGCTTTATATGTTGTCCTAACAGTATTAATTCAACCACTTTCATATGGTATGATGCAATTTAGAGTATCAGAAATATTAGTATTACTATGCTTCTATAGAAAAGATTATTCAATTGCACTTATTGTTGGAACATTTATCGCTAATTTCTTTAGCCCTACAGCATTATATGATGTACCTTTTGGTACTGTAGCAACAGCTCTTGCAGTAGTAGGCGTTATGCTTTCTAAGAAAAAGTATATTGCAATAATATACCCAGTAATCTCTAATGCTTTAATTGTTGGTCTAATGTTAGCAATAGCATATAAAGAACCATTCTTTATTAATGCATTATGGGTTGGATTAGGTGAAGCTGGCGTTATGGTAGTTGGTTTAATTATTTTCACATTATTAGAACGTAATAAACATTTCTACACTATAGTTGATGCAAATCAAAATATCAAAATTAAAGAGGTTCAATAGAACCTCTTTTTTTATTTAAATAATTTGCTTATAACACTAACAACTTCTTTTATATCGCAATTACTTGTATTAACCATTAGATCGTAATTGTCTTTGTCTCCCCATTTTCTTCCTGTAAAGAAATCATAATACTTTTCACGATTTTTATCAATCTTTTCCATTTCTTTTTTAAACTTTTTTAAAGGAAGATTAACATTTTCATTTCTTTCAATACATCTATTAAGTCTACTTTCCATAGATGCATAAACAAATATTTTATAAGGATTAAACTTATCTAAAATATAATCAGCACATCTACCAACAATAACACAATTAGATTTTTCAGCAAGTTCTCTTAAAATCTCACATTGAGCTTCGAAAATAGATTGAATTTGTTTAATCTCATAATCACTAGAATAGAACATACTTCTACCAATAGTAATTGGATATAATTGATGTGGCTCTTTCTCTACAACATTTTTAACATATTCTTCAGATAATTCAGTCTTCTTAGCTATCTCACTAATAATTTGTTTGTCATAGTATTCATAACCAAGTTCTTCTGCAAGTCTTCTACCGAACTCACGTCCTCCGCTACCAAATTGTCTACCAATTGTAATAATTTTATTCATAACATAATCCTTTCTTAATTATTTCTACAAATAATTATACAATAAATTTTTTTAAAATTTTCAATAAAAAATAACAAAAACAATAAATACGACTATCTTATAATTCTATTATATAATAAAATTATTATTTTATCAACAATTTAGAATAAAAAAAATCATACTCATTAGAGTATGATTAATTTGCTTCTGTTTTTAATTCATTTTCTTTTTTATTTTTTCTATTCTTAAAATAAGAAATTGTTTCTTTTGCAACAAGTCCACTTAAAGCAATTAAACCAATAAGATTTGGTAATGCCATTAAACCATTAAACATTGAAGCTATATTCCAAATAGTTTCAAGTGATAATAATGGAGTAATTGCAATAGTTGTAATATAAATAACTTTGTAGATATATAAAACAACTTTATTATTATTAGTTAAATATTCCATACACTTTTCACCATATACATTCCAACCAATAATAGTTGTAAATGCAAATGTTGAAATAGAAAGCATTACAATAATTGCAGCTGGTAAATGAGGAATATGTAATCCAATACTAAATGTATTAACGGCAATTTCAATACCTTTAACATTTTCACCAACATTATAAGAACCAGTAATAACAATACCAATACCAATTGTTAAACATAAAACCATTGTATCAATAAAAGTACTAGCCATACAAACCATACCTTCATTAACAGGATTATCAGTTTGAGCACTAGCTAATGCAATAGGAGCACTACCTAAACCAGCTTCATTTGAAAATACACCTTTAGATACACCTTGTCTTAAAGCAACAAGAATACCAAATCCAGCAGCACCACCAAACGCAGCTTTAAAGTTAAATGCTTCTTTAACAATAGTTAATAATGCACTAGGTACTTTATTTATATTAAATAATACAACAGCTAAACAAACTAAGAAATAACCAATTGCCATTACAGGAACTAAAATAGAACTCATTTTAGAAATTCTTTTGATCCCTCCAATAATAGCAAATGCTGATAGTATTGTAACAATAGCACAAATAATAATACTTGCAATTGGAACACTAACACCAATAATATTAACTGTATTAGTTTTTTCTGGGTCAAATACTGAAACAACAGAATCACAAATTGAACTCATTTGAGTCATTGTACCAATTCCCATAATACAAGCTAAAGCTCCAAAAATAGCAAAGCAAATAGCAAGCCATTTCCATTTTTTACCCATACCATCTTCTATATAACAGAAAGGTCCACCAATAATAGTTCCATCTTCTTTTTGTCTTCTAAATCTTATAGCAAGAAAACCTTCAGCATATTTTGTTGCCATACCAAGTATTGCAGCAACAATCATCCAAAACAAAGCACCAGGTCCACCAAGTTGAATAGCACATGCTATACCAACAATCTTACCAGTACCTAAAGTAGCAGCCATCGAAATACACAAAGCACCAAAACTGGATACTTCTCCACCACCACTTGTTTCATTGCTAACCATATATTTTAAAGATTCACCAACGTGTTTAAATTGGATTCCTCTCATCTTTATAGTTAAAATTAAACCTGCAGTCATTATTAAAATCAATAATGGAATACCCCATACTATATTATCACATATATATTGGATAACACTTGAAGCACTTAAAAATCTCATTAAAAACATATATATCTCCTACAAATATGATTTACACAA
>JAEEGL013290396.1_pt1 | contig 11701 bp, 5 predicted proteins | sample 9134231 | NCBI WGS metagenome assembly JAEEGL01 (sample SAMN16246548, study PRJNA631951) | gut metagenome | biome: gut microbiome; feature: rumen; material: fiber-attached | host: Bos | place: Iran: Karaj | collected 2018-10
GAAGAAACCAGCATCACGGGCGACGGAATATCAATCGTGACGCCCCCGTCGGCCCCTTTGGTAACGGTTCCCTCCGTCGTTTCGACCTGAATCTTGTCTCCGACCTTGAGGGCTTCCGAATCCGGCAATTTCGCCCGGAGGAACAAGTTCCCGTCATCAGTCAGGAAAACGCCCCCCTCCGGGAGATTGTCCCCGGGAGCACCCACGACAATCGCTTCAAACATCAGGAAATCTGTCAGCAAGTCACTCCCGCCTGCGGGGAGAGATGCTGCGGAGGAGATGATGCTGGAAAGGGGAACCTTTCTGAAATTCGGCTCATATTTGAGCTGCGAGAATGGAAATGTCACCTTTTGCCGTCCGTCTGTCGACCGGACGACAAACAGGCAGGTGCGTGCTTCAGTCCTGTCTCCGCGCTGGACGAAACCGAAGACATCCGCATCACCTTCTCCGGATTCACACTCGAACTTGACCCAGTCCACGATGTTCCCGAACGGGTCTTCCGCGGATACCGTCCATGCCAGATTGGAACGGATAAGCAGCAGGAAACCGTCGCCCTCACCCGAAGCGGAGCGGAATTGACTGTCCACCGTCAGATAGGACTCTTCCGCCGTCTCCTCAACGGTATTGCATGCCGTCCAGAAAAGACCGGCAAGCGCAATCACCGCGAAAGGGAAAAACGATACTATTCTATTCATAACGATATCTTTTTGGTCTAATACATTTTACTCGTAATGAGCCGGGTTCTCATCCTGCCACTCACTCATTCCGTCCCGGACCCTGTTACGGAAAAAGAGCGTATCTACGACATAAGTGGAAGTACCGTCACCATTGTTCCAGCAGTAATTCAAGAAAATTTTCCGATCCTGGAGAAGTTTCGCACCATTGTGATAACTCCGCTTACCATTGACGGGACGGATTTCGCGTTCACCGGAAGGATCTTCTACCGTGACTGTATTGTTTCCGCCGAAAACCAGACGGAGCGTTCCCGGCTGATTCGCGATTTTGTCCGTAAGGACGGATTGGACGCTCTCTGTCCGTAGGGAATAGATCCTGCTGTCAGCCTGCGGGAGGGAGAACGCGTACTTGTTCTCCGAAATGACGGAACCGTCTTTATCCTTTGAGACAATCATCCTTCCCCCATGATACCAGTTTCCGTAGAAGGAATTCTCCACTTTCACGGCCATAATCTGGAAGCACTTCTTGGAGGGGATCCTGTCGGCATCGGCATCCTCGATCTTGAATGCCAGCGCATAGTACGGTTTCAGCATTTTCTCGTCCTTGAACATTTCCGGAGTCGGCGTGAGCCTGAGCTTAGCCGTATGGCTACCCTTGGCAATAACCAGATCCGAGGAAGGAGACTGGGTATAATAGGCTTCAGGCAGAGGGGTCAGGGCGGTCAACCCTGCCGCAGACACCTCATTCTTGACATAATTCCGGGACATGTCGCCAAACTTTCCGTTCCCTTTCAACCCGTCCAAAGCGGTAAAAGGTGCCGTTTCCCCGTCCTCGTCCAAAACTGAGAGGTCTGAAGTCAGCAAGTTTTTATCGATGGAGACGTGGACCTTCCTGTCCCGGTCATTATCGATCACTCCGCTTAAAGCGACGGTAAAACTGACTTCCAAGTCTTCTTCTCCGGGGATAAATGTCCGAAGGTCATACTGATATGCAGAATAGACAGCGGAATAATCATAATCCCGGACAAAATCGTCATAACATGCGGTCATGGCGAAACAGACCGCGAGGATTGCTATTGTTCTTTTCATAATCGGTATCATTTTATCGCCAGTTTTCCCAACCTTCATTCTGGACCAGATTCGGGCACCTGCGGATATCACCGACAGGGATCGGCATCCATGGAGAAGGATAGTGTTTTGTCTCTAAGAGAGTCTTCTGATAGGAGAAGGCATCCTCCCCGGACGGAGTGATTGCCATTCCATGCACCGGGACGTTGATTTCTTCCCCCCAGCGGCGAAGATCGAAATAGCGTGTTCCCTCGAAACAAGTCGTGATGCGCCACTCGTTACGGACCAGAGCCTGGAAAAGAGCCGGAGATGCGGCACACTCATCCAGATACGGGTCCGTCGTAATCCCGGGCTTTCCTTCTGCCGTCGGCCGTGACCGGACCCATCCCAGCACTTCCTTGGGACTGTAGCCGAACGAGTCGTTTTCGGCTGAACCAAGAAATGCGGAAGCCGCTTCGGCAAAAATCAGGCACATCTGCTCCCAGCGTTCGAAGAAGACAACCGAAACATTGCTAAGGACATTGCTGTCAAAAGGATTCCACCCGGAATACAGGAATTTCTTGATGTAGTAGCTGGTCCTGGACGTTCCGGTAAGCATCGGAGCATCCTTCCCTCCTTCCGCGGATTCAATCGTGTACATCAGGCTTCCGCTTCCGTCACGAAGGACCTCGGCTCCATTGTAAAGGATATCCGCATAGAACCGGGCATCCCTTCCCACATACGGATGGGCGGAATCATACCCGCTGCGGGCATCTGTAATCGGATATCCGTTCGCCATCGGGAATGCATCTACCAGTTCCTGCGTCGGGACATAATCGGCGGTGCCCCCGAATCCGATGGGATAGAAGGTCGTCTCATAATTCGTCGTAGAATATGTAGATGAGGGGAAAATCGCTTCCGGGCTGTTGCCATCCCTCCAGGTGAAGCTTTTCGTATGGTCAAACCCCATCGGTCCTTCGACTTCCAGTTTGTGCCGGATAACCTTCATCGCATATTCGGCCGCCTTCTGGTACCGGGTCTTGTCCCCGGACGGATTGAAGGCAGGGCTCGCCCAAAGCAGGTAGACCATGGCCCGAAGTCCGTCGATGGAAACCTGGTCCAAAGTCGTATAGCGGATGGAGCCCGTCACGGGGACGGCTGTATTCGTATTGCCGGAATAGTCCCGGTTGAGATACGGAAGAAACTCGTAGGCCTTGTCGCAGTCATCCAGGATCTGCATGACAGTATCGTCAAAGGTCGCACGGGTAAGTTTTGCGGGGTCGGCTTCGGAAATCTTAACCGCCTCCGTCATCAGCGGGACGCCGTACAGGACCCCGTCCGTTCCTTTTCCGCCGAAATGCTTCAGCAAAGAGAAATGATACCAGGCACGCAGACCATACGCATCTCCCTGCAGGCACCTGCGGAGCAGATTGTCGGATTCAGCGTCCAGGTAATAGTGGGTCGTCATTCCCAAATCGTCCTTCAAGAACTGATTGCAGTAGTAGATGGCCGTATAATTATTTGTCCACACGGACTCGAACGGACTGTTTCCCAGCGTAACGGAACCGATGGAAAACAGGCGGTTGGCACTGCTCTCGCTCCGGAATACCGCATTGTCCGCAAGGGCATCCGAGGCGGCGAAGCGGATTGAGGCATAGGTACGGGGACGCAGATTATAGGCATGCTCGACCAGGCCACGAACCATCTGAGGATAGTCCGTATAATTCTCATCATTGTAGGTTCCGCTCAATTTGGGCTCCAGAAAATCGCAGCCACAAGCGAGCCAGAAGAGGCAAACGGCCCCTGGAATTATTCGAAATATAATGTTTTTCATATCATTACGCTTTTTCATATCCTCAGAAAGTCAGAGTGATACCCGCCATGAAGACCTTGAGCAGCGGACGGCTGGACACCCCGGCATCCGGCGCTTCCGGATCGATGTACCGTACCTTTGTCAATGTCAGCAGGTTTTCCCCTTTGATATCGACACGTACTTCTTTAAGAGAGCGGTCCAGACGGAAGGTATAGCCAAGGTCCAGGGCCTGGATCTTGAACCAATCCCCTCTTTCAAGCCAGTAGCTGCTGCTCACGAAATTGTTGGTGGACTTGACATAAGAGAGGTTCGGATACATCGGGTCTTTGATAAATGCCGAATAATTGCCGTTCCCCCATCCGTTCCAGAAAAAGTCTGAATTCTTCATCAGATCGACACCGGTACGGCCGGTTCCCACCACCTCGAAGTCAAATCCTTTGTACTCGAAGCCGAAACGGACCGCATAACTGAATTTCGGGGCCTCATCACCTATCAGCATCTTATCGTTTGCATCGATTGTTCCGTCTCCGTTCACATCCCGGTACATCAGGTCGCCGACCTTCAGTCCGCTTTTCTCGACATAGGAAGGATTGGCATCGATCTGTTCCTGGGAAGAATACCGGCCGAGGCAGTCGAGCCCCCAGATACCGGAGGTCGACGTCCCCGTCTTCCGGAGATGCTCATTCCCCGGAGCGAAGAAGTCACTCACGATGGTCTTGTAAATGATGCCGTAATGGCTCGCGTCAGCCGACGCATGGAGGGCGAAGTCGCCGAACCGGCGATCGTAGCGCAGGGCGACATTGAATCCGGATGCCGCCGTACCGGTGTAGTTGGCATAGGCGTTCATGTCGGAGAATCCGAATATGTCCGGCATCGCTCCCGTCGTATTGGCGATGGTGCCGCCCCGCTCCCAGTTGAAATAGTTGAAGGAAATGCCGAAACCGCCCGAGAGGCCGAGGTCGACCCCTGCATCGATTTCACGCATCGAGCTCCAGGTCAAATCGGGATTTCCGTATTGGGTGGTCTTGGTATTGACAGATGTGCGCGTCGTGTTCCCGAACCAGTGCGATGCCGCGCCCAGATTCGTAGGGCCGAACGCATATCCGCTTGAGCGAGAATACACCATTTCATACAGGTAATGGGATCCGGTTGCATCGGAACGCTGGGGAACAATGCCCGCCTGGGCATGCCATTTCAGATGGTCGATCCACCGGATATCCTTCATGAACTCTTCATTCGACATCGTCCAGGAGACGCCTGCCGTCGGGAAGAAGCCGAAACGGGAGCCCTTCGCGAAACGGTCCGTACCGGTATACTGTGCACAAAACTCGACGGCATACCTGCCATTATAGGACCAGCCCGCATTCCCGACAAAGAAAAGGTACCGCTCAAAATCGGTCTCCGAGGAGTTGAAGGCCCTGTTCAGGTAGACTGTCGTTCCCAGATCTACGGTATGGCCCTTGAAAGACCTGTTGTAAGAAAGCCGCTCATACATGGACAGGTTTTCAGAAACGGTCGAGTTCTGAAGACTCCGCGAAGTCGCTTTTTGGCCTTGGTGCGAGGATATCTCACCAATCCCCTGCTCTTTATCCCAATAATAAGCCAGATAATCATGCGTCATGCCGATATTGGAGAGGACAAATGAGTTCGTCTGCAGTCCGGTCCGGGATTTCAAACCGGGAAGGAACCAGGAGAAATCCACATCCAGATGGGCCTGGAAGAGTCCTGAACGGGCTTTCCTTGTCACATAACCTCCTTCAAGCCGTTCGGCATAAGGGTTGGATCCGAATATCTTGGAAACTCCGTAAATGGTAACCTGATCTCCGTTCTCATCGGTTTCCGTGGAGAGCGTCAGCGGGAAGGCAATACCCGGGACGGAATTATAACTGTGCCAAGATGTGCCGTCTCCCCTGTAAACCCCAAGGAATCCGATGAAAGAAGCTCCGGCTTCGATATACCTGCCGATACGGGAGCTCACGCTTCCCGAATAGTTGATCTTGTTGTAATCATACCGGTTCGGTCCGTTCTGGTGGTCACCGGAATTGAATCCGTTGAGGGCGAACGCATACTTGACGATGTTGTTGCCGGCGGACAGATTCAGGTTCAGATTCGAAGATGAGAACATCTTCTTGAACAGAAGTGCCCTGTAATCGACGTTCGGAGTCGTCAGACTGTAGGGATCCTTCGCTTTGAATCCTGCGATATCGTCCTCGGTATACAGGGTCGCATAACCCGCCGCCGTACGGGCCATATTATTATACACGGCATATTCCTCACCTGAAAGCCAGTCGGCGACCCTGTCTATGACCCGGATACCGGATTCAAAAGAAGTCCGGATTCTCAGCGGCTGGTTATAGCCGCCTTGATTCGTCCTGATATAAATGGTTCCATCGGTTCCCATCGGCCCGAACTGGGATTTGTCGAGCACGTCGGAGAGAATGGTGACGGACTGGATCTGGTTCGGGTCGAGGAGGAGCTGGTTATAGGGGACCAGCATGTCGTCCACGATGGCGACGATTCCCCCAAGCCCTTTCATTTTGAATGTATATCCTCCGCTTCCAAGGGTATAGGAGTTCAAGCCCGAAGAGATGGATGTGAAAAAGGAGCCTCCGCTCTCGATCACCTCCATTCCCGGAACCATACCGGTAAAACGGCCGCGGAGATCACCGGAAACCCGTTTCTGGAGAGCAGGAACCGAAACGGAATGGACCGAACCCGTCATCTGGTCCTGCGCCTTGTAGACATTGTACGGAAGACTGACCAGCGAGTCAACCTTCTGCGCTTCCTGGGCTGCAAGAGCGGTCCCTGTCGCACATATTACGACCAGGACTATCATCAATTGTTTGATATACGTATTCATATCTTATCTATTAATGCCAGGAGGCATTGTTAACAAAGTTGGTCATCGTAATCTCCTCACTGTGGGAGAAAGGCAGGACATACATGCAGTCTTTCCAGGTTCCCTGGCGAGCAGAAGAAAGATCGCGTCTGGTATACACCTTCCCAAGCGGATGCTCCGCGTCGGGGGGGCAAGTCGAGATGTACATACCCTGGAGCGTAGCTGTCATTAACTGCGGCGCCGTTTTCCAGCGGCGGATATCGAACCAATAGTGATTGCTCTCAAAAGCCAGCTCTACGCACCGTTCGTTCTGGATACGCTCCCGGAAAGCCGCGGCGCTGCCCGTATATTCGTTCCGGACATCCGCTATGCCGGCACGCCGCCGGATGATGTTCACGGCGTCGACCGCGGACAGATTCACATTGGAATAAGTCGACACCCTCCCGGAGGGGCCGAAGGCCTCATTCACACATTCCGCATAATTCAGGTACAGTTCGGCAAGCCGGACCATGGGATCGACGATTGCATGAGCCCCCGAGAAGGAACCGTCATAATACTTTCTGGCATAATAGCCTGTATTGGTATACCCTTCAGTCGCAAGCGCCTGGGTATCCCATTCGATTCCGAGGGAAACATTGACGCCGTTGAGCGTTGTCCGCGGCCAGGACTTGGCCTCGCTGTCATAATAGATATTGAAGCATCCCCCCCCCGAAGAGATCTTCGCCTGTGCGAAGGCGGGGAGACCGTCGTGGATAATATTCAGGTCCAAGCGGGGGTCGCGGTTCCGGTAAGGGGCCTGTTCGTTGTAGCTGCCCGCCGCCACGGCCGCCGCCCGCTGGGCGGTTGTCTGGAGAGGATAGCCGTCGAGGGTTTCAAACCGGTCCACGAAGTTCTGGGTAGGATGGGTGCCATACCCGGTCATGCTTGAAAGGCCGGTACCACGGGTAAGGATGGACGGGATGATGGTGGAAATATTGTTATTGGTATTGGCGAGGGACTGGATATGAGGCCAGATCGTCTCGTTCGTAATGACAACCGTATGGAACATGTCCGTATAACTCTCGATTGGCTGAAGGGTAAAACCGTTCTCCAGAGCGGCGGAAAGGGCGAATGCACATGCTTCAGCCGCCGCTTCCCAGTCGGAAGCTCCCCCCTCGTTGTTCAGCGGACTTGCCGCATACATCAGCGCCCGTGCGCGGAGAGCAAGCGCTGTACAGCCACTCGGCAGTTCCAGTTGCTTGGCGCCGGTATTGAGATTTGCAGGGGTGTTCCGCCGCATATAACCGGCCGCATTCAGGTATTCATAGGCTTTGAGAAAGTCCTCCGCCGCCTTTACATACGTGGTATGGGATGACTCCCTCGGGATGTCCCAGCTTTCGTCTGCCTGGAGGACATGGTCCAGATAGGGAACGCCACCGAAGAAACGGCAGAGATTGAAATGGGAGAGCGCCCGGACGAAATAGGCTTCGCCAAGATATTCATTCCGCTCGACATCCGTTCCGTCGATCATCTTGTCGTAGTTCTCAATCGCCTTGTTGGCCATGCGGATGATCCGCCACATATTATAAGATATCTGCAGGTTTCCGCCCGTCGTAGCAGTCCCGCCGATATAGGAGTAACGGTCCAGCATGGACTCGGAAAGATTGCATTTCTTGAATTCCGAGGTTGAAGGAGATGTCGGGGCTCCGGTGTCGGCCGCATCGGTCTGGGCCGCCCAGCTTCCGCCATAGATAAAGATCCTTTCCAGTTCGAACGGATAGGCATATTCCAGTTGGGCGAGCGCTCTTCCAAGGAAGGCGCTCGAACGGGAATAGGTCGCGAACACCTGGTCCTCCGTGAGACTCGTCGTTTCTTCATCCAAATCGAGATAATGGCATCCCGAAACGGTTCCCGATAACAGGGCGAAGACGAAGATGGTTTGGAGTATTCTGTTCTTTTTCATGATCTTGCCATTTTAAAATGAAACGCTGACTCCGCATTTGACCGTTCTCATCAGCGGGAAATACATCGTTGATGTCTTATAGAGCTGAGGAGAGGTCTCCGGCCATTTCGTGAACGTGTAGACGTGGTTGCCGACGAGACTTACCGTCACGCCGTTGATTCCCAGGGCATCTTTGAGCTTTTTCCCTTTCAGGGTATACCCGAGATAGATTTCCGACAGTTCGAAATAATCCGAGTTCCGCCAGGTCACACCCGGGATGCCGAGGTAGTTCCAGTTGTTTCCGGTCCACATATAAGTCGTCGTGGCATTGTTCGAGTCGAAGACCACATTCTGGACGGAAGCGTTATGGTGCTGCGGAGTCCAGTAATCGACCTCGACTTCATTGAGTTTCAGGTTCGAGTTGTAGAACGGCACGATGAATGACCTGTTCAGCTCACTGTACTGGCCGATCGTACCGGTGCCCGTCACCTTGAAGGTCAGGTTCTTGTAGCCAAGGGACAGGTTGGCCGAATAGAGACCCGGCGCGTACATGTTTCCCCGTGCTACAAACGTATCGTTGGTTCCGTCGATGAACCCGTCCGTGGAATAATCCAGATATTTGTACATACCGAGCGTATTCCAGGCAGATGCGATGGACGGATATCCATGGACATCGTCGATGTTGTTGAAGAAACCTCCGTCAATCCGTTCGATCCCCATCATTTTGGATTCGATGGGGGTCCCGGCGACTTTCTTGTAAGCCACCTCGAAGGGAGGATCCGGGTATGTCACGACCCGGTTCTCATTCAGCGATAGAGAACCGCCTATATCAAAGAAGAACCCGTTCCGGAAGCTCTTGTGCCAGTTCAGTTCGAATTCGATACCATGCTTTTTGATGCTTCCGCTGTTCGTCTTCTTGGAGGTAGCACCCAGCAGCGGAGTGACGACCGGAGCGATCAGCATATCGTAGCGATACTCATCGAACAGATCGACATTCAGGGTCAGGTCGTCATGGAACCAGCCCATTTCGAAGCCAAGGTCCTGTTTCCGGGCCGTTTCCCACCGGGCTCCCGTATTGGCCGCAGCGCCTTCTACATAGTAACTGCCGCTCTTGGAATAGGATGTATGGTACAAATATCCGCTTGCCGCCGTATCATAACCGGTCAAACCGTACGAGTAGCGGATTTTCATCGTATTCCACCAAGGCATTGCAGAACGCCAGAACGGCTCTTTGGAAATCGCATAACCGACAGCGGCGGACGGGAAGAGACCGTACCGGTATTTCGGAGCGAACTGCTCGCTTCCGGTTACGCCGAAATTCGCCTCGAAAAGATATTTCTTCTTGTAGTCCCAGGTGACCCTTCCGACCGCAGACTGATTCCTTCTCGGGGCCGAAGTCCCGGCATTGTACTGCCGCTGGTTGTATACCAGCCGGCCGGTGACATTGTGGTCCCCGAATTTCCGCGCATAGTGAAGACCGCCCTGGAGGGTAAAGGTATAATAGAGGGAACTGGATTTGATCGAGGAGGAAGCACTCTCCGAGATCGGCGGCTTCGTATAGACCTCCTGCGCCCCGCCGGTCTGGTTGATCCAGATGTCGGATTCTCCCGCATCGTATGCCGTCCAGTCTATCCGCCACTGGGGATAGTTCACGCCTCCGGAAGAGGCATTGGATTCACGGGTGGTAATCGTGGAGAGCGAAACGGTCATATCCGCCGTGAGGCCTTTCGTGATAAAATCCAGGTTCTGCTTGAGAATGATGTCGGAATTGATCGTATACTTTGTATCCTCGCTCCAGTTATCATTCAGGATATTGGTCATCGGATTAGCGGCGGAACCGGTACCGACTTTCTGGGCGAGACGGACTCCCGTTGCATCCGGGAAATTCGGGTCCGGATACTGCTTGAGCGCTTCTTCCGTGAAATATCCGGGGTACATCAAGCCGGAAGCCATATAGGCTGTCGCGAAGATCGTTCCGTCATTGGCTGATGCCTGCGGCACCTTGTTTATGGTGATCGCACCTCCGAACTTGAAGGAAAGCACTGTCGAGCGCGTCACGTTCATGTCCATGTTCAAACGGTAGTTGAACCGGTCGGACGCCCACGTATTCTGCTTATACCCGGAAATCAGCTTCAGTGGCGTACTATCGTATGTATAAGAACCGGAAGCAAAATATTTGAATTTCTCCGTACCGCCGGAAATATCAAAGTTCGCATTGTAAGTCGGGATGAAGTCCTCAAAGATTTCTTCGAACCAATCGACATCCGGATACCGGAACGGGTCGGATTGCGACCTGTATTTCTCAATGATTTCAGACGAGAACAGACTGGAGAAGTTCGATCCGTTGCGATATGCCACATTCGCCGCCTCCAATGTGGTTGCGGCATCGACATGACTGGGCAGCTCCACGACGGATCGGACACCATACTCGACTTTTGCACGCATTCTCGGCTTGCCGACCGAGCCGGTTTTCGTGGTGACAAGAATGACACCATTTGCGCCCTTCGAACCAAAGACAGCCGTTGCGGAAGCATCTTTGAGAATAGAGATGGATTCTATTTCATTCGGATCCAACTCTTCCATCGACCGCTCGATTCCGTCAACCATCACCAGCGGGGCATTGTCAGTGGCATCGTTGACGGCAGATTCCGAAGTGGCGCCCGTCCAATGGGAGATACCGCGGATCGTAATACGCGTCCGTTCCATGCCGAGTCCGGGCACCCCGGAAGGAGAATTGATCTGCAGGCCGGAAACCTTTCCTTTCATCGACGTAATGGCGGAATTGGATCCGGAATTGACAAGATCGTCGGAATCGACCTTTGAAATCGAGCCGACGAGACTCTCCTTTGTCTGCACTCCGAAACCGACGACCACAACTTCATCCAGTTCAGTCGTTTCCTCCGGCATGGTGATAAAAAGAATTCCATGATCCTTCACCGGGGCTTCCTGGGTCTGATACCCCATGCTGTTAAAGAACAAAGTCGAACCAACAGGGGCTTCGATGCTGAAACGGCCCGTCTGATCTGTAATCGCACCTCCCAATTGGGGATTGTTGTTGACCAATACGGCAGCACCGATTACAGGCTCTCCCTTATCATCGACTACTGTTCCCGAAACAGTAACTCTTTGATTTGAAGGCCGATTCTGCCCTAAAACCGGACCGGACACAGCACAGTACAGCAAAGTCAGAAACAACAAATAATTCAATAGCCTTTTCATAAGCAGGTAATTAAATAATCTAAAATCTCAAAATAACACGATCCAAACAGGTATATCCATAGAATCCGCTGTCGCGCTATTAAGTATTTGAAAAAATGAGAAAGTACCGGAGATTATGGAGAACAATGTCCCTTACCTCTTACATGTTGCAGACTAATATCAGTTTTCCAAAAGAAAACGGGAATACA
>JAEEGL013619668.1_pt1 | contig 11701 bp, 8 predicted proteins | sample 9134231 | NCBI WGS metagenome assembly JAEEGL01 (sample SAMN16246548, study PRJNA631951) | gut metagenome | biome: gut microbiome; feature: rumen; material: fiber-attached | host: Bos | place: Iran: Karaj | collected 2018-10
CACAGACAGGAAAGATGAGTTCTTTCATCGAGAAGCGTCTGCCGGAGTTTGGCATAGAAAATCCGCAGTTCCAGTCGTGCCCCGTCCGTTTCTATGATGTCTTCGGTGAGCAGGGTCACCCCATGCGTGCCACGGTCAGTCAGATGGGTCCTCTGCTGTTATCCCGTCTGTTAGGCTTGAACGAGACACAGGATGGTGTGCTGAACATTGTCTTCCGCATCGCCGATGAGCGTGGCTTGCAGATCCTCGACCTGAAAGATCTCCGTTCGATGCTCGACTATGTGTCGAAGAACGCCAAGGATTACACCACGAAATACGGTCATATCACCTCCGCCACGGTAGGTGCCATCCAGCGTGCCCTGTTGCAGTTGGAGAATCAGGGTGCCAATATGTTCTTCGGCGAACCCTCGTTTGATATCTACGACCTGATGCAGACCGAGAACGGTAAGGGTATCATGAGTGTGCTGGCTGCCGATAAGCTGATGATGCAGCCCAAGCTCTACAGTACCTTCCTCTTGTGGCTGTTGTCGGAGTTGTATTCCACCCTTCCCGAGGTAGGTGACATGGAGTTGCCCAAGCTCGTGTTCTTCTTCGATGAGGCTCATATGCTGTTTGACGGCACGTCGAAGGCTTTGCTCGACAAGATCGAGCAGGTGATCCGACTGATACGAAGCAAGGGCGTGGGTATCTACTTCATCACGCAGTTGCCTACGGATATCCCTGAGAATATCCTCGGACAGCTCGGTAACCGTGTGCAGCATGCCCTGCGTGCCTATACGCCGAAAGATCAGAAGGCGGTGAAGACGGCTGCAGATACCTTCCGTCCGAATCCGGCGTTTAAAACCGATGAGGCGATCATGAATCTCGAGACGGGTGAGGCCCTTGTGAGCTTCCTCGATCAGAAGGGTGCCCCATCCGTGGTGGAGCGTGCCAAGATACTCTTCCCCTTGAGTCAGATCGGCGCCATCACCGAGGGACAGCGACTGGATATCATCAAGCAGAGTAGGGTATACGGCAAGTATGATAACATGATCGACCGTGAGAGTGCCTACGAGATCCTCATGAAGGAGGCCGAGGAAAAACAGAAGCAGGCCGAAGAGGAGATGGCGGCTAAAGAACTGGAGAAGGCTGCCGCCAAAGAGGAGAAGGCTGAGAAGGGCGAGAAGAAGGCCGGCATGATGAGTAAGGTGTGGAAGGCCATCGTCACGGCAGTCACCTCTTCATTGGCTACCCTGCTCGGTGCCTGGGTGAGCAGTAAGGTGACGGGTAAGAAAACCGCCTCCACCAAGGATGCTACCGGTCGTGTGGTGAAGAATGCCACGAGTGCTGCCACCCGTACGATCACCAAGGAGCTCACCCGTGATATCTTAGGTAACCTCACCAAGAAATAAGCTGTTGCAGAGACGATGAGGTTAGGAGCATTGGTGTTTTTCGGCATCCCCTTGTTGGGGATGGCGTATGTGATGTGGCATGTGTGGTGTATCCTCCCTACGTCGGTATGGGTGAAGATCCTGTCGATGGTGGGTATGATCGGCTTGTTCATGCTCCTCTTCGTGGGCATCGGCCGTTCGCTGGATACTTTGTCGATGTCATTAGCCACCGTCATCTACGAGGTGAGCACCTCGTGGCTGATTATCCTGCTTTACCTCTTTCTCATCTTCCTGCTATTGGATATCGGCCGCCTCTTCCATATCGTGCCTAAGCAATGGCTGTTCGGCAGTTGGAAGGGCCTGCTCGGTATCGTCGCCTTCCTCTCGGTTGTCTTACTCTATGGCAATATCCGTTACCGCCATAAGGTTCGTCAGCCGTTGACGTTACAGACGGAGAAAGCCTTGCGAAAGCCTGTCCGCCTGCTGTTGATGCGCGACCTGCATCTCGGTTATCACAACCAGCGGCAGGAGTTCCACCGTTGGGTGGATATGATCAACAAGGAGAATCCCGACCTGATCCTGATAGCCGGCGATATCATCGACCGCAGTCTGCGCCCCTTGCAGGAGCAGCGGATGTGGGAGGAGTTTCGCCGTCTGAAGGCCCCGGTGATTGCCTCTTTGGGTAATCATGAGTATTATTCCGGTGAGCAGGGCTCGGAGGAGTTTTACCAGAAGGCTGGCATCCGTCTGCTGCGTGATGCCTCGATGGAATGGGGCGATTTGGTGATTGTGGGGCGTGACGACCGCACCAATCCCCATCGACAGTCGGTGAACAAGCTGATGGCGAAGGTGGATACCACCAAGTATGTCATCCTGCTCGATCATCAGCCCTATCACCTGGAATTGGCCGAGCGTGCCGGGGTGGATTTTCAGTTTAGCGGACATACCCACTACGGACAGGTATGGCCCATCTCTTGGATTACTGATGCTGTCTATGAGGATGCTTACGGACCGTATCAGAAGGGTAACACCCATTATTATGTCACCTCTGGCATCGGCATCTGGGGTGGTAAGTTCCGTATCGGCACCCGCTCGGAGTATGTGGTGTTGGAACTTCGATAATAGTATTATTACGCAAAATATGTAATCACTTCGAAACGTATTTCTTTCCTCCTTGTATCACAATCCCTTTATAATGCTTGTCCACCCGTTGTCCGTTCAGGTTATAGCGGGGAGCATCGGTTTCTGTATCCAGCAACAGCGGTGATGAGATACCGGAGGTAAAAGCCTTGACATCGAACGATATAACACCGTTTTCCATCTGGATATTACTCAGTGCCCATCCTGTCTCTTGCCCGTCATGGGTCTTCAGGTGGGCTGGGGAAGTCTCGTTACTGAGCTCCGTCACATTACCCTTGCCTGGGAAGGGATCGTAGATAGAGTTTTGATGCTCTATACCTCCGGCTCGTAAAAGCTCATAATACATCCGGTCGGGGTTGTTGTTGACAGTGTTGCTGTACCATGGTTTCATGTCCGAGCGGTCAACACGGAATACCAACAAACCGGAACCAGGTAAGTACTTATCCCATTTGTAATCCTTCTGCCGGTTCTCCAACAGGAAGTATTCATCATCGACAGAGGTGTTGAGGAGGTACCCCGTATTGCTGGTCCCTATCGGATGCAAAGTGTAGTGTCTTTCGCCATCAATGTAGTTAGGGGTGGCAAAGCCCAGCGCCTTACGCTCATAGAGAGAATAGGCACAAGGGGTGCGCCCGTAATTGTTATCACCTCCCCCAGCCATGACCGACCAAATATTAGGGTCATTGCTCTGTCCGCCACTACCTGCGTAATCGGTATCATAGAAATCGGGTAGGCCGAGCACATGGCTGAACTCATGACAGAAGGTGCCGATGCCGTTGATTTTCACCGATTGTGGGCTATTCTCCCAACCATAAAACTCTGTGGAGCAGGCATAGTCGTTAATTTTTACGCCGTCTTTCTCTATGTTTAAATAGGATAAAGAGGATTCGTGTGGCCAAAGGTATTTATCATTATTACCAGTATAGCTGGCAGCATAACCAGCCACAAGAAAATAGACAGCATCAACACTGCCGTCATTATCACCGTCATAAAGGCTGTAATCTACCAAAGAGTCGGCAGCTTGTACAGCCGCTTCCATAATGAAGTAAGAATATTTATTACCATCCTCTTGACTGTAATCGACCGTCACCGGCCCCACGATATCAAACTCCGGGTTGAACACCCCGTTGGAGTTGTCATGGAAATAGTCGCGCACACTGCCTGTGTAGGCTTGGAATTTGCCGTCGGTATCTGTGAAGCCGGTATAGTTCTCTTTGTTTACCATGTCGTTGATCAGGTCTTTATAGTCGCTGCGTGAGAACTGCCGGTCGTTGAACTCCACGAGGATGATCAGTCCGCGGAACTTACTGTAGTCGTATCGTGCGTCTTTCCTTTTCTGAAGTGCCTGCCGCTGCATGGCCCGGACTTTCTTCTTCGTTTCAGCCGTTGTCTCATCCATCTGTGGAGTGAGATACTTCTTCACATGGCTCAGATAATCCGTTTCATTAACATCACGCCCGTCTGCATCATGGGCGATGACATTCGTTGGCAATAGCTTGCCATCTTGCAGTTGGGCATACACATAATACCCCCGCTCGTCATTCACAACGGTATAGCCGTCGGTGGTCGTCGTAAAATGCAACCATTCATCACCATGCAGTTGAATGGTAACAATACTACCGTCGGGTTGCGTGACACGTATGGGTGTGGGATCTGCAGGAATCGCTCTTGCCATGCAGATACATGACAATAACATCAGCGTCAGGATAATCTTTCTCATATAGTGATAAATATATTCTCAGCCACAAAGATACATATTTTCAGGGATTATGCAAATTTATGACGGCATAAACATATTTTTTCTTGCGGGAACCTGACAATAAAACCAAAGAAATGATTATCTTTGCATATCCGCTGGCAATATTTTGCATAAAACGTGTGAACGATGAAAAAACTGTCTCTTACCTCACAGATAGCCATCGCCCTTATTCTGGCGATCATCGCCGGTGTCCTTTTAGGGGGACATGCCGACTTTGCCGATACCTATATCAAACCCTTCGGCACCATCTTCATGAACCTGCTTAAGTTTATCGTGGTGCCCCTGGTGCTGTTCTCCATCATGGCCGGCATCCTTTCGATGAATGATATCACCAAGGTGGGTAGGTTGGGTTTGCGGGCTGTCGTCTTCTTCATGTTCACCACGGTGATTGCCGCCGCCTTAGGATTGATACTCCCCACTTTCGTGAAGGATGCCCTGCCTGTCATCCACATCGTTTCTGAGGGTAGTGCCACGGCGGTGGAGGTGCCCCACTTCTCTGTCATGGACCAGATCGTGAATATGTTCCCCCACAATATCGTGGTGCCCATGAGTGATATGACGATGATTCAGATTATCGTCATTGCCGTATTCTTTGGTATCGCCATGGTGCATGTGGGTGAGAAGGGAGAGATGGCCAGGAAGGTGACGCTCAGCTTTAATGAGGTGGTGACGAAGATCCTCAGTTATATCATGGCCTTGGCCCCGTATGGCGTGTTCTGCATGCTTACCCCGGTGGTCGTCAAGAATGGTCCCAGCGTCTTAGGCTCCTATGTGGTGCTTGTCTTGTTGGATTACCTGTGTTTCTTCGTCCATGCCCTTTTGGTCTACACCCCCTCTGTCTATCTGTTAGGCCAATTGTCGCCTGTCAGGTTCTTCAAGAGGATGCAGTCGGCCATGCTCTTTGCTTTCTCGAGCGATTCCTCGGTGGCCACCCTGCCTTATACCATGCGGTGTGTGGAGTCGTTGGGCGTCAGGAAAGACATCAGCAGTTTTGTGCTTCCCTTAGGTGCTACGATCAATATGGATGGTGTGGCTATCTACCTGGGTGTCACCTCTGTGTTCATGGCCCATTGCTGTGGCATCGACCTTTCTTTCCAGCAGTATCTTGCCATTGCCTTCGCTTCTACGGTTGCCTCTATCGGTACGCCGGGCATCCCCGGTGGCTCCCTTGCCCTGATGGCCATGGTCTTTGCCTCTGCCAACATCCCCGTTGAGTGTGTTGCCATAGCAGCCGGTGTCGACCGTATCGTGGATATGGGTCGCACGGTGATGTCCATCACAGGCGATGCCACTTGTGCCGTGGTGATGCAGCGCATCTGCTAATTTTAAATTACTATTTATGAAGCAAACCTTGAAAAGAACAGTCTTTGTTCTTACTTTCGCGGCTGCGTGCCTGATGCCTATGGCTGTGCATGAGCAACCTGAACCCCGATGATATCGAGAGCATCGACGTATTGAAGGATGCCTCTTCTACCGCTATCTACGGTTCACAGGGTGCCAACGGTGTTATCATCATCACCACGAAGAAGGCCGAGGCAGACCGTTGGAAGGAGAGTGGCGGCACCGACCGTTACACCCTGCGTGCAAATATAGACCATAATATCCGCAAGTGGATCAGCGGTGGTGTGAAGTTCCAGTTGACCGGAAGCACCGTCGTTGCTGAGTGGCTCCGCTGGTTCGACCTGAAGCGCACCAAGAAGCTCGTGTCTTACAAGCGCGTACACAACCCCGCTACCAACGGCGACAACCCTGTATCAGATACCAACTACCTGTGGCCTATCCCCACATCATTCCTCGACAAACTCGAGAATGCTGAGGAGTTCGGACAGAACCCAGGTTACAACCCCTATACAAGGGCAAAGTAATGAGAAAATAGATTGTTAATAATATCGCCCTACCTTTAAAGGTGGGGCGATATGTTTTTCTATACTTTATATAATATATATCTTATTATTATATACCTCTTTCAGCCCAGTCACCTCTGTCTAAGTTACGATAGCCGATGGCTTCAGCAATATGTTGTGATTGAACTTTCTCTGATCCAGCGAGATCGGCAATTGTACGGGCTACCTTCAGGATGCGACTATAGGCACGGGCAGAGAGTTTTAGACGCTCCATTGCTATGCGAAGCATATTGAGTGAAGACGCGTCGGGTTCAGCAAACGTGTGGAGCATCCGCTCTGTCATTTGGGCATTACAGTAGATACCCTTATATGGCTTGAATCGTTCTTCCTGTATTCTACGGGCACTGATAACGCGCTCACGGATTCTCTCTGAAGGTTCTCCCGGTTGCATCTGACTTAATTCTGAAAAGGGCACAGCCTGGATTTCGCATTGGATATCTATGCGGTCGAGCAAGGGTCCACTGATCTTATTCATATAACGCTGAATCTGTCCAGGTGTGCACACACAGTGGTGTGTGGGATCACCATAGTAACCACAGGGGCAGGGGTTCATACTGGCAACGAACATGAATGAACAGGGATATTCCAGTGTGTACTTTGCACGACTGATAGTTATCTTCCGGTCTTCTAACGGTTGCCGAAGCACTTCAAGAGTGGTTTTATTAAACTCGGGTAGCTCGTCAAGAAAGAGCACCCCATTATGTGCCAGAGATATTTCCCCAGGTTGTGGATTGCTGCCACCACCTACCAATGCTACTTGTGATATCGTGTGATGCGGAGACCGGAACGGTCGTTGATAGATCAGACTGGTATCCCTGCTGATCTTTCCTGCTACAGAATGGATCTGTGTGGTCTCTAAACTCTCAGCCAGTGAAAGAGGTGGAAGAATACTCGGTAGCCGTTTTGCCATCATACTCTTACCACTTCCCGGCGGCCCAATCATAATCAGGTTATGTCCTCCAGCAGCGGCTACTTCCATGGCTCGTTTTACATTCTCCTGTCCACGAACATCCGAGAAGTCGATGTCAAGATGACTCTGTTGCTCGTAAAACACTTTTCTCGTATCAATGACCGTAGGCTCAAAATGCTCTGAACCATTGAAGAAATGAATGACATCACATAGATTCTCCATACCATAAACCTCCAATTGGTTTACGACGGCTGCTTCACGAACATTCTGCTTGGGGACGATAAGTCCCTTAAACTTTTCTTTTCTGGCGCGTATGGCGATGGGTAGGGCACCGCGTATCGGCTGCAGTTTGCCATCAAGTCCTAACTCCCCTACAATCATATATTCATGCAGGTGGTCTGAGGTGATCTTCTCGTTAGCTGCCATGATAGCGATGGCCAGTGGCAGGTCATAGCCGCTTCCCTCTTTTCGTATGTCGGCGGGTGAGAGGTTGATGGTGATATCGGCAACCGGGAACTTATACCCGTTGTTTTGCAGTGCTGCTGCAATACGGTCACGGCTCTCTTTGACAGTGCTGTCGGGCAGTCCTGTCAGATGAAAGAGTACGCCTCTTGTCATACTTACCTCGATGGTAACGGTGGTAACCTCTAAGCCATTAACGGCTGCACAGAATGTTTTCACAAGCATAGAAATTAGATTTAAGATGTGTTATGGGATGGTTACTTAATTGTCTTTCTGATGGTCTCTTCCAGCTCGTCGGCGGGAAGGCTCCGGGCGATGATGCGCCCGCTCTTGTTGATGAGGATATTGTCGGGGACGCTGCGGATGCCTAACTTCTGGATGAGCGGACTCTCGAAGAGCTGCTCATCGCAGATGGTGTGGTAGGAGAGGGAGTCGCGCTGGATATATCGCTCACAGTCTTTCTTGCTCCCATCTAAATTGATGGCGAGCACATTCAATTTGCTACCGTAGTCTTTCTTCCACCGTTGGACACGGCGGTGGATATCCTGACTGTCGTAGCTCCACGTGGACCATACGTAGATGAGGGCATACTGGTCTTTGAGATCGGCATCAGAGACGAAACGGCCCTTCAGGTCGTAGGCGGAGAAGGATGGCAGCTTGATACCGGTAGAGGCATTCTTGAGATAGCTCATCTGCTGCTTCAACTGGTTGAGCTCGCCGTTCTTGGGCTGATACTTTATCATGTGTGTCAGCAGGCGGTCGGCAATCTCGTAATTGGGATTAGCCGTCTGCAGGAAGTTCTTCTTCAGGAGATAGACGCTCACAGGCGAGTCGGCATGGTCGGCGATGAACATCTCGGTGTGCTTGAGCACCTCGGGCGGGGTGTCGTTGATGATCATCCGGCGGTATTTGTTCATCAGCTCGTTCAGGGCGGTGCCCTTGATGGTGAGCTCTTTCAGGTGTGAGGCGTCGGCCTTCACATCGACACTCTTGCCAGGGGTGGCGAAGATGGGCTGCTCGGTATAGTTGGGGAAGACGAGGATCAGCGTGCCTTCCTTGGGGCAGGGCAGCTCGTGGGAGAAGCGACCGCCATTGATCTTGATGGTGTCGACACCGGTGATCACCATGTCGGGACTGTATACATACACCTCACCCTGGTTCAGGTTGAGGAATCGTCCTTCTATCTTGAAACGGTCACTGCGCGTGCCGCAAGATACCAAAACCAGGGTGAGTGATAGGATATACAGGAGTCGCTTCATACAAACGGGGTATAGCGATTACTTGCTGACGTTGATCAGCTCGAGATCCTTAGCTGCGTAAGAAGAGAGGGAAGAGTCTTTCTGGATAGCCTTCTTCAGGAAGTCGGCAGCCAGACTGAGGTTACCCTGACGGGCGCAGTTGATGGCCGTGAGGTACTCGGTCATGGCGTCTCTGTTCTTCACGTTGTTGAGCACTACGGCAGCGGTGGCGTAGTTCTTATTCAGGATCTCTGCCAAGGCTGCTGAGTTGTTGAACGAGTTCTTCAGATAGTCGGCAGCAGCGGCGTAGTTGCCCTTGGCGAGGCTCAGGTTGCCTAACACGTCGTTCAGACCGTTGGCACCGGTAGCCTGGGCGATATAGTTCTCGGCAGTCTTCACATCACCGCTCTGCAGGGCCATCAGACCGAGGTTGGCATTAGCCTCGGGAGCCTTGCTGTAGGTGCGGAACACATCCTGGATATAGGCCTTGGCCACATCGTTGTTGCCCTTGGCGAACTCCATGGCAGCGATATTGTTGATCGGACGGTAGTCGCGCGGGTAGAGCTCGGCAGCCTTCTTGTAGATCTCTTCTTTCTTGTCGGCATCGTCAACCAGCGTGGCGGCATAGAGGAGCTCGTCGGCAGAGAGGCGGGCGGGCTCGGCAGCATACTGGGCGAGGATCTGCTCATCGCTGCGACCTACGGTCTCGTAGTTGATGATCATACGACTGCGGCGAAGCTCGGGCAGGATACCGTCGGCCAACTCACGGAAGCCGGCAGACATATTGCGGATCTGCTGCTCGCGCTCGGCGGGATCCTTGTACATAGAGAGTACGCGAAGGATCACGTCCTTATCCTGGATGTTGCTGGCCTGAACGAGCTTCTGGAAACCATCCCAGTCCTCTGCGGTGTACTTGGCGTTGACATCAGCGGAAACCTTGGTGTTCTTCAGCTGCTGCTGTACATAGTCGCTGGTCACGTTCTGACGCTTGCTGGCCAACTTCTCATTATAATCGTAGTTACCCTCGGGAGAGGCGTAGCCTAATACCTCCACATCCTTGATGTTGAGTGACTCACGCTCACGGTTGATCTTCTTGAGCATCTCCACGAACTCGGTAACAGAGTTGGTCTTGAGCTCGCTCTTACGCAGGTTGGCCTGGTTGATCAAGAACTTCACCTGTGCCTCCTGCTTCTGGGCCTTCACGCGCTGGAAGCTGTCGGGAGCGATGCAGCCGCCGCCATTGGTGAGCAGCTTACGGTACAGCTCGGGAGTGGCCAGCACGCCAGAGGCTATCTTTACGGCCGGTACATTGACGGTCTTCTTGCCTACCTTAGCCTTGAAGGTAAGCCAGAGGTCTGACTTGAGCATCGGGTCGACATAGGTGAAGGCGCTCTTCATGGTGTAGTTACCACCAACCTTATATGATACAGTCTGTCCGTTACCCATCACCTTCTCACCCTGGAAGGCGGCACCTGTGCTCTGGTATACATCGCCATTGCTGCAGCGCAGCTCGGGAACGACGTCGACAACGGCCTTCTTCTTCATGTACTTCTCGGGGAACTTACCGTTGATGGTGACTGGCACCTGACCGGCATGGGCCTCCATAGGGTTAGGAACGACATTGAAATTGTCTGCTGACAATACACCCAACTTTGATGAGCAGGATGACAACAAGATTAAAGCAAATGCTGAAATGATAAAGACTAAATTCTTTTGCATAATATTATAGATTTGGAAGTGCCGCGAGCGGGACTCGAACCCGCACAGCCATCACTGGCCAAGGGATTTTAAGTCCCTCGTGTCTACCAATTCCACCATTGCGGCTTGGTGAGCGGAAAACGGGACTCGGACCCGCGACCCCAACCTTGGCAAGGTTGTGCTCTACCAACTGAGCTATTTCCGCGAACATGTGTTTAAAAATCGGATGCAAAGATAAGTTTATTTATCTGAACTACCAAACAATTTGCACATTTTAATATTAAAACGCTAATTGTTGACCGACAGAATACCGTTGGGACCGGTGGTGGTGGCGCGGTAGCGGATCAGTTTCTCGCCGGCCTCTCCCTGGGTGATGATACCCATATTGTTCATGTCGTAGGTGCGTTTACAACGGCCGCAGGATGCCAGTCCGCTACTGTTCACCGACAATACGTTGCGCATCAGTCCGGTCTCTTTATAGCAGTTGGGGCACAGTGCGTCGTAGGCATAGAAGGTGGGTGGGTCGTTCAGCGTGCCGTAGCCCACGTAGATGCCTGTCTCGTTGTATATGCCGAGGATGCACGACCGTTGTTTGTCGATGGCGTTCATGGTCTGCCGGCTGCTCTGTCCCTGGTTGTTGGTAAACACGAAATACTGGTTGCCGGAGGTGGTGATGCGGCAGTAGATACCGGGTGCCAGCGGGTTCATCGCACTCGACAGGGTAGGGTCGAGGTGCTGCTGGTTGTCGAAGATGAAGAATGCCTGGTATCTGCTGTACTCAAACTCATCGCCACCGCAGGCCGTCAGCAGGAGGCATGGTAATATGATGCTCCAGAGTCGTCTCATTCCGCTAACAGTTTCTTTTCCGCCTCTTCCACACGCCCGAAATGGAAGCCCTCAAGGGTGCTGTCCATCAGCGCCGCAATCTTGTCATTACACAGGTTGCCGATGCTGCCCTCATGGGTGTGGTGTATCTGTTTGTCGGCCTTATACGTGCCGTTCTCGATAGCTAAGCCTACCGTCTTGTAAGCATCACGGAAAGGCATGCCGGCAGCTGCCAGGCGGTTGACTTCCTCTACGGAGAACATCGGGTCGTACATCGGGTTGTCGAGGATATGCTCGTTGACCTTCATCTTGTTGATGATATAGGCGGTCATCTGCAGACAGTCTTTCAGTTCGTCGAAGGCGGGGAGGAACACCTCCTTGATCATCTGCAGGTC
>JAEEGL014259007.1_pt1 | contig 11701 bp, 15 predicted proteins | sample 9134231 | NCBI WGS metagenome assembly JAEEGL01 (sample SAMN16246548, study PRJNA631951) | gut metagenome | biome: gut microbiome; feature: rumen; material: fiber-attached | host: Bos | place: Iran: Karaj | collected 2018-10
CAGTCCCGCTTTGTAGCTTTCGAGCGTATCGTCCTGTAAAGTCAGCTGCTCCTGCATCAATTCCGCGGCGCGCGCCTCTACGTCTTCGGCGCCCTCGTTCTGCGCCAGCGTGCGAAATCCGTCCATAACGCTTTCGTACTGCGCATCCGCAAGCTGCTGCGCCTGCTGCAGCTCCGCTGCATCCAGTTCGCATCCCATTTTCTCCGCCTGATAAAGCTGTACTTCCGTCTTGATGATCTCCGAAAGCACCTGATCCTTCAGCTGGTTCAAGGCCGTTTCCGTGCTGAAATCATTGCCGTAGGCCTCGTAGAGCTGACGGTATGCGCGAAACTGTTTCACGTATTCTTCCCGCGTAACCGTCCGCGCGCCGACACGGCAGACGATGTTTTCCGGATCGGCCAGCGGCGTCGGCGCAGGCGCCGCGCTTTCCTTCTCGGCTGAACAGCCCGCAGCTAATCCCATACAGACGCAAAGCATAACTGCGATTGCCGCAATGATCGTTTTTCTCAAATCTATTACACTCCCCTTTCCGCTTCGGCGGGTGTTTTTCCTATTGTACCGTCCCTGCATTCTACTGTCAAATGCGCTCACAGCAGCCGCAAATAGGCGCACATCGCGCCCGTCTTTCCGTGATCGCGGCGATGCGAATAAAGTTTGCCTTCTTCGTAAGTACAGAGATCCATCCACTCTATGTGCTCAGGCAGCACGCCGGCCTCCAAAAACTGACATGCGGCGACCATGTGGAGATTCACGTAAGCCTTTCCCGCTCTGCCCGGCACTGCGCACGGCGCGCTCGGGAACGCTTTTAAGAAACGCTCGCCCAGTTCTTCGTCCACTTCAAAGCAGTTTTCACAGATACACGGCCCTATGCCGGCCAGAATATTCGTCGGCTCCGCCCCGTATTCTTCGCGGAGCATCCGCACCATATTTTCGCCGATACGACCGTAAGCGCCCTTCCAGCCCGCATGTGCGAGCCCGATGCAGCGCGTCACGGGATCATAAAAGTACAGCGGCATACAATCGGCATGAACGGTTATGAGCGTTACGGACGGATCATTCGTCACCAGTCCGTCGCAATGCGGCAGCGGGTCGTTCAGGAACCCTTTCATTCGATCTGCGGCGTCCACCCGCAAAACGGTCGTTCCGTGCTCGAAGTTGTTCATGACCATGCTTTCCCAAGGGATGCCGGCGGTACGACAAAAGCGCCGATAGTTTTCGAGCACATTTTCACGCGGTTCCGGGCGTGAAAAGCTCAAATTCAACGACGCCAAACTGCCTCGGCTCACGCCGCCTTCGCGTGCGGAAAAGCCGTGCGCAATCCCCGTTTCACAGTCAAAAAGCGGCAGCGAGTATATCCCGATCCCCGCTTCTTCGCGGTACGTATGACCCGAACGGACGTGATTCCATTGTTCCTGAATAAAACGCTTTTGTTCCAATTTATTTTTCTTTGTCTTTAATCAACGCTTCCAGCTCGTCCATGAAGGTATTGATATCCTTAAACTGACGGTAGACCGATGCAAAGCGCACATATGCCACTTCGTCCACCTGTTTGATGTTCTGCATAACCAGTTCCCCGATGTGCGAGCTGCTCACTTCCGGTTCCAGAGAATTGAACACCTCCCGCTCCACCGCTTCGACCAGTTCTTCCTGCTGCGCCGCGGAAACAGGCCGCTTTTCACAGGCCTTTCTGATTCCTTCGCGGATCTTCGCGCTGTCGAACGGCTCTCTGCGGCCGTCCTTTTTCACGACCATTACCGGGAGCTCTTCGATCTTCTCATAGGTTGTAAAACGTCTGCCGCATCCCATGCATTCGCGCCTGCGACGGATTGCGCAGCCATCCTCCGTAGGGCGGCTGTCCACTACTCTGCTGTCCGTAGAAGGGCAATATCTGCATTTCATATGTCAACATCTCCATTGCATTTTATCTGCTTTTTATTATTATAAGCCCAATATTTTCGCATAATCAAGTAGGAGTATTCACTTCGACCAATATCACGTCGTCCCCGATTTTATTGATCCGACAATAGGGGATGACCAGTTCCTCCTTGCTGCGCAATATGCCGAACATGCTGCTTTCCCCCGGAACGATAATCGCGTTGATACGCCCTTCGCAAATTTCGATATCCAGATCACAGATGCAGCCGAGCCTCGACCCGTCGCAAATGTTGATCACTTCCTTTTTCCGCAGCTGCTGAAAAGTCGTTTCCGCCATATTTCTCGCCTCCCAGACTATTGTATGCGTCGGAGCATAAAAGAAAAACCCGACATATGCCGGGTTTTTGATGCAAATCTACTGTGTTTATATCCCTACGCGCAATACAGTATCCGCACGATTGTAAATGGTTCAGCTATACGTGCAGCGTCATCCATTAATACTTCCGTTTTCTCGCTGCTTCAGCCTTCTTCTTGCGTTTTACGCTGGGCTTCTCGTAATGCTCGCGCCTACGTACTTCCGCCAAGACACCAGAGCGGGCACATTTACGCTTAAAACGTTTGAGTGCGCTCTCCAGAGATTCATTTTCTCCAACACGAATTTCCACTTGCTTTCCCTCCCCTCTGATGCAACGCTACTTACCGTGCCGTTGCCATGAGCATAGGACCTCGGTTAAACACAGACACATTATACTGGACGCAAAGTGCGAAGTCAACTACATTTTCTTGCACGAAAAAGGCCGTTCTACGCGAACGGCCTTTATTTCAAAGCTTTCCATGAATTTTTTTGCCGTGCCATTCGCTCTTTTCAGCGATCGAACGTTTGGTCAAAAGGAAAATCCTTCCAACGCAAATTCGTACAGCATGAAATTCCTCCAACCCGTATCTTCGTAGTACATCGGCAGTATCGCAACGCGTCGGAACCCGATTTTTTCATACAGCTTTGCCGCCGCCAAATTACCTTCGATCACGTCCAGCCGCACGGCTTTTTGGCGTTGCCGCGCCGCGCACGTCAGCGCCGCGCGAACCATTTCCCGTCCGAAACCTCTTCCGGTCGCCGCAGGATGTACGCCCAACAGGTGAACCACCGTTACCTCGTCCGGCATCGCGGCAGTCGGCCATTCGGCTTTCCCGTATCCGTCGTTGCAGGTATGATTGCACGCCATACCGGCAACGATCGCGCCTTCCAGCGTTCCGACGTAAAGCTCCCTTTTGGCAATCGACTCCTTCAAAAGGGCCATATCCGGATATCTGTCCTTTTGCCACTCGGCGGAGTACTCCGTATATTGCTGCGCATCGATGATCTCGTCGTAAAGGGCTTTGACGGCAGGGCACTCCTCATCCGTCGCAGTGCGTATCGAAAGGCTCATTACAGTACCGCTCCTTCAGTTCATATATGGCGCGATAAAATCAAATACGGTATCAAAATATGTCTCCGGATCCAAGCTGTGCGAATATCCATGGCCGGCGCCTTCCACAACCAAAAGGCGCTTCTCCGTCGGGCACGCATCGTACACCTGATAGACCATCTCCGTATGCACAAAGTTGTCCTCCGAGCCGTGAATAAAGAGCATCGGCACGCTCGCTTTGGCAACCTGCTTCAAAGAAGACGCTTCCATAAAGCTGTAACCCGCTCTGATGGACGAGAACCCGCTTGCCACATAGAGGAGCGGGAAAGCGGGCAGATGGAACAGATACTCCATCTCATCCTCAAATATGTCCCAAACGGATGTGTAGCCGCAATCCTCAACGATCGCCTTGACCGCGGCCGGAAGCTGTTCGCCCGACGTCATCATGACCGTCGCGCCACCCATGGAAATGCCGTGCAGCACGATCTGCGCCTCGCTGTCGCGTTCCAAAATCAAATCGATCCAGCGCAGCATATCCTTGCGGTCCAGCCAGCCCATACCGATATATTCGCCTTCGCTCTCACCGCATCCCCTGAGGTCGGGCAAAAGGACATTATATCCGTTCAAGCCATAGTATGAACCCAGCACCCGAAGATTCCCGTGATGTCCGCGATACCCGTGCACCGCGATCAGCCAGCGATGCGAGTTTTCATCGCCGATGACCATTTCTCCGCTGAGCGTCAGGCCGTCATCCGACTGCACCTGTACCTGCTCTCTCCGTGACGCCGTCAACCACGCCTTCGCCTGCTCCGTCTGTTTTTGCCAGTTGGAGATCGTCTTTGCCGCCGCTTCCTGAGTCATATTGGTTTCCGGCGCCACTTTCGATTTCCCGCTGGATCGCCCGATCGAAAAGCTCACAAGGAAGTTCGCGCCCACAATGAGCGCCGCTATGAGCAAAACTACGACGCACACTATGACGATCAGCAGTATTTTTCTCTTTCGATGAGACTTTTTCACCATCGGATCACTTCCCTTGCTGTTGGCGGCATCTTTAACGGGTTTTCCGGAATCGCTGCGAGGTCAAGCCTTTTACGCCCGATTGAATTTCGATTTGTCCTGCTTGCAGCGCGGGCATTTCCAGTCGTCCGGCAAATCTTCAAACGCGATACCCGTTTCGGCGGGATCGTACACATAACCGCAGATCGAGCAGACGTATTTCCCCGTCGCCTGCGCCTTCGCAACCTCCTTTGGCGGAATGCTCGCCGGCGGATTGTCCAGATCAATGACTTTCTTGCTTTCAAGGTTCTCGTAGCCCAGAGGCGTATGCGTGGACAGATACACCGTGGGATGATCCTTGATAAATGCGCGCACCTTGTTCAGCGTCTCGCGCGCGGCGCCGACATCTTCAAACACGACCGAAAGCTTGTTTTCATACAGCGCTTCGTCCGTATAAGTGACATCGCCATGCATCATGTAGAACAAGCCGCCATCCTCCGCGATCACGATGCTGTTGCCCGTCGTATGTCCCTTCGCAGGCAGGAAATAGACGCCGTCTGCGATTTTTTCGCTGGCTTCAAAGTTGTAATAAGCGCCGTCCTTGTACTCCGCCACCTTTACATTAGGTAAATCTTTCAGCTCCGTCGCCGCCGCTTCTTCGGCGGAAGCGTAAATCACCGCATTGGGGAACGCCCGCAGTTCGCCGGAATGATCGGCATGCTTATGCGTCAGCAGGATTTTTGTGATCTGCTCCGGACGATAGCCCAGTTCCTCCAAAGCAGCCATATAATCCTTTGTGCGGCGGCCCATGTAGATCACAGTCTTCTCATCCGGCACGGCGTCCGGCACTTCCTTCGGCATGCCGGTATCCACCAAAATCACTTCGCTGCCGGTATCGACCACGTAATTCTGTAAACTGGAACGGTAACGCACCGTGGGGTCGAATCCAGCCGGGCCGTCCTCGCCGCCCATGGCAAAGGGTTGCAGCATAAACCCGTTCTCATAGAGTTTGACAGCCTGAATCTTCATAGCAATTCCTCCTCATTCCGAAAACCACTCCCGAATATACCTTTACAACGGTTTTTTTACTTGTTATAATTGTAAATAAGAGGCAGCCTCTTGTCAATCACTGAGATATTGTTATGTAAGTAAGAAAAAACTGATCGAAAGGTATCCGCTATGTCACAAGAACACCCCTGCCCGTGCACAGAAACATGTATGCTGCAAGACGCGCTGGACGCAATCGGCGGCAAATGGAAGCTGCCGATTCTCTGTTCATTGACGGTCAACGGCGCAAGCCGTTACAACGATTTACTGCGCAATATACGCGGGATTTCCAATACCATGTTGTCTAAGTCCCTTAAAGAGATGGAAAAAAGCGGACTGCTGGTACGCGCGGAGCATTTGGAAGTGCCTGTGCGCGTAGAGTACGCCCTGACGGAAAAGGCGCAGAAGCTAAAGCCTATCCTCATGCAACTCGTACAATGGCAGGCCGAATAAGCGTCTCTGTTTCCGATAAAAAACGCATAGCCGGTATACCGGCTATGCGTTTTTGTTTGGACAGCGCATTCCATTGGCCGCTTGATCTTAGCGGCCACTATTAAACACGAAAGGTAGAAGATTTTTCTTATCAGACAGCGCCCTGCGCGATCATCGCGTCAAGCACCTTCTTAAAGCCTGCGACGTTAGCGCCCAGCACATAGTTGTTCGGTTCGCCGTATTCCTTCGCCGCAGCCGAGATGCTCGTGTAAATACCGTGCATGATGCCCTTGAGCTTCTCATCCACTTCCTCAAACGTCCAGCTCAGGCGCATGCTGTTCTGAGACATTTCAAGCGCCGAAGTCGCCACACCGCCCGCGTTCGCCGCTTTGCCGGGCAAATAGGCAAGAGAGCTCTTCAGGAACGCATGCACGGCTTCCTGCGTACTGGGCATGTTCGCGCCTTCCCCGACGGCCAGACAGCCGTTCTTGATGAGCATCTGCGCATCGTCGCCGTTCAGCTCATTTTGCGTCGCGCACGGCAGCGCGATGTCGCACGGAATGCTCCATACGCCGCGACCGTCTTTGTACTGCGCGTTGGGACGATACTTCACATACTCACTGATGCGCTTGGCTTCGACTTCTTTGATCTTTTTGACCACGTCCAGGTCGACGCCTTCTTCGTCGTAGATCCAGCCGGTCGAGTCGCTCATCGTCAGCACCTTGGCGCCCATGGAAATCGCCTTTTCGGCCGCGTAGATCGCCACATTGCCGGCGCCGGAAATCACGACGCGCTTACCCTTCATATCCTGACCACGGTCTGCCAGCACTTCGCTGACCAGATATACGAGGCCGTAGCCCGTTGCCTGCTTACGAGCGAGCGAACCGCCATAGGTCAAGCCTTTGCCGGTCAGAACGCCGGAATACAGGTTCGTCAGGCGCTTATACCAGCCGTACATGTAGCCGATCTCCCTCGCGCCGACGCCGATGTCGCCCGCGGGAACGTCCACATCCGCACCGATATGCTTGTAAAGCTCCGTCATGAAGCTCTGGCAGAAGGCCATGATCTCGTTGTCGGATTTGCCTTTCGGGTCAAAGTCCGAACCGCCCTTCGCGCCGCCGATCGGCAGGCCGGTCAGGGAGTTCTTGAATATCTGCTCAAAGCCCAGGAACTTGATAATGCTCAGGTTGACGGACGGATGCAGCCTGAGGCCGCCCTTGTACGGCCCGATCGCGCTGTTGAACTGCACGCGGTAGCCGCGGTTTACGCAAACCTGACCTGCATCGTTCACCCAAGGCACTCGGAACATAATAATGCGCTCGGGCTCGACCAGACGTTCGAGTATCCCCAGCGCACGATACTTCGGATCCGAATCCACCACGCAGGAGATGGAGTTGAATACTTCTTCCACGGCCTGCTGGAACTCGGGTTCATGTGGGTTTTTTTCAATCACCTTTGCAAGTACTTCTTCCGAGTATTTCATTCTTTTGCCCTCCAAATATACATTATTATAAAAACTAGTGGCTTTTGCCTAGTTCGCATTATACACATTTTATGCAAAATATGCAACTTATATTTTTAATTCTTTCATATTTTTCTTTCATGCAATCTGCGTTTATGTGCAAAAAATTCCTATGAACCGTCGCAAAAAACGCATTGCACACACATTTGTATTTCCATGCATATATTGCAGTACAGCCGGATACCGGTTGCACGATTGTAGATTACACCACTGGGAGGACACATTATGCAACGCAATCAACGTTTTGCACGGCGGTACTCTGCGTGCGGCAGCAACGGCGCAATTCCCTACACTGCCGTAAGTACCGCCAACACTGTCTGCGCAGGTCAGGCCTGCGCCAATCATTGTAACGATTTCGAAGTATCCGGCTGCCCGCTTGCAGTCGCCTATTTTGAAATACAGGACTATCGGAACGGCTACTATCCCGACGAAGCGCTCAGTCAGGGCACGATGTTTCCGGAGCTTGTACGCGGCTGGTCGAGATAAGGAGGAACAGATCATGGAAATGACACCGCAATCACTGCTGTGTAAAATCAGCGAATATCAATTCGTTTGCGTCGAATTGCAGCTCTACCTTGACACGCATCCGGACGACGAGGATGCCCGCGCGGATTATCTTTGCTACGCCGATAAACTCGAGGAACTGATTGGCGAATACGAGATGCAATGCGGCCCATTGTTGAACTTCGGCCTTTCCCCCACGCCAACCGGCAGCTGGGCGTGTTCAAAATGGCCTTGGGAAGTATAAGGAGGTAACCGCAGATGTGGATCTATCAAAAAAAATTACAGTATCCCGTCAACATCGCTTCGTCTAATCTGGAAATGGCAAAGCTGCTGATGGCGCAGTATGGCGGCCCCGATTCCGAGCTGAGCGCAGGCCTTCGCTACTTAAGCCAGCGTTATTCCATGCCGGACGACCGCCTAAGAGCAACCCTCACCGACATCGGTACAGAAGAATATGCACACGCCGTATGTCGTTGATCGCACGGCAAAAAAGCCGTCCCTTACGGAACGGCTTTAATATCCGCATATTTTTCAGCTCTTTACTTCCTGCACCAGTTGCCTGATGGCATTGATGAAAAGGATTGTATCCATCGCCATCGTCACAGCGGAGATTCCCTGCTTGAAGTAGGCCTTCGCCGTCTGCGGATTGCCCGCAAATGTCATACAGAATTTTCCGGCGTCTTTGCACGCTTTGATGATGCGCGCAAACGCCTCCCGGAATTCATCCGTATCGAACTGCGCAGGTTTCCCCAAGGCCACGGAAAGGTCGAACGGCCCGATAAATATGCCGTCCACGCCCTCGATCGCGGTGATCTCTTCGATATGATCGAGGCATCCGCGCGTTTCGCATTGGGGAATGATCAGACTTTCGCGGTTGCAGATTTCAAAGTATTCTTTCAGGTTCGACGCATACTCGTCTTTTCCCCATCCGGAACCACGGCCAAAGGCCACGCCGCGCTGACCCAGCGGAAAGTATTTTCCGAACTCGACCAGGTCGTGCACTTCCTGTACCGTCTGCACGCAGGGGATGATCAGCCCTTCCACGCCGATATCCAGCATCTTGAGAACCGACGGACGTGTGCAGTCTTTGATGCGGGCAATAGGCGTCATGTTGCGCAGCTTAGCCGCGCGCACAAAATTCATGGAGCTTTCCACGTCGAACGGGCCGTGCTCGCAGTCGATCGCTATAAAATCCATGCCGCCCAGCGCGAGGCACTCCACGGCCGTGGGGTCGCCCATGGAAAAGAACGTACCAACCGCATTTTCTCCATTGAGTATTTTCTCTCTGAACAGATTTTTCATCGTCTATTTCCTCCCTCGTATTTACAGACCCAGTTCTTTTTTATTGATCACGCTGAACGGCAGCTCGCCCTTGATCGCCTTGAGCGCCGCCTCTATCACCTTCTGCCGCAGAGAAACCGCCGAAAGCGAAGAATTAAACGCCGCATGGGGCGAAAGCAGCACGTTGTCCATATGATAATACGGATGGTCGCTGTGCCCGAATGGTTCGGGATCCAGTACGTCAAGGCCGGCCGCGCCGACTTTCCCCGATTGCAGCGCTTCTACCAGCGCTTCTTCGCAGACGACCGGGCCGCGCGCCGTATTCACGAATATCACGCCGTCCTTCATCTTTGCAATGGTCTCCCGATTGATCATGTGACGCGTCTCTTCATACAGCGGCACATGTACCGTGATCATATCCGATATCTCCAAAAGCTTATCCAGCTCCACTTTCTTCACGCCGAAAGGCAGGAAGATCGTTTCCGCCACATACGGGTCGTACGCGACGATCTGCTCACAGAACGGCTTCGTGTATGTGGTGACCATCTTCCCGATGTTGCCAAAGCCGATAATTCCGAGCGTCTGCGTGCCCGGACGTCTCATGGGCATGCCGGAACGCGGCTCCCAAATGCCGCTTCGCACTTCAAGCGTAAAATGCATGAGCTGCCTCGAAAGCGCCAGCAGCATAGATGAAGCATGCGCCGCCACCTCGGGAATGCAGTAATCCGGCACATTGCAGACCATAATCCCCATTTCCGTAGCCGCTTTCAGGTCGAAGACGTCAAAGCCGATACCGTACCGGATCATCGCCTTGCATTTGGCCATTTTACGCGTCGCTTCCCCGCTGATGTTGGTAAAAATATCCAATACGACGTCCGCGTCCTTGCAGCATTCAACGATCTCGTCCTGCCTATGACATTGCGCCGCTACGAATTCGATTCCGTTTTCCGAGAAAGCCTGTTCTTCCGGCGTAGTATGTCTGAGTGCATAAGAGTCCACCAGTACCACTTTCATTGCGATTTCCCCCTGAATGGATATTTTTCATGCGTGTCTTGTGTCGAAGTGCTTGTTTCTGTTTGATTTTTATTATAATCGCCCGTGAGAACGAAGTCAACGTCCTGTTCCGCCGCCGCACGCAAAGCTGCCTGCAGCCGCTGTCGCATCTGCTCCGGGCCGGCATCCGCATCCTGCACATACACGTGCGCCGCGCCGAAAAAGTATTCTTTGCGCATCGACCTACCTCCTTCTATCCTTTTCGACTTTATTCATACTTATATTGCGGAGGTGTCGATGTATGTCCTATTGCATGTATCTTCGCAAATCGCGCGCCGACGGAGCCGACGTATTCGCGCACCACGAATACATTCTGTCGCAGTTGGCGCGGCAAATGGCGCTCAACGTTGAAAAAATTTACCGGGAAGTCGTGTCCGGCGACACGATCCGCGCGCGGCCGCAAATGCAGGCGCTGCTGCAGGATGTGCGCGCATGTCGTTGGGAAGGCGTGCTGGTCATGGAGATCGAGCGCCTTGCGCGAGGCGATACGATCGATCAGGGAACCGTGGCGCAAGCCTTTCGGTTTTCCGGCACAAAAATCATTACCCCGATCAAAGTATTCGACCCGAACGATGAATTCGACGAAGAGTATTTTGAATTTGGGCTTTTCATGAGCCGCAGAGAGTACAAGGTCATCAACCGCCGCATGCAGCGTGGACGTGAAGCCGCCGTCGCCGCCGGAAAATGGATTGCCAGCACGGCGCCCTACGGCTATCAAAAGGTACGCTGTCAGGGCGAAAAGGGATTTGTTCTCGCTCCCGTCGACGAGCAGGCAGAAACCGTAAAACTGATCTTTTCGCTTCGCACGCGGAACGGCTCCGCCATGCCCAGTTTCCCTGCGATCGCGCGCACGCTGAACGCGCTTCGGATCGCGCCGCCGCGCGGCGAAGCATGGTCTGCGGAATCCGTGCGCGCCATTCTTCAAAACCCCGTGTACACGGGCGTTATCCGCTGGGGATATCGTCCGCAAAGCCGGAGAATGGAAGGCACGCAGATCGTAACCGGACGTCCGCTCGCCTCGTCCTGCACGATCGTCCCCGGACTTCACCCGCCGATCATCAGCAAGGAACTGTTCGCACGCGCACAGTCGCGCGCACAGCCGGCCGCGCGCCGTCAATCGGCGCAATACGCGCTAAAGGGCCTTGTCCTCTGCTCCTTTTGCGGCCGCTATATGCTGCGCAAACCGCAAAAAAGCGGCAAGGATATCCTGTTTTGCCCAACGTGCGGCTGTCCGAACGTTAGCGCTTCGCTGGCGTCGGTTGAGTTGCACGTCCTTCGCGCCCTGACGGACCGGCTGCAAGACGTTTCATTTTCCCTTCCGGCGCAGGAAGAATCGTCAATACGCAACGGCATACGCAGCAAAAAAGATGCGCTGGTTTTACAGCTGCATAAAGTGCACGATCTTTTTGAACGCGGCGTCTACGACGAAGCAACCTTCCGCGCGCGCCGTGCACAGCTCGAAGAAAGCGTACGCGAACTGCAATCCATCGTACCGGCTCCGGCCGCATCCCCGCTTTACGGCAGTTTCCCGGAGGTATACGGGCAGCTCCGCACGGTACAGGCTAAAAATATTTTTCTTCGCGGC
>JAEEGL014325767.1_pt1 | contig 11701 bp, 11 predicted proteins | sample 9134231 | NCBI WGS metagenome assembly JAEEGL01 (sample SAMN16246548, study PRJNA631951) | gut metagenome | biome: gut microbiome; feature: rumen; material: fiber-attached | host: Bos | place: Iran: Karaj | collected 2018-10
CATAATCTTCAATCTTTATTGTTTTCTGGCTGCAAATATATGACATTTCTTTCAAACTTGCAACTTTTTCTCCATTTTTCTTCTTTTGGGTGGCTCCTCGCCCCCACGCCCCTCGGTGTATTAGCATGGTAATAGATTATTCTGCGCCAGCCGTCAAAAAACTCATCGCGTGTCCCGCGATACCAAAACGGAAGAAAACCGTCGGTTTCTGCGGTTTTCTGTGTTAAGTCCCTGTCCTGGAGAGGGCTAAGGGGTTTGGGGTTAGGGTTGAAGCCTTCCTTATGAAGGAAGGTTGGATGGTTGGGGAATTCTAAGGCATCGCCTTGGAGGGGGTGAATGTCTTTGCTTCTTTCTGCGCCAGAAAGTAAGAAAGTCACTTCGTTTAAGTGGGTCTGGGAGTTGTGAAAGGATCTACCAGCCTCTTTACAATGCCTGCAAACGCCGTTTCCTGACATTCCTCTTTCAGAAATGTCTGAAAAGCCATAGCCCTCTCACGCCTTTCTTCTTCATGCGACAGATAAGCGTATAGCCTCCCGCCACTGTCTGACCTCCTTCCCCATTCTCTGTCTTTCATCAAAATATTCCTGTGTCGTCGGCGTGTCACTGGTCAAGACCTACTCTGTATCTCATTCCGTTAGCTTCTACACACATAGTAACTTGTGTGCTTATCTTCCGATGCGACCTAACAAATTGTTAAAAAAGCGTATTTATGAGCAGATTTTCCTAGGAATCCTTTGCAGATTCGAAACTTTCTATTATCTTTGCAGCAGAAATGAGTTGCTTTCTAACGTCCACGGAATTGTACTGTGGTTTAGATTGCAGCTCATTTTTCATTGGTTCAAACCATATCGTGCCAAAGTCTTTGCAAAAATAGTCAGCCAGACCATCGGCAATCCATCCAATAATATTCATCTCAGAGTTACGATAATGTATGCTTCGTACACTATTAACCTTTAACTTCCCTTGAAACCTATAAGTCTCAATAGCAACCACGAAATTCTTCTTGCCATCATGCAAGAGTTTGGTCATGATGACATTGCTTCCGATATGTGTGGCACTCCGGAATATTGCAAGAGGATTGTGAAGCGCCAATACGATATCCATGAGTTCTGAGAGTTCAAACGGATGATTTTCCTGCATTGCCTTATTGACCAGTCGTCTCGAAGCCATTTCAATCGGCAGATCCGGCAAGCCAGCGTTCTTCAGTATATCACTTGGATTACCCATCTTATAGACATGACCGGCAGGAAGTTTCCCTTCGATCTGCTGTTGTAACTCGCTGTTGAATGTATCATTCAATTGCTTGATTTCTTCGCTTTTCATATCTTTGACTTAATTTAACGCTGCAAAGATACGCTTTTATTTTGAATCTTCCAAACAATTTCCTGAAAATCTGTGTTTTCATGTCAGCTCGGGGAGGTATAGTCCACTCGGCTTTGCCGCTTTCCACCGCAGAGCGACGCAAGAACCAACGGTCACTGTTCCCATAGGGAGGTAAAGACCGCTCGGCTATGCCGCTTGCTACCGAAGAGACGCAAGAACCAACGGTCACTGTTCCCGCAGGGAGGTAAAGTAAAGGTATCAAATTCTCTGTTCATACACAAGACGTCAAAATTGACTGCATACGTTCATTCCAAATAGTCTAAAATTATCTATATTTTCATAGCCTCTACCACCTTCTGAAACTCTGTGATTTGCCCTTTTTGAGTCTCAAAAGTCAATTTCTCCTTCAATTTCTCAAGAAGACCAAGTGCAACTTTATTGGGACGAGCCTGATGAAGTTCCTCTCTTACCCTTCGATTCGTCCTAAATAGCTTTGCCAAGGTAATTACTTGGTCTGTCGACAAACAATCTATAAATGGCTGCAATATTGTTGATGCCCCGGAACAGCCCCAAAAATTACCACACCATACTGCAAGTATTTCTTGATAAACCACCTCAAATGCCACTGAAGGGACACAGGTTCCCAATTGCAATAAATTCTTGCTGGCAGTTTCTTCCTTTCCCCATCCATACATCGAATCTTTCGCCTCCGCTAATTTTTCGGCAGCCCTTCTAAATAATCGGGCACGGGTTCCTTCTGGTATATATTTAACAGCATTATATTTAACAATAAGGTCGATAAGCCGCGTTTTTGCATTCTTATCACTGCTTTCATCAGAATCCGGATCAAGCATATAAGTGTGATACTTTATTCCCAATTGCTTTTTCAAATCTTCACTAGACCTTTCCCAAATAACAGGAAAAAGTTCCTTAGCATTTGTAAAGGAAGGTTCTTCTCCTTTAACAATCATATCAACTAAAAAACCAAAAGTAGTTCTTATATCCTTATTATCCAAAGAGTTTATCTGATCTTTAAGAGAGTTTATCTCCTCACTACCAAGAGACTGGTTTTTAATTGGATTGAACAATGAGCCTATAGAATGACCTGGATCTGGAACTTTTTGAGCAAAAAGATTGTTTTGTATGAGCAAAACAAGCCCTATAACATCATCAGCACCCACTCTGCAATCAGAGTCATGAGCAGAAGAAGCATGGTTTCTCATCCAGTTGATCATCTCAAGCGATTTGGCAGCTTTAGCATCCAACAGTCCAAGCCTATTAGCACCTTCTATCAAGACATAATCATCCACATCGCTCCATCGTCCTGCAAGGCTATCAGCATTCGAATCATACTTTTTCCTTCCAGCCTCTGATTTTACAACAGACTGCCATAAATCTACGCCATAGGCTTCCACTTTACGTCTGAGATTACAAACTGCAGCATTCCATATTGCCACTAATGCATAACTATGCATATTAATTGAAAAGAGCTGTTTCGCCTCTTCTATATATGATGCTTCTCGCTCATCCAGATATGGAAATGCCTCACTAACAACAATATCTTTACTAATTATCTCTGGAACCATTGCTATAAATTTTTAATTCAACATGTCGTACTCTAATCTTCCAAATCCTTGTTGGTCTCATATTTTCGAAGTAAACAAATGGTCAAAGAACGGATTCATTCTCTTTTCTGCATTCTTCAGTAGTGTCTGGAAAGTCATAGTTTCTAAATGAAGGTTCAACCCAGAAAAGATTCTATAATAGGTTCCAAAAGGCGTTTTCTTCCATTCGTTCTCCAAATTATATCTTTCCAGTTCGGGATCAATAACATCTACAATGACATAGCCGAATTTTGGAGTAGTCGGATAAACATTTACCACGTTCCCACGATAGTTCTTGTTTTTACCTCGATATAAAAAATCATCAAAATACTTCTTAATAAGCTCTGAGAAATCCCAAGCCTTGTCACTCTTCTTTTTTTGATGTGCAGTCTGTCCCGGCCTTTTGAACTCAAACACCACTAAAGATTCAACTTCTCCGGCATCACTAGTTCCAAACGACATTCTACTATCAACAAAATCCGACTCTTTGCTGAACAACAAGATATCTGGTTCCAAACTACTTTTTATTCCCGTTGACGAAGATATGCTCTTGTCTGACGCAATAAACTGATAAGTGGAAAAACGCTCATCAAGCAGCCACAGATTGTGATATTGATAGTTTACGTCCTTATTTGTGAGCCCCATCGGGAAAATCAAGTTATGAATAACTGATTCTAAAGCATAAGATCCATCTTTTCTGGCATCCAACAACTTTCCCAGAAGTTTAAGAACGGCTTTCCTTCGCATCACGTAATCAGTCAGTTTATCCATGTCGTATGCACTCTTCTCTTTCATATCCACCACCATCTGACCAATCTGTTCATCGTTTATTTCTTTCTGCTCAATAAACGCATTGATTTTATCTTCCAGTTTTTTGTCTGCCACGACCATCTCTTTATGAAAGAATTCTTCTTTCTTTTCCGGACTAAGGTGTGGCGGCATTCTGTCAAGTACATCTTTACGTAAAAGGAAACTTCTGTATTGAGGTGCTTGAGTCTTTATATAATCTTCCGCCTCTTTTACTGTCATCTTCTTGGTTTCCTGCACATATGAATCATATAGTCCAGATACCTCCACGGCTATCCTCCTCATTATTTCATCAATGGCAATGTCCGTATTGGGATCTTCTTCAAATCCCTCGTTTGAGTCAGGCAATTTGAATTTCGTCCTAGTATTATTAATATGAGTATCTAGATAAGATGATACGACATAGACATCCAAGAATACCGACTCACCATTTTCTGTAATAGGATACAAAAACAAAGAATCTACTTTTGATAAATCTCTCTTTGACCCTACTGTTCTTGAATTAGCACAGAATGTCACATAATTATATTTCCGGTTGTTCTCCTTGGGCGTTTTTACAATGTACAATTTAAAAATTTCATCTCTAACATAGATGTCCTTTTCTTTATCTTTAGATTCCAACTTGAAAAATCCATTGACACCTATAGATTTCAGGCCTTCTTCGGTATTTTCAACCACATTAACTTCTGGGAACTGACCACATAGATAATAGATGAAGCAATGATTCTTAATCCCCATAGCTATGTCTTCTGCATTTTTAGCGGTATAGGGCTTAAGTTCTTCATTGATACAGTCTATAAGTTTAACCTTTGTCTGATACTCATGAGCCACGCATTCATCGAGTTCACCTATAATATCACAATAGATTTCACGCTCTGCATCAAATGAGAACTTACGGCGATACCATACCTCCCCTTCTTTATAAGTACTAACCACTTTAACTAGTCGGAACATCGCAAGCATTGTGAACCTGCCAACACCTTTGCACCCGAATTTTTTATTGAGTTTGCTAAAGGGGGCATTGAATGATATAAAGTTCTCTTCCGTGAAACCTTCCCCATTATCTACAATCTCTACCGATTTGATAGGCGGGACCTTCTTATCAAACAAATCCGGTTCTTTATCTTCAAATTCTTCCCTCTCTATTAGAACATCAATTTTTCCATCCTTTCGCTCCGCTCTTAGCAGACTGATGATAGAATTAACGACCGATTCGTAGATGGGATAAAAAGCCTCAGACTTCGACAAGTCAACAGAATCAATAATATCTTGTGCCTTTACTTCCATATTACAACAATCTTACTTCAACCTAATCTCCCCCATTCCCAACTTCACAAAGCAGTCGTATTCGTCACACACTGTCAGAGCTGCATTATGAATGCCATTGACTACACTCCAGAATCGCTCTGGCTTCTCTTCTTCCCATTCTAGAGGTACAGTTTGGATATCCTCAGTTCCTAATGCAAAAGTACTAAAACAAATTAATTTTGGGAAATGGTCTATATGCAAAAGAACATTACTTTTTAATCGCCTCAACTGCTAAAATCATGATTTTTGCCTGACACTCTCCATCAATCGCTATATTGCAATCATGATGTCCTGGAATTATGAATGATCCCTCAATCCATTTTCTCGAACTTAGACCAAATCTCTTTTCATCTATCTTAATGTGACAACCATCAACTATTTCACCTTCCAAAGTATCATTACAAAACGGACATCTAGTTGGATAATCATTTTGAGTAAATATTTGCCAATATTCCCTCCAACATGTCCCTACACCAGCTTCGTCATCCTTAGTTCTTTCTGCATTTTTTATCCAATCACCAACTTCAATTGTCCGAACAACAGGATTAAGCCCAGATTCTTCAATCTGCTCTTTAAACTTCCTAATATCTTCTTCCTTCATAAATAAATCAATTCATTATAACCTCAAATTCGATAGTAATTGTTTGATTCTCAATTCTATGTTGCTTCCACTGTCAATATACAAGACATCGTAATTGACGGCTTACCGCTCACTCGATACAAACCTGTATCGTTCAGACAAACTTTTCAAATAGTTCCTTTATTTCTTGTGCTATGAACTGTGGAAATTCCAATATCACGTTTTCAAGCACATAATTCTTCAAATAGTCGTCTCCATGTCCATGCTTAATTCCATTCAGTCGTGGCCACTTTTGTAGTATTTTTGACTCTAAATCGTGTCCTTGTATCGTAAACCATTCAGAAGCAACATCAAAAGTATCCGGTTTCAAAACACTAAACGAAGTCTTATTGTTGTTGTCAAATCCCAATGCTAAAACGACATAGTCAATCATGTTCTCCAATTCATCGTGCATAACCGTATGCAACTGCGTGAAAGTTATGCTTCTCTCTATACCCATATCTTCGCTTGTCACAATACGCTCTCTTATCAGCAGAAAAGCCACATAAATAGGGTCAAAAATGTAATTGTCTATGGCATAACGTTTGCCTCCACCTACCACGCATACATATTGGTTCCCTTGATTATGATTATCAAAATCGATGACACCGTACACAAGATCATTTCCATGCCGCCTAAGGCTGTTCACTATATCCTTTACATCTTGACAATTCGAGCCCTCACCACTTTTAGCAGGTAGGAAGAAGGGAACTGTAGTAAAGACATTATTGGCAGAAAGACACCTATAAAAACGATTATAGAAGCCAACATCAAATTTACTTTCAACAAATATCTGTCTCCTGTCCTCAATGCTGACACGCATGTTATCCAAGTCTTTTGTCAGCAGGTTAATTGCCTGTTGCTTCGTTACCTTTACAGGCATATTCAAATCTCTGCTCATCTGATATACACTCTCCTCTGATGCCATTGCCACAGTTGTAGGCGAATGGGTCGTGACGATAACCCTCACTCCCGATTTATCAACAATTGATTCTTTTATTGCCTGTATAAGGTAGTTTGAGAACTCAGGATGCAACGGTGCGTCTGGCTCGTCAATGAGTAATACATCCGGTCTTGCGACTTCTTCCTCCGTACTATAAATCGACAAAGCCAGCGACATAAGGACTTTCTCGCCTGTTGACAGGTCATTTACCTGTATTCGTATATTACGTTGCCTATCTATCAGTTGCAGATGATAATTGATGGATGGCCTATATCTCAAAGGTGCTTCTACTTCATAAGGCAGGTGGGCTGTTCTTATCATCTCATTGATGACTTCCCACGGCTTTCGTCCATACTTCTGTTCAAATTGCTCGCTTGTAAGCACAGGCAAAGCAGTTCCCTCTTCTTTATTGGACACCTCATTCATTTTATTCTCATCCAAACGTGTCTGATAGAGTTTGAATATGGTTCCTATTTGGCTTGTAAACAAATCCTCCCGTGATATCTCATAATTCTCATAAAACAAACTTTCTGTCAGTTTCTCCAAATCATTCTCCGCCAACTCAAACCAGTATTGGATAAACTTCCGAGTTTGTGGATCATATTGTCGAATATATGTTTCAAACGAGTTATTATAGCTTCCGGGAGTACGAAGATAAGACTGTATATGCTTATTCAGCTGATTCCAAGTGTTTCGCCAACTATTCTTAACATCTTCTTCAGAAATATCCTCTTTAAATTGAGGGTTGAGGTCGTTAAATTTAATATACTTGACCTTCGACAAAGCATGCTGTCCGTCCGTTACCTCAGATAGTCCATTAGTGGAGATTGCTTCCAGCAAATGACTTTTTCCACTGCCATTTTTCCCTGTCAATACAGTAAAATTGGGCAAGTCGAACTCCACTCCATTACGAATGGACTTATGTTCATCTTTAATTTTTATATGCATAATTTACCACGTCTATTATTCTCCAGCGACATCAATCATCCTTTGACGAAACATATGAAATACTATAATCACCATCCTTTAGGACATATGCATCAATAGATTCCTCGCTATCTCCAATATGTAAATGAAACCCGATTTGATCTCCTTCATTTGATAACAAATCATTTACCCATGTTCTGCTATAAGTAATAGCGACGTCTGAAAAACACTTGTTCCCTTCGCGAAACCTTTCAACGTTGATATCCTTATAATTAAATCCTTTTAAATACAAAAAAGCCCAATCAATAGATAGCGAATAATCACTCATGCTATTCTGAAGAATTGATGCACATAAAAGAAAAATGAACTTCCCCGTACTCAACATAAAGGATAATTCTTCATCAGCGAACACTGAACGTATATACTCTATACAGGGCAATCCTCCAGTTTTCTGCCACATATCATAGTAGAAATCTGAATCTGATATGGATAATACGATCTCATCTCTTTTGCTCCTGCCAAAATTCGCCAATAGTCTCCCAATCAATTGAGCCCTTTCTTTATTTAACAAGTATTTTTCATTCGTTTTTATAGAATTAAAATCTTGCTGTAGACGCAAATTATAATAATGCTCAGTTTTTCCCCATACTGTTTTTATATCCTCTGCGGTATACAAATACGTTTGAGTTTCATCTACATTCTCTGGCTTAACGTATACAAATACGAGGAAATTATCTTCCACATAATCTTGATTGATTTTTACATTTGACCCATCAGGATAAACACATCTACCCTTAGACTGGCATGTCAAAAATTTTAAGGCAAACTCACCAGCCTCTTCAATAATGAAGAAATCTCCTCCTTTCTTATCAAAATTCAGATTAGCATATTTATAACCATACCTCGCAACTAATGATTGTATATAGTTTAAAGCTTCTAGCTCTATCGGTTTGGTATCCATATATTATATATGATTAACTCCTTCTTCTATTTCTCATTAACGGAATATTAGGTACACCTAAAGATGTTAATGTGTCAACAATTGTCATTTTTCCATTATAAACCGAACAAAGTAAATAATTCGATTCTCATAACCATTTAGCTATCAATATATATTTTTATTAGCATTATCCATTGCTTTGTCCCACATCTCATTTATATCAGCTTCTGAGGCAGTTGGAATCGGTGATTCACTTTTAACGTATCGACTAATATCCACACCTAACCCATATTTTACAAATAGAAGTCCATTATCATTAAGTTGATAGCGACTGCCATCCTCTGCCTCTACTCCATCAATGCCTATTTCAGAGTTGTATAATAAACCTGAGGCGAGTAGCATATAAGTATCATGACGAGTCCTGATACTCTCCAGATAATCAGGAAGTCGTTTAAGATCTATATTAAGGAATCATCTGAAGAGATGTTACAAGTCGAATGTAGTTCTCAATTGATAATTGCCCTTCAAGTTTAGCTCTAATCAGATTTGCCATTACTCCGACCTTATTGAGATTATCTATCTTGTCAAGGACTGAGAGCATCAATTCGTAGCCATTCTCTTGATTTGCTGCAGAATATTCATGCCAGAATTTATCAAGTTCTTCCCTGTCATACTCCTGAGTAAGATAAACAAACTTATAGATTTTCTTGCAGAACCGATATGCCTGAATGTCGGGCACAACATTACATGCTTTTACAAAAAAGCCAAATACTGGTACATCATCAAACACTCCATGCTCAAACAGGGAATGAAACGCATTATCCGTTCCATCGCCAAGTACGTCAGAAGCCTTTCTGCCGTTCTCAACTGTCTGTTTAAAGTCAAATATCAATTTTTCTTGTTGCATTGCATAAATATTTATAACTAACTCTAAGAAACAGGCGCTTTTTCCTCATGCTGATGGTCTATATTTTACTACTGGTGTCTTGAATGAAGTTTTTATCTATTATCATTTACGCATCTAAATGAACGGCTTTCCTCAGAACTATAGGAAGTTCTTCCCATTCTTCAATCCAGATTATTCTGATTCCAAGATGCGCAACTGATGATTCATACCATTTTTTCATAGCTGCATTATCTGGAGTCTTTTCTATCCAATAATGCGAAGTACTTTCAGCATTCTTGCCCATTTTCTCTAATGATTCCATCTTACATGCATGAATCCAAGACAACCATCTTCTAATATTCGGATCGGTAAAAGAAAGACCGACAAAGAACACAGTATTTGTTGTAAGAATATTAAAGAAAGAATTTGATTGCCAAGCAAAAGAACTATTTGCTAATTGTAAGTATTCATTTTCTGAAAAAACCAGTTTGTCATATACGTTAAACCTTCTTTGTGCGGCAACGGGCGAAAAAGGTACTTGAACAACTCCGTGACAAAAAATATACTGCAATCGATCTCTATATCTGCTTGTAATAGGTTCTGTCACATAATCCATAAACTTAAGATGTTCACCTAATTCTACATTGGCATGGGCATTTATTAGAGAACACAAGAGAAGTTCTGCATTAAAACTAAGAATAGCCTCCGGACCTGCGTTGTTAAAGAAAGATTCTGTAACGATCTTTGCCAGTTCATTAGAAGTAGAATATCCGAATGAGGTTACTCTATCAATAAGCGCCCCCCAATCAAGGTTATTAATTGGTGTTTGCTCTGAGACACATCGTGCCAACTCCTTCTTTTCTTGATTTGATAGCCCTTCAAAGAATTTCTCATATAATTCATTTCCCAACAGAACAGCAAATTCTTTCGAGCTCAATTTACTCTTCTCAAAGGCTGATTGAATTATTACATCTGGTGAAAACTTTTTTTTGAGTAATTCGCAGACATTATCAGTTGCTCCAAACCTTTTTGCAAGCCTCGCTGCCAAATCATCCCATGATGGAAATATTGGCCATGAGCAACCAGCCCCAATACACAAGGACCAAGGCTTTCCAGATACGACCAATGTAGTATTCATCTTGTCGTATGTAAGTCCCTCTTTTGCCATTTCTATAATTTTTCCTCAAACATCTTCTTAGTATCACCTAATTCTCAGTCCACCAGTGAGGCTTTACATCATCCGTGTCATCTGTGGTTACCCTTCTCCTTTGTGTCTCTGTGTTCCATTAATCACTACGACAGCGATTAATCCGCCGACCAGTGCCCCGATGGTATTATTCATCAAGTCATTCACATCGAATGTCCCTCTCTGCCATATCAGTTGGGAGCACTCGAGACAACCGTTATATAGAAAGTTATGATCAGATAAACAGCAAGCACACACTTCAAAACTTGCAGCAGTCTTCCCTTCATAAAAGTGTATCATTGAATTATCTCAGTGTCCAGGACCTTCTTCTGATTCTCTCTGGGATACTCGTCATAAAATTGCCATAATAATTGAGCTCGCTCCAGATAGTTTCACGAGCATCAAATCTGAGAAGTTCATACTTTCTAATATGATACTTCAGCGATCTGACGAACGAAAAATCTTGTTCTTTCTCTACCGAGAGATATCCGAAATTGCCACCTGTCATGATAATATCCAGCAACATTCTTCCCCTTTTCTCATCAGGATTGGCAATCATCCAACCCTCGCCCATGAGGAATACCTCTTTCATCACCCACATCAATGCCCCGGCTATATGATCTAATCCCATTTCCTTGAGCTTTCCCTTGATGGTTTCACGCTCATGACCTGCATCCGATTTTAATAGATAGTAATAATCTATGACTTGCCTGAGTCCAACTCCGGAACTCAAGGCATGCCTCTGGATATGAGCCAGTTGCATCAATAACGCGAATCGTATGGAAGGTACCCGGAAACCTTCTCCGACCATCTCATTCTCTCTTTCTATTTCCTGATTCAGGTATTTCTGCAATCTTCGGTTTGTAAAAGGATCAAAATTACCAGACGAAGGTCTGAAATGCACCTCCACATCAACCCCATTCTCATTCTTTGGCAAATGGATATGGTGGTAACCCATCAATTAGTGCCTTGTCAGCCAAATCACCCTTGACGAACTCATATTCAATTCCCGCAGGCTTAGCCTTCTCAATCTCACTGAGACGGTAATCTTTCAGTGTCGGATCATAATAATCATTCAGATTATCCAGTCCACAATGGAACCTCCGCTCAGTTCCTTAAAGGCTGCGTTTGAGCGAGAGGAGAGCGAAGCTTGCTTCG
>JAEEGL016096507.1_pt1 | contig 11701 bp, 8 predicted proteins | sample 9134231 | NCBI WGS metagenome assembly JAEEGL01 (sample SAMN16246548, study PRJNA631951) | gut metagenome | biome: gut microbiome; feature: rumen; material: fiber-attached | host: Bos | place: Iran: Karaj | collected 2018-10
AAGAACTGATGTATGTGGGTATGCTCGCTTACGAGGATATAGCCGGCGATATCGACACAGAGGGACGTATCATCGACGGTCCTAACGGTCGCATCTCCACCGACCATGGCCAGGACTTTACTAAGCTGAGAGGCAGCCGCACGCACGGCATCAATACGAAACTGAATGTCTCATGGGGTAACTTCTCTATTTCCGCCATGATCAACACTTCATGGGGAGGCGCTAAGTGGCTATATTACAAGCCCAATGGTGTCGGTGGCTTCATTACCAACCAGCTCTCTTTCATCAATGACATGTTCGACCCGGAAGAGAACCCGATGGGCAAATTCCCCTCAATTGCTGTTAACAATGCATGGAACCAGTATTCTGACTTCTGGCTGTTGCCTACCTTCCGCATGTATGTACGCAACCTCTCCTTATCGTATAGCGTACCAAAGGACCTCCTGAGGAGAGTAAACATCCAGGCCCTCTCATTCACGCTGACAGGTAATAACCTCTGGGATTTCTACAACCCGTATCCTGACCACAGCGTCAATAACTACGATGGTCTGCAGCCTGGCTATCCAACGCTGCGCACATGGACAATTTCTGCTAACCTCACGTTCTAATACGAGTGCCGAATAATTGATAATGTATAAAAACAGAATACAAATGAGAAACTTAAAGATAAAACTTTCCGTATGTGTCTTTGCTTCCCTCATGCTCGCCACATCATGCAGTGACACCTTCCTTGAGGAGAAGAAGGACTACAACAACCTTACCACCATTGATGTCTATTCCGACCCCTCACAGGCTAAGGCTGTATATGCATATATCCACAAGCTTGCGCTCGAGACCTACAAGATGCCTTTGCACGGAGCTGACCCTATCATGCGCCATGGGCAGAACACGGGTGGTAACCAGTGGGTATTTACCGAGGAACTGGCTGAGAGCGGTTTCTACGACTCTCGTTACACGGGCGCCAATACCAAACAGACAAAGGCTGGTAATCATATTGCTAATCCTCCTTATTGGAACGACCCTCGTAACAATACCAAGAACTACAACAATCCCGGTCGTAAGACTCTTTATCCGGTAGTGGCACTGATCAACAATTTCATCCAGGAGATAGATGCCTCACGTTATCTCTATAACAACAACACCTTCTGGGACAACCTGAAAGGTCAGGCAATCTTCCTCCGCGCATGGATCTATTTCGATGCTGTCCGTCTGTATGGCGGCTTCCCTTATTATACAACAGAATCAGACTTGCCTGCCGATGATGACCAGTCACCCCGTATGCCCATCCAGGATTGTATCGACAAGGTATGTGCCGACTTCCAGCTCGCTGCCGACCTGCTTCCCGCAAAATGGCAGAATGCTGAGGATTACGGCCGCTTCACCTCTGTTGCTGCCCTCGGCATGATCAGTCGTGCACGTCTTTACATGGCCAGTCCTCTCTTCAACGCAAGTTGGGATAACACAGGCAGCAAACGCTGGCAGCAGGCGCTCGACGCTTCCGTTGCAGCCCTTGAGGCAGCTGATGCCGCAGGCTATGGCACAAGTGTCACCGACATCAACTCCTGGGATAAGGCATTCTATGGTTATAACAACATTTTCAACCCAGAGGCCATCATACCTATCCTGATGAGTAACGACCCGATCTCCTCAGGTGTTTTCAACAGGTGGGAGTCATATATACGTCCCGGTGTTGTAGCCCAGAGTACAGGTGGCGGCAAGGTTGCCCCACAGGAGATACTGATGGCCTTCCCGATGAAAGATGGCAAGCCAGCCACTGTTGCCAACGGCTATGACGACGACAAGTTCTATCGCAACCGTGACCCACGTTTCTACCGCACATTCTGTTTCTCAGGATGCCAGTGGCCAAACCCGGAGAAAACCCGTGTATGGCTTTATGCTTGGAAATTTGCCGATGCAGCCTCTAACAGATATCGTTACAGTGACGGTTCACAGGGTGATGGAGGTTTCGTCAAGAAAGGTCGTGCCATTGTATGGAAGATGTCCGACCCCACTGTAGCAGCAGGTAGTGAGTCAACAGCCAGCACTGACATCATGGAGTACCGTTATGGTGAACTGCTCCTGAATGTCGCTGAGTGCTATGCTGCCAAGGGAGATGCCGGAAACTGTCTCAAATATCTTGGTAAGATACGTCAGCGCGTGGGTATTCCTTCCGCAAACAACTACGGTTTAGGTGCTATCTCCGACCGTTATGCGCTCATCCGCGCCGTCCTCAACGAGCGTCTTGTGGAACTTGCCTATGAGGGCAAACGTTCTTGGGATATGCGTCGCTGGCTCCTCTTCGAGGGTGGTGCAGGCTTCGACCCGCGTATCGGCGGTGGCTTCAACGATGCTACCTATGCTTACGATCCTGATGGGGCATGGGGCACCGGTTGGAAGATCTATGACGGTAAGGACGGACGACCCAACTACACGAAGGCTGACAATGTGCTCACACGTCTCGGCCTTGACCGTTGGTGTGGCAAGAAGCACACTTCGAAGGTGATGGGTTATGATATCGAAAACATTCATGCCATTGAGCCGGGAACCAGTTACGACCATCCGCTCAAGGACAATGCAGTGTTGAATGCCGTGCCGGCCATCACCCGTGAGATGAGTGAAGGCGACCGTAATGCCGCATTTGACAAGCTGGAGGCAGCCTTCAACCAGCTCGGTATCAAGACCTATGATCCTCTGCAGGTTGAGGAGATGGGTATGAAGTATGCTCTTGACTGTGGCACTAAAACTACCGACCAGAATTTCCGCTTTGCATGGCGTGGCTGGTACTACATCTATCCCATCCACTATGATATGTACGACTCCCAGAAAGGTAACAGCTGGCTGGAGCAGACAGCAGGTTGGATGATCAGGAACGGAAACCCGGCAGGTGACAACGTAGAGGAGCAGGATGGCACATATTTCTATTGCTTCCCTGAGTAAGTCATAGGCATATCATCCTGCATGATGGATGATACTTGCCTTCATTACCACATTTTAGCCCCACACCTTCAATAGGCGTGGGGCTAAATAATACACTAACTGCTATATGTCTCATTCATCAACTATACCTGTTCGAAAGCCTGGGCCAAATCATCTATAATATCATCGATATGTTCTGTACCGATACTCAGGCGGATGGTACTCGGGGTAATATGCTGCTCTTTGAGTTCTTCAGGAGTCATCTGTGAATGTGTCGTGGTATAAGGATGGATCACCAGACTCTTCACATCCGCCACATTTGCCAACAGTGAGAAGATCTTCAGCGCATCGATAAAGCGCCATGCTTCCTCCACTCCACCTTTGATCTCGAAGGTAAAGATCGAACCACCACCATTGGGGAAGTATTTGTTATACAGGAGATGATCAGGATGGGAGTAGAGTGAAGGATGGTTCACCAAAGACACCTTGGGATGGTTGTTGAGATACTCCACCACCTTCAGCGCATTCTCCACATGCCGCTCTACACGTAATGACAGTGTTTCCAATCCCTGTAACAGGATCCAGGCATTAAAGGGAGAGAGCGTTGCTCCGGTATCACGAAGGATGACCGCACGGATACGGGTGACGAAGGCGGCAGCACCGGCCACATCTGCAAAGACAGCTCCATGATAGCTGGGGTCGGGCTTTGCCAAGGTTGGGAACTTCTCCGGATCAGCCTTCCAGTCGAACGTTCCTCCATCAACAATGACTCCTCCTAAGGTAGAACCGTGCCCACCGATGAATTTCGTGGCTGAGTGAACGACCACATCCGCTCCATGCTCCAACGGACGGATCAGGTAAGGAGTGCCAAAGGTATTATCCACGATAAGAGGTATCCCATGACGATGGGCCACTGCGGCAACCCCCTCGAGATCCAGCACGTTGGAGTTGGGATTACCGAATGTCTCCGCATATACCACCTTTGTATTCTCCTGGATTGCAGCATCCAAAGCCTCGAGGTCATTAACGTTGACGATCGTATAACTGATTCCCTGTGTCGTCAGCGTATGGGTAATCAGATTGAAAGACCCGCCATAGAGGTTGTCTGCAGCGACGATATGATCACCTGCCTGCAGGATATTCTGCAGGGAATAAGTAACGGCAGCCGCTCCTGAAGCAACCGCAAGTCCTGCAACACCTCCCTCAAGGGCTGCGACACGGTCTTCAAACACCCCTTGGGTAGAGTTTGTCAGACGACCATAGATATTACCGGCATCACGGAGTCCGAAACGATCGGCTGCATGCTGTGAGTTATGGAAGACATACGATGTGGTCTGATAAATAGGTACTGCACGGGAATCAGTAACAGGATCTGCCTGCTCTTGTCCTACATGTAACTGCAGTGTTTCGAAATGTAGTTTCTTTGACATATTCTTTATCTTTTTATTGTTATACTTCTTGAATTTTATTCTAAAAAAGAAAGCAACTAAAGCATCTTTTCACTTTGCAAAGTTAGCAACTGAAAAATAATATTCCAAATATTTTTGATAATTCAGAAAATAACACTAAATTTGCTTCGATAATTAGAATAAAGATGTTATTTTAACTTCTTAATCATTCATTGATCAGAATATTTTACTTTTACTCATTCAATTATGGAACAGGCCCTCGACAGTACTGATATCAAAATACTCCAACAGTTGCAGAAAAACTCACGTTTAACAATCAAGGAACTGGCCGCTTTAGTCCAATTATCCCCCAGTCCCGTATTCGAACGCATGAAACGATTGGAGCGTGAAGGTTTCATCAAAAAATATGTTGCGGTACTCGATGCAGAAAAGATTGAGCATGGTTTTATCGTCTTTTGCCACCTTAGCATGAAGCAGCATTCGTATGAGAATGCACAGCGGATCATGCAGGCTGTGCAGGACATCCCCGAGATTGTGGAATGCTATAACATCTCCGGTGACTACGACTTCATGCTGAAAATCTACACCAAGGATATGAAACAGTATCAGCAGTTTATCCTCAAGATACTGGGCGACATGGACTGCATCGGTTCTCTTCACTCCACCTTTGTATTGGGTGAGGTGAAGAATTCGTATCAATTGCCATTGTGAATGGTCTGTTTCATTGTATTTTTTCAAAAGTATCTTTTCTTTTACATTTCGGCCATCTGTATAAAAACGGATAAAAATATTTGCTCTTTAAAATTATAATAACTATATTTGCATTCATAAACATGTAAATAGTTTATTATTCATTAAATTTATAAGATTATGAAGAAGTATTTGTTAACAGCCATCATCATGATGGTATCCATGACAACATTCGCACAGCGCGAGGTAGGTACATTATCTGTTCAGCCACGTGTTGGTATCAGTGCAGCTGACTTTAATGGTGCATCTGACACAGAAGTTCGTGTAGGATTCATTGCAGGTGCAGAACTTGAATATCAGGTAAAAAGCTGGCTGGGATTGTCAGCAGGAATGTTCTACTCACAGCAAGGTGCTAAAGCAGAACTGGGATCAAGCGACCTTACTTGGAAGATTGACTATGTTAATGTACCTGTTGTTGCTAATTTCTATGTGTGGAAGGGTTTGGCTCTGAAGGCCGGTTTACAGCCTGGTTTCAAGATGAATGCAAAGTTCGAGGGTTCAGCAGGTGACTATCAGGTTGGCACAGACATGGATGATGTGAAAAGCATCGATCTTTCCATTCCTGTAGGTATTTCCTATGATTTCGGTGGATTGGTATTAGACGCTCGTTATAATTTTGGTGTCTCTAAGATCTTTGATTATGACGATGATCTGAAGAACCTTGCTTTCCAGCTTACCATCGGTTATAAGTTCTCATTGTAAGATTCTGAATACAACCAAGCATATCAAGGGGGCTGCCAACGGCATCCCCCTTTTTTATCATTTATTAAGATGGTATGTCAAAAAATATTTGTACTTTTGTGCAGGAAGAGTTCAAATATGTGAAATATTAGTTATATGAAAAAGATTATTACTTTCGTCTTCGCTCTCATGACAATGGGAGGATGCGCAATGGCACAAGAAACCATTCAGTTGCCACAACCCGACATGCAATTGTTGAAGATGTCAACGGGTGAGGCTATGCAACTGCGCCGCTCAGATCGTAGTTATCAGAACCAGGCCATCACTGATCAACAACTCTCTACCATCTTATGGGCATCTGTCGGTATCAACGATCCCAAAGGCGGTCGATTAGTTACCCCTACTGCTGTAAACATGCAGGATATCAAGGTGTATGTTTGTAATGAAAAAGGAGTATGGCTTTACAATGCCAAGGCCAACAACCTGACACAGGTGAGTGCAGAAGATCTCCGTCCGAGTTTGTGTGCCCGTCAGATGTTCGTTATGGATGCACCTGTCACCTTGTTATTAGTCAGTGAGCAGTCCGGCCGTCAGCGTGCCAGTGAGCGTTACGGTGCCATGGATGCCGGTTATGTATCACAGGATATCTATCTGGCTTGTGCAGCCATGGGACTGAAGACCGTTGCCCGTGCTATGATGGATCAGGAAGCTGTCAAGAAAGCGCTCAACCTGAAAGAGGGTGACTATCCCATGCTGAACCATCCCATCGGATATGGGAAATAGTGCATAGTGCATAGTTATGATTACCTCTGTTGCTGAACGACGATTTGAATTGTAAATCGGTTTTTGTAAATGATTCACAGACTACATACAGACATACTACCACCAAAGTTGTTCACCTACCCTTTCTGTTATGAGCCTCATCCCTTGTGTCTGCAGGCAAAAGAGAAGGTAGTGGAATATATAGAAGATCATCAGGAGATACACCAAGATGCACAGACAGGAAAGATGTTTGGCATCTTGGTGGTTTCCCCGAAAGACACACCCACCACCCCCGACAATCTTTTCTTCCTTGCAGCTTATTCCGGACTGTTAGCAGGCAGAAACGACTGGGAGTGGTTTGTGCCTCCTGTCTTTGATGCCCAACAGACAGATGGTTATTTCAAGACTCACGAACGGGAGATCACCGTTATCAACAAAAAGATTGAAGATATTGAGCATGCTGCCGATTACCGCTCGTGTCGGAAAGATTTTCAAAATAGTGAGCAACAGATGCGTCAGTTGATCGATGACTATAAGAAAAAGATGACTGTCGCTAAGATGAACCGTGACATACTACGGATATCCCGTAACCTTTCTCCCGAAGAGCATGCCGAGCTCATTCGCGAAAGTCAGTTTATGAAGGCTGAGCTCCATCGACTGAAGAAAAAGCAGGAGGAACTGATCAAAGACAAAAGGGAAAAATACGAGCGATATACCCTTCAGATAGAAGCGTTAAAAGCACAGCGCAAACAACTATCCGACCAGTTACAACAGTGGTTGTTCGCCCAATATCATCTCCTGAATGCCAAAGGAGAGGAAAAAGACCTGATAGAGATTTTCGATGAGTATAAAGGAGAGTTGCCTCCGGGCGGGGCAGGTGACTGTTGTGCACCGAAGTTACTGCAATACGCTTATCAGCATCAGCTAAAACCACTTTGTATGATGGAGTTCTGGTATGGGAAATCGCCGAAGGCAGAAGTGAGGCACCATCTGCATCACTATCCATCCTGTCGCGGGAAATGCCTGCCAATCCTTACCTTTATGATGCAAGGACTGAAAGTAGAGCCCAACCCCATGGAGAACAAGTCCGTTGGCGAGATCAAAATCATTTATGAGGACGAATCACTGCTTGTCGTCAACAAACCTGCCGGCATGCTCAGTGTGCCTGGGAAGATTCAGGGACCCTCCGTGGAAACCATCATAAGGGAATACCTCCATGACGACACGAACCCACTCATCGTTCACCGACTGGATATGGAGACCTCCGGACTGATGTTGCTTGCCAAGACGAAATGGATACATCAAGAACTACAGAGACAGTTTGAGCAGCATCAGATTAAGAAAACCTATATCGCCATCCTCGACGGCAAACCTGCTGGGAGAAAGCATATCGTATTGCCTATCCGACCGAATATCGACGACCGACCACGGCAGATGATCGACTATGAGAATGGGAAGGAAGCCATAACAGATGTAGAGATTATTGAAGAGAAAGAGGGAAAGACACGCGTGGCTCTCCATCCCCAAACCGGCCGTACGCATCAGTTGCGGGTACATTGCGCTCACAAAGAAGGACTTGACTGTCCGATCTCAGGAGATACCTTATATGGCAAGTCTGCTGATCGTCTGTATCTCCATGCATGGAAGATCACCTTCACACATCCTAAGACACAGGAAACGATGACCTTTGTCTCGGAGCCTGACTTCTAGTAAGGAATATGGTTTTTGAAAAGACTACAGGAAGAACATCAGCATCACCTGAATAAGGATGACACGAAGGAACATACCAAGGGGATAGACGGTGGCATAACTCACACTAGGCGTATCACTCGAGATCGTATCGTTGGCATATGTCAGAGCCATGGGGTTAGCCATCGATCCACAGAGGATTCCGCAGATTGTTCCATAGTCGTACTTCTTCAACTTCAGAAGCAGGAAACCAATCAACAAGACAGGAACGATGGTCAGCAGGAAACCAACCCCGATCCATACCAAGCCCTCAGGACGCATCACTGTCTCAAAGAAATGCACACCACTGTCAAGTCCCAGACAAGCCAGATACAGCGACAATCCAAGTTTACGTAACATTAGTGAAGCACTGCGCGTTGTATAAGTGATCAGATGGAAACGCGGTCCGAAAGCACCCACCAATATTCCGACAATAATCGGTCCGCCTGCAATACCCAACCGCACAGGAATACTCATCCCCGGCAGATGAATAGGGACAGCTCCTAAGACCAGTCCGAAGATGATGCCGATAAAGATTGCTGACAGATTAGGCTCGTTAAGACTCTCTACCCTATTACCGAACAATGCCTCCACATCAGCCACAGCCTTCGGTTCTCCGACGATATGCAGACGGTCGCCATACTGCAGACGAAGGTTGGGAAGCGCCAGTAAGGTAAGGTCACCACGTGACACCCTGCTGACATTCACACGATGGGTGTGCCTCAGTTGCAGATCACCTAATGTCTTACCATTCAGCATCGGACGGGTGAGTACCACGATCCTGCTCTCTACCTTTGTATCAAGTGAGTTCCAATCGACTTCCTCCTTATTCCAGTCTTCTTCCAACCGCTTTCCGAAAAGTACCTCTAATACTGAAGCCTCATCCTGAGTAGCAACCACCATCAAACGGTCATTCATTTTCAACTGTGTAGCCGACTTAGGTACGATAACCTCCCCGTTTCTCCACACACGTGAGATGATGAATTTCAGTTGCGTCATGATTGCCAACTGAGCCAATGTCTTACCATGGATAGCGGGATTGACGACCTCAAAACGGGCGATATATGTTTCTTTTTCGGTATTCTGATGCTTGACGATAAGATCCTCCGCACGTACAAACAGTTTCCGTAATACAAGAATAGCCAATATTACACCCACCACGCCCAAAGGATAAGTGAGCGCACAACCTAATGCTGTGCCACTGGCAGAGATACCCAACTGCGAAAGTGTCTGTTGGGCTGCTCCCAAGGCAGGGGTATTCGTAGTAGCGCCACACAACAGTCCGGCCATATCCGGAAGACTGATACCCGTCAAAGGACATAATACGAGTGCTAAGACAGACCCTAAAAGGATGATCGCCACACTCCACATGTTCAACGATAAACCCTCATGAGCCAAAGAACCGAAGAATCCCGGTCCTACACTCAATCCTAAGACATAGACAAAAAGGATCAGTCCGAAGTTCTGAGCATAGTCCATCATCTCTGCATCCCCACGGACACCCAGATGTCCGGCAAGAATACCGATGAAAAAGACAAAGGCAATACCTAAGGAGACACCTAATATCTTCACCTTTCCAAGGGCAAGACCCACAGCACATATCAACGATAGTATCACTACCGTCTGTACTGCAGAAGGACTAAAAAACAAATTGCTGATCCACTCCATCTATACCCTTGTTAAAAAGTTGAATAGTCGTCACTCCGACTCCTTAACGTTACAACATATTCAGATAATTCTCCACCGGTATGCCACGGTTTTTGTCCACATTGTCTTTATTGGCATCGATCAACCGGTAGAGCGCATCTATAGCAGCAGAGGTACTCTCATCCAACGATTTTCCATTCAGGAAATGACCGATAAGGATGGCAGAGAACAAATCACCCGTTCCCGGGAAGTGAACGGGAATCTCAGTATATGGCAAAAGGAAATACTCCTCCGTAACATGGTTATATCCCACCACGGATGTCTGTCCGTCAACGAGTACACTGGTGATCAATGCCGACAGGGTTCCCATCGCCCGCAATTTCTCTATCAGCTCTTTCGCCTCCTGGAAAGTGATGCCCTCTTTCTTATAAGGGGAATCCGTCAGATAGGCAGCCTCTGTATAATTGGGGAATATCAGATGAGCCACCGATATCATCTCACGCATGCACTCCACACGGTCTTCCGTAACACCATTATATAGTTTTCCCTCATCACCCATGATCGGATCGACGAAGATCTGCGTACCACAGGCAGCCTGTTCACGGCAATAGTCGGCAACCATCCTTGCCTGACGGGCAGAACAGATAAAACCGGTGGCTATCGCATCGAAACGGAAACCTAACTCTTTCCATACAGGGAAGACACCCTGGATATAGTCTGTGGTCTCCAAGATATTAAACTTCCCATAGTCTAACGTATTACTCACCAGAGCTGTCGGCATGTTGTACACAGGATAACCCATATACGACAAGACGGGGAGCATGGCTGCCGTAGCCACCTTCCCATATCCGGCCAAGTCATTGATTAACAATATCTGCTTTTTTACCATATCGGTTGCAAAGGTACAACATAAAATTAATAATTGATAATTAATAATTAATAATTAAGAGTTTTTACTATGAAATTTGGTGCTATAGTAAAATAACATTACCTTTGCAGTCAAATAAAATTGTAACTACTTATAAAATGAAAGATATCTGTTGTATCGGTCACATCACATTAGACAAGATCATTACGCCAAAGAAAACAACATATATGAACGGCGGCACGTCGTTCTATTTCGCTTATGCCATCAACCAACTTCCACAGAAAGTTTCTTTCCAGTTGGTTACCTCCACATCCGAGGAAGATGCATGCGCTGTCAAGAGGATGCAGAAAAGAGGCATCGATGCCATCAACCATATCAGCAGTCATACCGTCATCTTCGAAAACAAATACGGTGAGGATATGAACAACCGCACACAACGTGTGCTCGACAAGGCAGAGCCTTTCACCATAGAGAAGGTGAAAGACGTGGATGCAAAGGTGTATCACTTAGGAACCCTGTTGAGTGACGATTTCCCCAACGAGGTGGTGGAATATCTTGCCGGAAAAGGAAAGATCTCCATCGATGTGCAAGGCTATCTCCGTGAGGTTCGCAACAAGGTGGTTTACCCTATCGACTGGAAGGATAAGTTGAGAATCCTCCAATGTACTGATATCCTGAAAGTAAATGAGCACGAGATGGAAGTCGTCTCCGGACTGAAGGATCCTCGCGAGGCAGCCAAACGTCTGGCATCATGGGGTGTCCACGAGGTGATCATCACACTTGGGAGTTATGGATCGCTGATCTTCGCCGGGGATAAGTTCTACGAGATTCCTGCCTATACACCGAAACAGGTGGTAGATGCCACTGGCTGTGGGGACACTTATTCCGCAGGTTACCTATACACCCGTGCCTTAGGTGCTGACTATGAAGAGGCAGGGCG
>JAEEGL016959224.1_pt1 | contig 11701 bp, 13 predicted proteins | sample 9134231 | NCBI WGS metagenome assembly JAEEGL01 (sample SAMN16246548, study PRJNA631951) | gut metagenome | biome: gut microbiome; feature: rumen; material: fiber-attached | host: Bos | place: Iran: Karaj | collected 2018-10
AAGGTGAAAGAAGTATGGCTGATGATAATAAGACACTTGGAAGATTCCAATTAAATAATATCCCACCAGCACCTCGTGGAGTTCCTCAAATCGAAGTAACATTTAATATCGATTCAAATGGTATAGTTAATGTTTCTGCTAAAGACTTAGGAACAAACAAAGAACAATCAATCACAATTACATCTTCAACTAACTTAAGTGATGAAGAAGTAGAAAGAATGAGAAAAGAAGCAGAAGAAAATAAAGAAGAAGATGATAAACGTAAGGAAGAACAAGAAGTACGTAATGAAGCAGAACAAATCGTTTATCAAACTGAAAAAGCAATTAAAGACTTAGGAGATAAAGCATCTAAAAAAGATGTTGAAGCTGCTGAAGACTTAATTAAAGATCTTAAAGATGCTCTAGAAGATGGAGATATCGATAAGATTAAAAAAGCTAAAGAAGAACTTGAAGAAAAAGCAATGAATTTATCTGCTAAGGTTTATGAAGAAGCTGCTAAATCTCGTCAAGCTGAAGAAGATAATGATAATGATGATGACGAAGACGAAAAAGAAGACAAGAAGAAAAAAGATAAAAAGAAAAAGAAAAAAGATGACGATGTAGAAGAAGCAGATATTGAAGAAGAATAATAAAATGTGTAAAAGTTCTAGCTTTTGCTAGAACTTTTCACTGAAAGGATTAAAATGAAGAAATATAAAGATAGAAACAGTGTAGAAGAAGAATATAAATGGAATTTAGATGATTTCTTTAAAAATGACGAAGAATTTGATGCCACATATTTAAAAACAGAAAGAAATATTGAAAGATTAAAAAAATATGTAGGATGTACAAAAGATGCTAATAAATTATATAATTTTTTAAATCTTGAAATAGAAACGATCGCTCTATGGGAAGATTTATATGTATATGCATACTTAGTAAATGATCAAGAATTAGGAGTACCACAATCAATTGAAAGAAAAAATAAAACTGAAATTTTAAATTTAGAATTAACTAAAGCAACTAATTTCTTTACTCCTGAATTATTAAAACTAAGTAAAAAAGATTATGATAATTTATTTAAAACAAATAATAAATTATTAGAATATAAAAGTTTATTAGATCAAACATATCGTGAAAAAGGACATGTATTATCAGAAAAAGAAGAAAATATTATTTCTAGTTTAGTAAATTCTATGGATCATTTTGATGATATATCATCAACAATGATTAATAGATTACATGATTATGGTACTGTAATGATTGAAGGAGAAGAAGCAGAAATAGCTGCAAATAACTATCGTCATTTAATGCGTAATCATAATTCTAGAATTCGTCATCTAGTAAGAGATCAATTTAGTAAAAGATTAGATGAATATTCTCCGGTAAACGCAATGCTTCTATCTAGTTATATTTCAATGAAAGATACAACAAGTATCATTAGAAATTTTAATTCATCATGGGACGCTAAAATGTTTCATTTAAACTTAGATGAAAATGTCTTTAAAACATTAGTAAGTAGTGTAAAAAGTAATATAAAGTCCCTTCAAAGATATTATGAATTAAAGAAAAAAGTATTAAATTTAAAAGAATTAACAGTATATGATTTATCATTAGAATTAACTAATTCTAATAAAGAATATAGTATTCATGAAGCACAAGATTTAATATTAAAAGCAATATCCCCATTAGGAGAAGAATACTATAATAAATTCAAGAAAATATTTGATGAACGTTATATAGACTATTGTCAATATAAAGGTAAATGTGGAGGAGGATATAGTTTCTCTACAATGAGAAACAATTCTCGTATACTTATGAGTTATAATGGTAACTTAGAATCAGTTTCAACAATAGCTCATGAAGGAGGACATAATGTTCATCATCAATTTGTAAAAGAAAATAATCCATTACAATATAGAGATACACCATCAATACTTGCTGAAGTAGCTTCTCTAACAAATGAATGTTTATTATCTAGCTATTTAGCAAAAAATGGTAAAACAAAAGAAGAAAAGTTATCAGGTATAGCTAATATACTAGATGTAATTGTATCAAACTTATTTGGTGCAGTTAGAGAAGGTAAATTAGAAGAAGAAATGTATAAATATGTTCATGATGGTGGAATGTTAACAAAAGAATATTTAGATGAGTTAAGTTATAATTCTCTAAAAGAGTATTATGGTAATTCAGTTAAATATGATGATATGATTAAAACTGGTTGGGTTACAAGAAGTCACTATTATATGAATTTCTATTTGTATAGTTATGCAATATGTGTAAGCGTTGCTTGTTCTGTTGCTTCTAAAATATTAGAAGGAGACAAAGAAACATTAGATAACTATATTAAATTCTTAAAAACTGGTAGTGATAAATGGCCAGTAGAAGCATATGAAATATTAGGTATTAATTTAGAAGATGAAAAAGTATATAATGATGCTATTAAATACTTTGATTCATTAATTGATGAAGCCTTTAATATTGTAAATGAATAGAGGTGAAGGTATGGCAGAAAAACGTGATTTTTATGATGTATTAGGTGTTTCTAAAAGTGCTACTGAAGCTGAAATAAAAAGTGCTTTTCGTAAAAAAGCAAAAGAATTACATCCAGATTTAAATAAAGATGATCCACATGCTGAAGATAAATTTAAAGAAGTACAAGAAGCATACGCAGTATTAAGTGATGAAAATCAAAGAAAGATGTACGATCAATATGGACATGCTGGAGTATCAGGGCATGGTCCTTCAACTGGAGGTCCAGGTTTTGGAGGTTTCTCCGGAGGCTTTGATGCATCAGGATTTGATTTCGGAGATATCTTTGATTCTATCTTTGGAGGAACAGGAGGAGGCTTTGGAGGCTTCTCTGACTTTGGAGGAAGAAGTTCTGGCCCTCGCGCAACCAGAGGTAGTGATATCTTAATGAGAATGGATCTTACTTTTGAAGAAGCAATCTACGGTACTGAAAAGAAATTTAATTTAGATGTAGTAGAAGACTGTGAAAAGTGTCATGGACACGGAGGCTTTGATAAAGAAGAATGTTCAACATGTAATGGTAGAGGAACAGTAACTACTCAACAAAGAACAATTCTAGGAGCTTTTACTTCTACGACAACATGTCCTGACTGTCGAGGAACAGGACACACTTATAAAAAGAAATGTAATGCTTGTGGTGGTAAAGGAAAAGTTAAAAATAATAAAAAACTTACAATCAATATCCCTGCTGGAATAAATACAGGAGATAGACAAAGAGTAAGTGGTAAAGGTAATCCAGGAAGTAATGGAGGAGAAAACGGAGATTTATATATCGAATTTATAGTAGATGAACATGATTATTTCGTAAGAGATAATGATGATATCTATCTAGAAGTACCTCTAACTCTAACAGAAGCTATCTTAGGTTGTAAAAAATCAATCCCAACACTATATGGTAATGTTAAATTAAATGTAAGTGCCGGAACTAATTCAGGAGATAAAGAACGAATTAAAGGTAAAGGTGTAGATAATGAATATAGAAGACATAAAGGAGATATGTATGTAATATTTAAAGTCTATACACCAAAGAAACTATCTCGTGATCAAAAGAAACTTATTGACTCTTTATCTGAAACAGATTTAGATACAGATGAAATAAGAAAATTTAATAAGTTTACAAAAGAGAATGACTAATTCTCTTTTTTCTTTACAAATTTTACATATACTTTTTTCCTTTATAATACATAAAAAATAATAATATTCTTATAAAAAAAATATATATTTATTGTTTCTAAATTTTAAAAATAATATAATGATATTGGAAGCTATTTTAGGGAGGTAGTTAGATGAAAAAATTTGATTTAGACAGATTTAACTTAGCAAAAGTTAAACTAGGAGAACAACCAGTAAAACTAAATAAAGTATCTTATGAAGAGCCGATAATCAAAGATGGTTTATTAGTTGATAAGGAAGGTAATCCTATTGGAACAAAAGGAGATATGTATACAAAAGTAATCATGGATAAAATCCTACAAGAAGGATGTTTAGATCATGATCCTAGACCTCATTATGAAGATTTCTATGAGGAAGCAGTATATGATAAGAAAAGTAAAACAGTCACAACAAAAGAAGGAGAAAAAATTAAAGTTGGAGAAAACGAACAAGTAAAAGAAAAAGCAAATGGAGTAGAAATATGGATACCTGCTCACACTATTAGTGTTAATAATGGAGTAGAGTGCACATATGACTTATCTAAAGGAGAAACTCCAATGATTACTTTAAGACCAATTGCCGTAAAAGCAAGTATTGCGGAAATACTTTGGATATATCAAAAACAATCAAATGACTTAGTTTTATTTGATGAAATGTTAGATAGATGTACATGGGAAGAAGATCATAAAATAAATAACTGGTGGAATGATTGGGCATTAAAAGATAAAAAAGGAGAATATCTTTTAAATGAAGATGGTCATCCAACTATAGGAGCATGTTATGGAGGGACTACTGGCCCTAGAGATATGATTAGAAGTCAAGTTATAGAAGCCATAAGATCAAATCCAGATGGCAGAAGAAATATCACTTGTTTATGGCAACAAGATGACTTTGAAAAACCACACGGATTAAAACCTTGTGCTTTCTTAACAATTTGGAATGTTAGACATGATTGGGATGGAGAAGACTATTTAGATATGACTTTGGTTCAAAGATCAAGTGATTTCGCAACAGCAGGATGTATTAATCAAGTTCAATATTCAGCACTATTAATAATGGTTGCGAAAGAATTAGGATTAACTCCTGGAAAATTCACTTGGAAACCAATAAATATTCAATTATATGATAGACATCTAAATCAAGCAATTGAAATGTTAAATAGAGAACCAGTATCAGATATAGATGCTACAATAAAAGTAAAAGATGGAGTTAAATTTGATGATTTAACGACATCCGATGTAAAAGTACTAGATAAAGAAGCAATCCAAAAAGTAAAAACAAAAAATCCACAATTACCATTCCCATTAGGTATATAATATGAATAATATTACATTAATCGCTGCTATTGGTAAAAATAATGAATTGGGTAAGAATGGAGATCTTATCTGGAAATTCAAAGAAGATATGCAATTCTTTAAAGAACAAACTATGGGTAAACCAATGGCAATGGGATATAATACTTTCTACTCATTAAGAGGAGGTAAACCACTTCCTGGAAGAGAACACATAGTCTTAACAAGTAGAAATATAGAACCAAATCCCCAAATAACTATAGTTAGAAGTGTAGAAGAATTATTAAATTATATTAAAGAATATGGAAAAGAAGTAATGATAATTGGTGGAGCTAAAGTATATAGTACAATGCTTGAATATGCAGACAAATTAGTATTAACAGAAGTAGATGCTGAAGATAAAACAGCAGATGTCTATTTCCCTAAATTCAATAAAGATGAATGGGATAGTGAAGTAGTAGGGAAAAACATAGAAGATAATATATCTTATAAACACTTAGTTTATACAAGAAAAAAAGTTAGGTAATAACCTAACTTTTATTTTTTATTATATTTTTGATCTTCTGGAATTCTACATAACTCTAAATAATCAACTAATAATTCAACAAATCCAACTGGTATAAAAGGATTCTTAGTTTGATAATCATAAGTAGTTAATTCTTGTTTTCTATCCATATAATCAGAAATTCTCTCTAATCTAGAACGATTTCTTAAGTAGAAATCTCTTTCTTTATCACTAAATTCTTCATTTAAATAAAAACCTAAATTATATTCTCTAGGAATACTATCAGTAATGACATATTGATCATCTTTCTTTTCAAAATGATAAGCTCCATCAAAAGCAATACGCCATCCCTTATTCTCTTGTTTTTGTTCTAAAGTATAACACTCTTCATTTATTAAAACACCAGTGTTACTAATTTCTCTACGAGTTTCTTTATTCATACAACCTAAATATAAATTATAAATATATTTACGTAATTTTTTACCAGCTATTTCTTTATTTTGACTATCTTCTTCAAATAAATATAAAATAGCTAATTTTTGTAATTTCTTATATTTCATTAAACTAATATCTTTTAAATAATGTAACATTTCAACTAACATATCTTTTTCATTCATATTATCACCAACTATTTATTATTTTTCTTTTCTTCTTTTGGTAATCTACTTAACTCTAAATAATCAATTAACATTTCAACAAAGAATCTAGGAATACCTTTTTTAACATTATAATTATTAGTAATTAATTCTAACTTATGATCCATTAATCCACTAATACTATTAAGTGCACTTTGATGTTTTTTTAAGAAACTTAATTCACGCATTATTTCTCCAGCTTCCATATCACAAGTAGCACCTCTATCAACTAAATGAAATCCCTTTTTATAGTCCCTTGGAATATAATTAGCTTCTTTTAATCCATCATCAGTAGGAATAAATCTTCTAGCTCCATCAGTAGTAATAAACCATCTATCTTCTTCACTTTTTTCTATTTCATAGCATTCTTCATTAATAACTGCACCTGTATTAAAAAAATCATTTTTTGATTCTCTAGTTAAAGAACTAGCAAATAAATTATAAATAAAACGATCTATTTTTTTAGCTATTTCTTTCTTTTTATCTTCATCTCTTGTAGTAAAATGATTTCCTACTAATAGATCTAGTTTTCTTGCTTTCCATGGGTTAATAACACTTAATTGTTCAATAATATCAAGTAATAATTCGTAATTCATAACAATTACCCCCTTAACGGTTAGTTATTATACCAAAAAAAATATAATAATACAATAAAAAAAGACTTACGTCTTTTAATATATCATAGTATGTAGAATTCTATCAGTATTTTTAAAGTTAACTTTAGCTATATCTTTAAGTTTATCTTCACCATATTTTTCAACAACTTCTTCCCCAATTTCATCTACATCTTTGCCAGCACCTTTAACTAAAGGAATATGTATTTCATCACACATCTTATCAAATTCTTTTAAGAATAAATAACGACTAATTATACTTGCACAAGCAACCGCATTATTCTTATCTTCTGCTTTTGTTAAGAAAGTAATACCTCTTTGAACTACAGGTTGATCAGAAACATATTCATAATATCTAGCTTCTCTTGCAAACTCATCTACAATAATATAATCATATTTTGGTTTTTCTTCGTTTACTAATTGATATAGAACTTTATTATGAAGTATAGCTTTAATCTTATTCATATTAATATCTTTATTGTATTTCTCATTATATTCTTTATTAGTAAGTATTACACTTTTATATTTTATTTCTTTAGCAATTTGAGGAGCAATTTTTTTAATTTTTTCATCATCTATTTTTTTAGAATCTCCAACTCCTAATTTTTCTAAAAATTCAATTTTGTCTTTAGGAACAAAACAAGCAGTAACTACAATAGGTCCAAAATAGTCACCTGTTCCAACTTCATCAGATCCTACAGCACTACAATTATAGTATTTCGCATCTTCTTTTTTTCTTTCTTCTTTTTTCTCTTTAGTGTTTTCTAAAGCTACTCCCCACATAGCTGCATCTACATCAGCTGAAGTTCCTTGAAACATACACTTACCAGATTCATATAAAGTAATAACAGTATCTTCTTCTTGAGCTTGAAAAACAACATATGGTATTACTTTATCTCTTTTTTTATCTTTATAGTATTCAATCATCTTTTCTTTAATTTCATCATTAACTCTAATTACTACGTTCATATTCCCCTCCTAAAAGATCTCATCAGACTCATAATAAAAGAAATCTTTTATTTCATCTTGACTTAATCCTTCACTTTCTTTTTCTTCATATATTTTTTTGATTTCTAATTCTCCAATATTTAAAAAATATGGATTACTATCAAATAATATATCTAAATGACTTAAATTATATTCTTTTAATCTTAATATTAACTTCATTATATCCTTAGGATTTCTAGATAATACATAAGGATTAGAATAAAAAATATTCTTTATATGATTACTTAAACATCCAACACTACCTAATATATCAATAATTTCATAAATATTCTTATCAGGAATACTTTCAATATCTTGATTATTTTCCATCATATTTTTAATCTCATCTATAGAAAATCCATATCTTATTAATACATCCATTATTTAACCTCCTTTAATAATTCATCTCTTGTTGTATTATACTTTTTATTAAATAGAGTATCTGTTAAAAATAAATCAGTATTATCTTTAATTATTTTTTCTCTTTTTTTAATTAATTCTAAACTTAATAATAAATAATTACTATTATCTTTAATAATATCAAGTAATTTTTTATCTTTATAATAATGTAATCTTTTCTCTAATTCATTAGGATTATAAGTAAGTAGTAGTGGGGTCTTTAATATCATTTTTAAAGTATCACTATTACTATAATTAACATTAATAAAACATTTAAAATTATCAGAAATCATTTCTCTAGAATAAACTAGTATATAAGGATTTTTTTCAATTAAAGGAACTAACTCAGATCTACCAAATCCCATATTTTGTAAATTATCTAAATTCAAATCGATCATTTCTAAATAATTATGTTTTAAAATAATAGGTAGTTTCTTAATAGTATTAATAATATTTTTAGTTGTAAAACCATTTTCAATTAAATTTCTAGTTTTACTCTCAATATCTTCCTTATTATAAATATATAATTCTGGTAAATAAGAAGTAATTTTAATAATTTCCTCTCTAGTAAAACCAAAATCCTCTAATTCTTCTTGTTTTTTATTTAAAGTATGTTGATTCATATCTAAAATATCAGGTATTTCTCTAATCATAGAAATAATACTATTTTTATCATATCCATAATCTAATAAAGAATTAATTCTTTTTCTTATATTAGCCGGATCTTTATTTAATAATTCAGTCTTTTTAACTAATAATTCACAAGCATCATCTTTATTAAAACCAATTTCTTCTAACATAGAAAACTTATTATTAATTCTTTGATTAGACATCTCTAATACATAAGGATAATTCTTAATCATTTGAAAAACTTCTACTTTATTAAACCCATGATTAAATAAATCTTTAATTCTATCTTTTATATTTTCAGTACTCATAACAATAATATTAGGAGTAGTAGTAGTAATTTTAATAATACCTTCGTTTTCTATACCATTTCGATGTAGAAAATTAACTAAGTTTTTAATAATATATAATAAATTAGATTCAGTATAATTACATAAAGGATAAGAAGATAATAATAAACTAATTTGATCTTCATTATATCCAATATTTATTAAATATTCCTCCAACATATTACCACCTACTAATTTATTATAGCATATTTTTAATAAATAGTTTATAATGATTATAGTAGTATAGGAGTGACGATATGATAAACATTTTTGATATAGGAATAATACTATTATTTATAATGTTTTTAATAGTAGGAGTAAAAAGAGGAGTAATAAAAGAAGTAGTTAGCTTACTAGCAATAATACTAGTATTTATTCTATCATTTTCTCTAAAAGGAATTGTAGGAAATATATTCTGTATGTTATTACCATTCTTTAACTGGGATGGCTTTGTAGTATTTAATATATTTTTCTATCAAGTACTAGCATTTTTAATAGTATTCTGCATTATGTTAATAATATATGAAGCATCACTAAAAATATCTAAGTTCTTACAAAAAGTAGTAAATGCAACTATTATTCTATGGTTACCATCTAAAATATTAGGAGGTATAGTCTCTTTTGTTAAAGGATACTTAATACTATTTATTATATTCTTATTCTTAGTAATTCCATTAAGTAATGTAGATATGTTTAATAAAAGTAAATGTGTTAATTTTATATTATATAAAACACCAGTAATTAGTTCTTATACACAAGATTTTGTAAAACCTATAAGAGAAGTAGTTGATCTAAGTAATAAAGCAACTAATGGAACTATTACAGTAAATGAAGCTAACTTACAAGCATTAGATATAATGTTAAAGTATAAAGTAGTAGATAAAAAGACAGTAAACTCTTTAATAGAAATAGAAAAACTAGAAGATGTAAAAAACATAGATAGTATCTTAAAAAAATATTAGGAGGGTTCTATGATATCATTAAAAATAGCATCTAAATTTGAAGAAATAATTAAAGAAGAAAAAGTACTAGTAGCATTTACAGCAGACTGGTCATCTCCATCTAAAATGATAGAAATGGTCCTAGAAGATATTGAGGCAGAACAACCAGAATTAAAAATAGTAAAAGTAGATTCAGATAGATTTAGAAGTATTGCTAAAAATTATAGTGTAGTTAATCTACCAGTATTAATAATATTCTCAAATGGTAAAGTAGTAAAACAACAAAGCGGTTTTATGAGAAGAGAAGAATTATTAGCATTTATAAGTGAATAGAGGTGGTTATATGTATTGTAGACATTGTGGTACTAAATTATTAGATAATGATAAATTCTGTGGTAAATGTGGTACTAAAATAGCTATAGAAAAAATAGTATATGAAGAAGAAAAACCAATGGAGTCTAAAATATCAAATACAGCAGCAGTAGCTATTACTATATGTATATTAGTATTATCATTAACTATAATTATTTGCACATCACTTATCGCAAATACTAATGAAGAAAATAGATTAATTGGTCTAAATAATATTGTAGATATTATGTAATAAAGAATAAAAAAGTAGGGTGATTTTATGGTTTGTAAGAATTGTGGAAACGAACTAGAAAATAATCAACAAGTATGTCCAAAATGTGGAGTTAATGTAGAAGATATAGAAAAAATAAAAATAACATATGATGATGAAAATGAAGAATATGTAGATCCTCCTGTAATTATGGAAGCTCATACATTTATCGATGAAGAAAGTTTTGCTAAAAAAGTAAATGAATCAAAGCTACAAAAAGAACAAGAACTAGCAACTGATTTTGTAGAAGAAAAAAAGAAAAAAGGAATAGTATTCTATTTATTAATATTTATAGCCTTAATAGTAATAGGAGTAATATGTTATTTTGTAGTATTACCAAACTTCCAACATAAATCTAATAAAGCTCAAATAGAAGAAAATATGTTTTCTTCAGAAGACTGGACTAGTAGTGAATTTATGATAGATGGAGAATTCTTTAGATTAAAGGATAATTTTAGTAAATTATCAGATAAAGATTGGAATATAGAAGATGAAAAATATACTGTAGATACAACAATAAAAGCAAATGAAACAACTGATGAAATTACTCTTGTTAATTCATCAAATAAAGATCAAAAAATAGTAGTTAAAGTAAAAAATAGTACAGATAAAGATCAATCATTAAAAGATTGTTATATCTATAGTTTAGCAATAGATAATTCTGAAATAGAAAAACCAATAGATTTTAGTCTTCCAGGAAATATAATTATGGGTAGTACTGAATTAGAAGTAAAATCAATATATGGTAAATTAGAAGAAGATCAAATAATTAAAGATAATGTATCTAACTCAGTAATTTATCAATATGAAGACTACACTAAACATCTAGATCTAACAATCTATGAAAATGGTGGTTTAAAAGCATTTACATACTATTTAGAAGAGGATAAGTAATATCCTCTTTTATTGACTATTTAAGCTAAATATGATATAATATAGAGCATTCAAAAGGGGAGGCATGTATTATGTCATTAAAAAGTTATATTTCAAGTATAATAAGTGAAAATAATAAACAAGCACAAGAATTAAAAGAAGAATCACAAAGTAGAGAAAGAGCATATACATTAGGTACAATTGCAACTGCAGG
>JAEEGL017407816.1_pt1 | contig 11701 bp, 8 predicted proteins | sample 9134231 | NCBI WGS metagenome assembly JAEEGL01 (sample SAMN16246548, study PRJNA631951) | gut metagenome | biome: gut microbiome; feature: rumen; material: fiber-attached | host: Bos | place: Iran: Karaj | collected 2018-10
CTCTCGGGAAGACTCAGCTTGTTCTCCACCCCGTATAGACCCGCATTTATGAGCAGGGCAAATGCCAGGTAGGGATTCGCAGCGGGATCTCCCGACCTGAGTTCCGCACGGTAGTACCCTCTGGGACTTGCCGGTATCCTTATGAGCTGGGAACGGTTTTCGGATGACCAGGAGATGAATCCCGGCGCCTTCATGGTACCGAGTCTTTTGTATGAATCCTCCAGAGGATCGAGGAAAAGAGTCATCTCCTTTATCTTGTCCAGTATCCCCGCATTGACCTGTGAAAGGAGTTCGCTGTCTTTTCTGTCATTCACCGAGTAGTTTATATGCAGCCCGTTTCCCGGCCGTCCGAGAACGGGTTTAGGTCCGAAATCGGCATAAAGACCGTTCCTTGCAGCGATGTTTGCGACCACGAATTTGAAGGTGATGTCGTTATCTGCCGCAGTAAGAGGATCCGAGTATTTGAAGGCTATGCTGTTCTGTCCGGGTCCTGCCTCATGGTAGGAATATTCGGGGAGTATGCCCATCTCCTCCAGCGTAGTACATATCTCTCTTCTCAGGTTCTCTCCGCTGTCAAGAGGCGCCGTATCCATATATCCCGCCTTGTCGCAGGGTGTCCCCGTGCTCTCCCCGTTTTCATCCGCATCGAACACGTAGAATTCCAGAGCAGGACCTATGTCGAAGCGAAGACCTCTCTTCCCTGCCTTCTCTATGCTCTCTTTCAGTATCCTCCTGCAGTCCGCTTCGAAGGGAGTCCCGTCTGCATAGCTTATGTCGCACAGCATCCTTTCGACCTTACCGCTTTCGGATCTCCACGGAAGGCCGCAGAGAGTGGAAGGATCGGGATGAAGGAACAGATCCTTTTTTACAGGCATGCCGAAACCGCCTATGGCGGAAGCATCTATTGCTATACCGTACTCGAATGCCCTTTCAAGTTCGGAAGGCATTATGGCTATGTTCCGCTGCCCTCCGAAAACGTCGCAGAATGCCAGGCGTATGAATCTCACGTTCTCTTCTTCGACATACTGCATAACTTCTTCTTTTGTATATTCCATGGACGTATCTCCTTTGCAGTGCATATATATGCATCAACGAGGATAATAATACCACAGCATCCGCCCTGTGTAAAAAATATTGACAAGTTTTCAGGCTGAGAATATATTATCAGTGTTAAGAAAAAGTTGACCGTTTGGGCAATGGGGCCCGACGGCTGGCTTTTTTTGCTTTATCGGAGAAATACACATGGAAATCGATTGGTCGAACCTGGACTTCGCATACATGAAGACCCCTTACAGGTTCATCGCAAGATACAAGGACGGTAAATGGGATGCGGGTGAACTGAGCGCGGAAGAGAACGTCACGATAAACGAAAGCGCCTGCGTGCTCCAGTATTCACAGAACGTATTCGAGGGAATGAAGGCATATACCTCTGAAGACGGCAGGATAGTCATATTCCGTCCGGATCTCAATGCGGACAGGATGACTGCATCCTGCAAGAGGATGTGCATGCCGGTATTTCCCAAGGAGCGTTTCCTCGACGCAGTAAGAAGCGTAGTTCTGGCAAACAAGGATTACGTGCCCCCTTTCGGGACAAACGCATCTCTTTACTTAAGGCCCTACATGTTCGGCAGCGATCCGGTGCTGGGCGTCAAGCCTGCAACGGAATACGAGTTCCGCATCTTCGCCTCTCCGGTGGGCCCCTACTTCAAGGGCGAGTCTAGACCTCTCAATCTGCGCATCTGCGATATGGACAGAGCGGCTCCAAAGGGCACCGGCGGAGTCAAGGCCGGTCTCAATTATGCCATGAGCCTTTTTGCCATAGACGAAGCCCACAGGCTCGGCTACGATGAAAACCTCTACCTTGATCCTGCGGGAAGGAACTTCATAGAAGAAACAGGCGGAGCCAACATATTCTTCGTCACAAAGGACAAGCGGATCATAACCCCGAAGTCAGATTCCATACTTCCCTCCATTACCAGAAGATCCATGCTCGCGGTTGCGAGCGAATATCTGGGCATAAAGGTGGAAGAAAGAAGGATCGCAGTCGACGAACTGGACGATTTCGACGAAGCGGGCCTCTGCGGCACCGCTGCAGTCATATCCCCCGTCGGAAGCATCACCTACGGAGAAAAGATAATCAAACTCCCTTCAGGCCTTAAAAGGTCTGGAGAGATAACCCAGAAACTGTACGATACTCTTACAGGTATACAGATGGGACGCATAGAAGCACCTGCCGGATGGATATATACGGTGGACTGAAAGGGAGGCGGCTGAAAATGACTAAATACATATTCGTGACCGGAGGCGTCGTATCAGGCCTTGGAAAAGGTATCACAGCGGCATCCATAGGAAGGTTGCTCAAAGCAAGAAGGCTCAAGGTGGCTGCCCAGAAGCTCGATCCGTATATAAACGTGGATCCGGGGACCATGAGCCCCTATCAGCACGGAGAGGTCTACGTGACCGAGGACGGAGCCGAGACCGATCTTGATCTGGGACACTACGAGAGGTTCATAAACGAAGACCTGAACCGCTTCTCTAATCTGACCACGGGAAAGGTCTACAGCAATGTCATAATGAAGGAAAGAAGAGGAGATTACCTGGGAAAGACCGTACAGACCATTCCGCATATCACCGACGAGATAAAACACTTCATATACAGAGTAGGCACGGAGACCGATGCCGACGTTGTCATAACCGAGATAGGCGGAACCATAGGAGATATAGAATCCCAGCCCTTCATAGAGGCCATAAGACAGATAGGATATGAAGTAGGAAGGGAGAACTGCCTTTATGTCCACGTCACCTTAGTGCCCTATCTAAAGGCTTCCGGTGAGCACAAATCAAAGCCCACTCAGCACTCAGTCAAAGAGCTTCAAGGCATGGGTATAAGCCCGGACATCATAGTGCTGAGATGCGATGAACCCATAACTGATGAAACCATATTCCGGAAAATAGCGGATTTCTGTAACGTCAAGCCAGACTGCGTCATCGAAAACCTGACCCTGCCCATTCTTTATGAGGCACCTCTTGCACTGGAGGAAAAGGGCCTTGCCAGAGTCATATGCAGAGAGCTGAATCTGGAGACTGAAGAGCCCCATCTCAGGACCTGGAGAGCAATGATAGAGAATATAAAAGCAGCGGAAGGAGTCGTAAAGATAGCCCTCGTGGGCAAATACGTACAGCTCCACGATGCATATCTGTCGGTCGCCGAAGCGCTGCACCATGCAGGTTACTGGCTTCGCACCAAGGTGGAAATAGGGTGGATCGATTCGGAGGAAATAACGGAAGATAACGCTGCGGAAATGCTCTCCGGCTATGACGGGATAATAGTGCCGGGAGGCTTCGGAGACAGAGGTATAGAAGGCATGATAGTCTCTGCAAAGTATGCAAGGGAAAACAGTATCCCATATTTCGGCATATGCCTCGGAATGCAGATAGAAGTCATAGAGTTCGCAAGAAACGTGCTCGGACTCAGGGATGCGAACTCCGGAGAATTCGACCCGGACTCTATGCACAAAGTCATAGATTTCATGCCCGGCCAGAGCGACGAGATAGACAAGGGCGGCACCTTAAGGCTCGGTGCCTATCCCTGCAGGATCGTACCCGGAACGACCATGCAGCGCTGCTACGGAGAGGAAGAGATATCCGAAAGACACCGTCACCGCTACGAATACAACAATGATTACAGGGAAGCCCTGGAAAAAGCAGGCCTCAGGATCTCCGGTCTTTCTCCTGACGGAAGGCTTGTGGAAACCGTTGAGATAAGCGACATGCCCTTCTTCGTTGGCGTTCAATTTCATCCCGAATTCAAAAGCAGGCCCAACCATGCCCATCCCCTCTTCATGGGTTTCATAGAGGCTGCTCTGAAAAAAAGAAACGCCTAAAAACTATTCACCGTCTAAAAACCCGCCAAGCCTTGAAAATACTAGGCTGGCGGGTTTAGTGCTGTTATTCCCACTCTATAGTGGCTACAGGCTTCGGTGAAAGATCGAAAAGCACTCTGTTCACACCTTCGACCTCATTGGTGATCCTATTGACCAGCAGCATCATCAGATCCCATGACATTACCGCAGGGCTTGCGCTTGTCGCATCCACAGAGTTTATGGCTCTTATGATCACAGGCCACTCGAAGGTCCTTCTTCCTTCCTTGATGCCCGTCGACTTTATATCGGGAACCACTGTGAAGTACTGCCATACGTGGCCTTCAAGACCTGCCTTTGCAAACTCTTCGCGAAGGATAGCATCCGACTCTCTTACAGCTTCGAGCCTGTCTCTCGTGATGGCACCTATACATCTTACGCCGAGTCCGGGACCCGGGAAGGGCTGTCTGTATACCATGCTGTCGGGAAGACCGAGCTCGTGTCCGACCATCCTGACCTCGTCCTTGTAAAGGAACTTTACCGGCTCCACGAGTTCGAAGTGCTGCATGTTTTCGGGAAGTCCGCCCACATTGTGATGTGCCTTTATACCGTCCTTGCTCTCGAGTATATCGGGGTAGATGGTCCCCTGTCCGAGGAAGGCCACGCCTTCGAGTTTTGCAGCCTCTTCGGCAAAGACGTCGATGAATATGCTTCCGATTATCTTTCTCTTCGTTTCGGGATCGGATACTCCCGCGAGGGCATCGAGGAATCTGTCCACTGCATCGACGTAAACGAGGTTGACGTCGAACTGCTCTCCGAACACCTTGCAGACCTGCTCCGGTTCTCCTTTTCTGAGAAGTCCGTGGTTCACGTGTACGCAGGTCAGGTTCTTTCCAATGGCTCTCGAAATTAGCGCTGCGCAAACCGAACTGTCGACTCCGCCCGAAAGAGCCAGAAGGACCTTGCCGTCCTTTACCTGTTCTCTGATCTCTCTTACCTGATCGTCTATGAACGATCTTGCTGCCTCCGGCGTCGTTATCCTCTCGAGAGACTCCGGCCTTACATCGTTTGGCATGATATTACCTCCTGTATAATTTGAACAGCACCCTTTACTGTACGTAAAGGGTGCCTGAATATTGAACTGTTTTACCTGTTGGACTTATCCTTGAGTATGACGTCGTGAGCACCGCCCTCCACTATGGACGTTGCAGAAACTATGGTCAGTTTGGCATTGACCTGCATGCTCTTGATGGAAAGGGCACCGCAGTTGCAGAAGGTGCTCTTCACTTTCGCAAGGCTCTTCTGGACTCCGTCGGAAAGAGCGCCTGCATAGGGAACGTAGGAATCGACGCCCTCCTCGAAGGTCAGCTTCGAATCTCCGCCCAGATCGTATCTCTGCCAGTTGCGCGCTCTGTTGGAACCTTCGCCCCAGTACTCCTTAACGTAGGAACCGTTGACGAGGAGCCTGGCTGTGGGCGATTCGTCGAAACCTGCGAAGTATCTGCCCATCATGAGGAAGTCTGCGCCCATCGCAAGCGCAAGAGCCATGTGGTAGTCGTATACTATACCTCCGTCTGAGCAGATAGGTACGTATACGCCCGTCTCCTGATAATACTTGTTCCTTTCCTGGGCAACATCTATGACAGCGCTAGCCTGACCGCGGCCTATGCCCTTCGTCTCTCTTGTGATGCAGATGGAACCTCCGCCTATTCCTATCTTGACGAAATCGGCTCCGCACTCTGCAAGGAATCTGAAGCCTTCTGCGTCGACGACGTTTCCGGCACCGACCTTGACGGTATCTCCGTAACGCTCACGGATCCATGCTATGGTCCTCTTCTGCCACTCTGTATATCCCTCGGAGCTGTCTATGCACAGCACGTCTGCCCCTGCTTCCACCAGAGCCGGGACTCTCTGTTCGTAATCCCTCGTGTTGATGGCCGCTCCGACCATGAAGCGCTTTTCGTCGTCGAGCATCTCGAGAGCGTTGTATTTATGGGAATCGTAGTCCTTTCTGAATACGAAATATTTGAAATTGCCGTCTTTGTCCAATATGGGCAGAACGTTGAGCTTATGCTCCCATATCATATCGTTCGCTTCGTTCAGGGTTATGCCCTCTCTTGCTGTCACGAGCTTTTCTATGGGCGTCATGAACTCGCGGACCTTGGTCTTCGGGTCCATTCTGCTGACTCTGTAATCCCTGCTGGTGACAAGACCCATCATCCTGCTGCCGAGAGTCCCGTCCTCTGTGACTGCAATGGTGGAGTGTCCTGTCTTTTCCTTCAGTTTGAGGAGCTCCTCAAGGGTGCTGTCCGGCTTAACGTTGGTATCCGAGCTTACGAAACCCGCCTTATGCGCCTTTACTCTGGCGACCATGGCAGCTTCCTGCTCTATGGTCTGGGAACAGTAGATAAAAGAAATACCGCCCTCTTTGGCAAGCGCTATGGCAAGGTTCTCCCCTGACACCGACTGCATGCATGCTGAAACGAGCGGTATGTTGAGCTTGATCGCCGGCTCCTCGCCTTTTCTGAATTTTACGAGGGGAGCGGAAAGATCGACATTGGCCGGTATGTTGTCCGGCCCCGAGTAGCCCGGAATGAGCAGATATTCGCTGAATGTTCTGGACGGTTCTTCGTAATATTTTGCCATTTGTGTCTCCTGTTACGTCTGTCTGGTTCAATTATTAAGGTATTTTACCACTACTGTGATATAATTGGAATGAGGAATTTTACCATGATAAAAGAAATTTTGATCGAAAAATACGAAGACCTTATGCCTCTTTTCTCTGAGGATAAGTACAACGAGGACATAGGAAGATACAGAAGCTCCTACCTTTACAGGGGAATGCCGAGGACCTCGTACAAAATGACCACGAGCCTTGCAAGAAACTGCAAGGACAAGAAGAGGTTCCTCGAGCCTTCCATACTGAAGAACTTCACGAAATATGCAAGTCTCGATGACCCTACACTGAAGAGTTCTGTATGGAAACAGATGATGGCCGGCCAGCATCACGGACTGCCCACAAGGCTCCTGGACTTCACCCATTCGCCTCTCATTGCCCTGCATTTTGCAGCTGTGAACGAGATAGAGGAGGCAGGTGATGAAGACTGCGTAGTATGGCGCATCGATATGGCCGAGATACACAATCTCCTTCCCTACCGCTACAAAGCCCTCATAAACGAGAGCAAGACGAAGATATTCTCTCTGCAGATGCTGGAGGAAACCGTCAGCAGCATAGATCAGTACGACGAGGACATGGGAGACCATTCCATGGTCATAGTCGAACCGAGCTCCATAGACGAGAGGATAGTCAACCAGTACGCCTTCTTCGCCGTGGTACCCACGGATATAGATGACGTGGAGGAATTCCTCGACAAGTACACGAACAACACCATAAGATACATAATAAGCAAAGATCTGCGCTGGAGGATAGCCGACACCCTCGACTCCTTCAATATTTCAGAGAGGATCATGTATCCGGGCCTCGACGGTCTTTCCAAGTGGATCGCAAGGCACTATTACGTAAGAGACTGATAAAAAGAATGCACAGCGCAAAATGGACAGCCCCGCAGGGCTGTCCATTATTTCAGTTTTTCCGTAGAGAACTACTCGTATTTCGCCGTCCTTATCGTTTCTATCTGACGCCTGAAATCGTCTCTTCCCCAGATCACCGGCACAGGATAGAGAGGATTGGCCTCTTTGTCCGCCCAGTCTATGATCTGGTCTATGTCCTCATCCTTTATGCAGTCGAAGCCTGCGGGAAGGCCCATCTTCTTTTTCATTCCGTCTATCCAGTCTATGAAGGCGAGGGCTTTATCCTCTTTGCTTTCTCCTCCCATACCGCAGACGTCTGCAAGATCGGCCAGTTTGTCGTATACACTGCTTCCGAACTGCCTCATGACGTGAGGAAGTATGACGGACATCGCAAGGCCGTGGGCAACCCCGTAGAGACCGCCGAGAGTGTGTCCTATGGCATGCACGTAGCCTACGCAGCCCCTTGTGAAGGCTCTTCCGGCATAGAAGGCGGCATACTGCATCTTTTCTCTTGCTTCCAGGTTGCTACCGTCTTCGAATGCGACCAGGAGCCAGTCATGGATGAGCTTTACCGCATCCTTCGCCATGCTGTCCTCGACCTTCGTGTTGTACGTGTGGTTCGTATACGCTTCCACCGCATGGCACAGAGCATCCATTCCCGTGGTCGCTGTGACGAAGGGAGGAAGTCCCATCGTAAGTTCCGGATCCAGCACAGCATATTTGGGAAGAATTGACGGATCGTTGATGCTTGCCTTGTGATGGGTAGCTGCTTCCGTTATGACCGCGGCGACCGTGGTCTCGGAACCCGTGCCCGACGTCGTGGGAACAGCCCAGAAGGGCACTATCCTCTTATGGACCTTGAGTATGCCCTGAAGCTGAGCCACGGTCCTGTTCGGCCGTGCGAGCCTTGCCGCTATACCTTTTGCGCAGTCCATGGGGGATCCGCCTCCGAAAGCTATTATCCCTTCGCAGCCGTTTTCCCTGTACGCCTTGAGGCCCTCTTCGACGTTGAGGTCCGTGGGGTTGGGCTGGACGTCGGAAAAGACCGTATATTTAAGCCCCGCCTCGTCCATTGCATCCGTAAGACCCTTTGGCACGCCTATCTTCACAAGACCTCCGTCAGTCACCAGGAGCACGTTCTTAACTCCCTTTCCAAGTATGACGGCGGGCAGTTTCTTTACGCTTCCAGGTCCTTCGGATACGAGTTCGGGAGTCCTGTAGCCCATGAAATAGTTTCCGATCTTCATTACTGCCTGAAATACTCTGCAATACGCTTTCTTCATCTTCTTTCCTCCTGTACCTTTCGATATATGGTCCGGGGTCGTACCGGGTCTTGTCATCGTTACGGCCCCTATGGGGCATACCTTAGCGCATATGCCGCAGCTTATGCAGGAGCCTTTGTCCTTCTGCACTGCTACGGTACGTATATCTCCTCTGTAGCCGGGGCGTGACAGCTCCAGGCAGTCTTTGGGACAGTTTTCTATGCACACGCTGCAGCCTGCGCACGATATGACGTCTATATACGGAAACAGTTTTTCCTTTGCCATTCCTTCAACCTCCGCACACGGGGCTCATGAGCATGACCCTGTCGCCGTCCTTAAGCTTCGCCTTTTTACTTGTCTGCTTTCCGTTGACCACGACTATGCACCCGTCTATATCCTTTGCCGTTATCTTCGTTCTCGGGTTTATCCTTTTCGCCTCCGCAAGAAGCAGAGGATAAAGATCCTTTACGCTATCCGCATCGGCTTCGATCTTCTTTATACCCGTATCCAGCCTGAAGAGGCCGAACAGTTCCACAGTGACCATTTTACGCCTCCTCGATCTTCAGTTTCCTGAGCGTCGACTTTTTGGGCACTCCGTTCTCATCCCAGCGCCTCGCCTTATAGTAGGTCTTCTTCATGCGCTCGAGAGGCACCTTCGTCGTATCGTCTTCCGGATCCTGAGGGACCTCCGTGAGCCTTGCAGGCAATGTATCGTCTTTAGACGATATACCGAATCTGCAGTTGAGAGCTCTTTCCATCGTATAGCCCCTTTCGCCTATGGCCACGTATTTTCCGAAGGTCATGGGCATTCCCAGGGCATACTTCACCGCCTTCGTATGATGGAAAACGGGAAGATGTATGGCAAGGCCGGGAGCGCATCTGTTTATGAACCTGAGCATCCAGCCTATGTGGGGTATGGCCTTGTTCACAATGGTCGCAACAGCCCCGTTGGGCTTCGTAATGAGGAATCCCGGGAAGAAGGCGTAGGATGTGAAAAGGCACTGTCCCGTTGCCGATATGGTCTCCATAAGATCCTGGAAGAGCATGGTGAAGTCCGCCTTGGCCTTCGGAGTCTGGGGATCCGTGAAGAGCCCGAGGCCTTCGACTATGACGAGGTAGCCGCCGTTCAAGTGGCAGCCGCCCCTGTTGGCCACGGCGTAGCCGAGGCCCATGCCGACGGCTCTTCTCGGCTCATAAGCCGCAAGCTCCATGCCCTTGGAATTTATGGCGAATTCCTCTCCGCCGTATTTTGCGGCAAGCCGCCTGCTTCCTTCCGCAAGCTCGTCGCCGATTCCTTCTCTTCTCGCCGTCATCTCGAAGATCTTGGAGATATCTTCCGTCTTTCCGAACTCGAGCCCGTTCTTCCAGAGACCCTTTTCGTTTGCCTCCATAGCCCATGCGAGAGTCGAAGAGGCCGATATCGTATCCATGCCTAGCTCGTCGAGCTCATAGTTCCATCTGAGTATATCTTCAAGGCTGCTGTTCAGTATGCCTCCTCCGAGAAGTCCCAGAGTCTCGAGTTCCGGACCCTTGACTTCCTTTCCGTCCACGAGTACAGTCCTTGCGCACTTTATGGGGCAGGTCAGACAGCCCTTGTTCACTATGTTGTATTCCTCTGCCAGGGTCTCGCCGTTCACCTTATCGAAATCTTCGAACCGACCGAAGTTATAGTTCTTTGAAGAGAGCATTCCTCTCATCTGCATCTGGCTGACAAGGCCTGCAGTACCGAGCCTCGGAAGCTGGTTCCCCGTGAGAGGATGGTCCTTGAGATACCTGAACCACTTTCTGTTCCAGGCAAGGGTCTTTTCGGGATCTGCAGCCGAGACCTGTTTGTTTCCCGCGACCGTTATGCCCTTCAGGTTCTTCCAGCCGAAGACTGCGCCTATGCCGCCTCTGCCGTTTACCCTTTCATCGGATACCACCGATGCATATCTCACCAGGTTCTCTCCGGCAGGTCCTATGCAGAGCTGCGCATGCTTTACGTTTTTTCCTTTCTTCTGCTCTCTTAAGAGCTCGGACAGCTTTTCCTGAGCTTCACCTGTCTTCATGCCCCAGATATCATCGGCATTGTGGAGAGTGAACTTATCACCGTCTATCTCGAGCCATGAATGCTCCCTGCATTTTCCCGTAAGGATCAGGGCGTCGAAGCCTGCTTTCTTGAGATAGTATCCGAACCTGCCTCCGCAGTTGGAGGAAGTGCTTATGCCGGTCAAGGGAGAGAGGGCGGAAATATCGAACCTCGCCGAAGAAGGAGCTCCGGTGCCCGTAAGGGGTCCGGTGCTGATGATGATCATATTCTCTTCGGAAAAGGCTTCTTCCTTTCCCGTATAATTATCGTACATTATCTTTGCAGCAGCTATCTTGCCGCCTATGAACAGCTCTCTTGCCCTGTCCGTCCAGGGGTAGTCGGACAGCTCCCCCGTAGAGAGATCGAACTTCGCTATCCGTCCCATATATCCGCCGTATTTGCTGGGCATGTCATCCTCCTCATTCGTGAAAAGACTCGCTGTTTTTGATTATATCATATACTCGCATATGAACATACTGCATAAATGGTACATTCATATATTCTTTTGAGGAATATGTCTCCGGAGCATAACAAAAGGGCCCGAAGGCCCTGCTCTGGTGCGGTCAACAGGAATCGAACCTGCACGGGGTTTCCCACAGGAACCTAAATCCTGCGCGTCTGCCAATTCCGCCATGACCGCATATTTGTGCTGTATGAGGCCTGCATCGCTGCAGGCCTTCTTCATCGGATCCGCAAATTGTGCAAGATCCGTAAGAAAAAGGGCCGCGCTTTGAAGCGCCGCCCTTTTAATGGTGACCCCACCGAGAATTGAACTCGGGTTACCGCCGTGAAAGGGCGATGTCTTAACCGCTTGACCATGGGACCATATGAAAAACTGGCAACGACCTACTTTCCCGGGCAGCTTCCCACCAAGTATCATCGGCGCTAAGGAGCTTAACTACTGTGTTCGAGATGGGAACAGGTGTAACCTCTCCGCTATTACCACGAGATTTTTCTGATTTGAAGTTACTTTTATGTAC
>JAEEGL010704705.1_pt1 | contig 11700 bp, 8 predicted proteins | sample 9134231 | NCBI WGS metagenome assembly JAEEGL01 (sample SAMN16246548, study PRJNA631951) | gut metagenome | biome: gut microbiome; feature: rumen; material: fiber-attached | host: Bos | place: Iran: Karaj | collected 2018-10
ATAGCCCTTGGGATCGCCGAATACGCCGAAAACTTTCTTCTGGATCAGTTCGGAAGCGTCGGTATCGTACTCGATCTTGCAGATAACCTTCTTCATATGCCTCTTCCTTTCGCGCTGTGCGCCTGATACTGAAAATGTGTTTCGCGGATCCTTCCGCCAAATGATACTATATCACATAAGGAATTCAGCTACAATGGACGGCAAGTGGCAAAAGAAAACCAAAAGAGGCAAATTCCCATGAATTGGGAGTTTGTATGGGCGAAATAGTGCAAAAACTGTAAAGTTTGAAACCGGGTTTTCAGATTTTCAGGTTTTCATCGGAGAGGGTGCGGATGCCGTTGGCATTCAGCAGTTCTTCCGCAGTTTTTACATCATTGACCCGGATTACCACATAGGCTTCTTCAGGACCGGAACCGGTGAAGGCGTACATATATTCAATATTGATGTTCGCCTCATTCAGAGCGGTAAGAATGGGATAGAGGGCGCCGCTGCGGTCATTCATCAGAGCGGCCACCACTTCTGTTTTGGAGAAGAGGTACTTGTCGCCCAGCACCTTGCAGGCGGTGTCGGTATCGGAAACAATGATGCGGAGAATGCCGAAGTCATTGGCTTCTGCAATGCTCATGGCACGGATATTGATGCCCGCATCGGAAAGGGCCTGGATGGCTTCGATCAGAGCGCCGGGCTGGTTCATCAGAAAGACGGATAATTGCGTAATAGCCATAGGAACCTCCTGTTCAATTCAGAATTAAGAATTCAGAATTCAGAATTATTGCTTGGGTTCATGCCGAAAAGAGAAAGGATGACATAAGGAACGTGCAATGTTTTTCTATATTATATCAGTGGAGTTTGCGTTTGTCGATGACGCGGACGGCTTTACCTTCGCTGCGGGTAATGGTCTTGGGGGCAACCAGGTGGATCTTGGGTCCGATACCAAGCATTGTGCGCATGGCGGACTCAAGCCCCTTTTCCATCTTCTGGATCTGGCCCATCAGGTCGGAGAACTGGTCCGGACTGACTTCAACATAGACATCGAAGGTATCAGTGTTCCGTTCACGGTCGAGGACGATCTGATAGTTGGGCGTATAGCCTTCGTTGAGCAGGACGGTTTCGATCTGGCTCGGGAAGACGTTGACGCCGCGGATGATCAGCATATCGTCACTGCGGCCCATGGGCTTGGCCATGCGGACATGAGTACGGCCGCAGGAGCAGGGCGTACGGTTCAGCACGCAAAGGTCACGGGTACGGTAGCGGAGCAGCGGGAAGGCTTCCTTATCCAGCGCGGTGAAGACCAGCTCACCGACAGAACCTTCCGGCAGGACTTCGCCTGTATCGGGATCGATGATTTCAGCGTAGAAGTGGTCTTCATTGATGTGCATGCCCTTCTGCTCTTCACACTCGAAAGCCACCCCGGGGCCGCTGGTTTCAGTGAGACCGTAGATATCGTAGGCTTTGATACCCAGGCTCTTTTCGATTTCATGGCGCATCTCTTCAGTCCAGGGCTCCGCACCGAAGATGCCGGCTTTGAGCTTGTTATCTTCAGGCTTGAATCCCTGCTCTTTCAGGGATTCGCCGATGTAGGCGGCGTAGGAAGGCGTGCAGCAGATGATGGTGGATTCCAGGTCCATCATGAACTGGATCTGGCGCTCTGTGTTACCGGAAGACATGGGCAGGGTCAGGCAGCCTACCTTATGGGAACCGCCATGCAGGCCGGAACCGCCGGTGAAGAGGCCGTAGCCGTAGCAAACCTGTACCACGTCTTCTTCTGTGCCGCCGGCAGCGACGATCGCCCGGGCACAGCAGTCTTCCCACAGGTCGATATCGTGCTGGGTGTAGAAGGCAACAACACGCTTGCCGGTAGTACCGGAGGTGGAATGGATGCGGACGCAGTCCTTCAGATCAGTGCCCAGCAGTCCATAGGGATATGTGTCCCGCAGGTCCGCTTTGCTGAGGAAGGGGAGCTTTTTGATGTCATCCACGGTTTTGATGTCATCGGGCGTGAGACCTCTCTCTTCCATCAGATGACGGTAATAGGGGACGTTGTCCCAGACATGGTGGATTTGTTTGACGAGCTTTTCATTCTGGATTTCCAGGATTTTTTCCCTTGGGGCCGTTTCAATTTCCGGCTGGTAATATCTCTTCATAAGCGTTCACTCCTTTGTGATGTTGCAAAACTGTGTAGAGCGCATTAAGCCTTAAGGTATTAGTCAGCGATGGGTATCGGTCTGTGATCGCCGTTACCCATTTCTGCGGCGCCTTCGGCTTGCAGTAATGGACGGCTGTAGCATGGGAAGCGTTACGCAAATCGGAGATTTAGACGCATCCTCAACCGATGGAGCGGAACTATCAAGAAAGCCAGATAGTTTCCAGAAAAAAACCACCGCCTTTTTTCATCTCAAAAGGCGGTGGATTCAAAGCGCTCTGTGCGTCTGATTAATCCATCGCTGACTTGGTAAAGAAGAAGATAGCTGCGAATGATTTCATTGCTGAAATCTCCTTTCTGAAAAACGGATCTCATTACCGTTGCAATGACTATATGCCCGGAAGGGGAAGGTTGTCAACAGGCTCTTTTGTATTGTTGATGTTTTTACAATGGGTTGGTTGACATAAAATGGCACGAATGATATATTCTCACTGTCGCCGGCCTACCGGCCGGCAGTGTATAGCAGGAGGAAAAAAATGGCTGAGAATTATGTATTGTTTACAGATTCCGCTTGTGATATTCATCCGGACAAACTGGCGGAATGGAATGTAAAGATGCTTCCGCTGGCGTTCCTGTTTACAGATACAAACGTGGAACAGAAAGATCACGACGAACCGATCGGCGAGTTCTACAAGTCCATGCGCGCGGGACGGGTTGCCAAGACCTCCTGCGTCAATGAAGACGCGTTTGAAAACGCGTTCACTGAGATCCTTGAAGCTGGTCAGGATATCCTGTACCTGGGGTTGTCCGGCGGACTGAGCGTGACCCCTGACAATGCCAAGAAGGTTGCAGAAAGACTGGCAAAAAAGTATCCTGACAGGAAAATCGAAGCGATCGATTCTCTGTCCGCTTCCGCCGGCGAAGGCCTGTTTGTGTATCTGGCCGTGAAGAACCGGGACGCAGGTATGACGCTGGAAGAAAACGCGGAAGCGCTCCGGAAGGAGATTCCCCATGTGTGCCACTGGTTTACGGTGGAAGACCTGGTATACCTGAAGCGCGGCGGACGGGTCAGCGCAGCCACAGCTCTGCTGGGTACGGCGCTGAATGTGAAGCCGGTGCTGCATGTGGACAATGAAGGCCACCTGATCAAGATGACCCAGGTGCACGGACGGAAAAAGTCCATCAAGACCCTGGCAGAGAAACTGGGCCAGACGATCCGGCCGGATTCCCCGATCTTCATTTCCAATGCTGACTGCCTGGAAGACGCAGAGATGCTGAAGGATATCATTAAGAACGAATGCGGCATGGATGTGACGCTGATTACCAGCATTGGTTCTGTAATCGGCGCCCACGCCGGTCCCGGAACCCTGGCACTGTTCTTTATGGGAAAAGAGAGATAAATCAAACAACCTTCGGAATTACATTCCGAAGGTTGTTTTAATGAATACTGAAAACTTAAGACTTTGTGATCGCCGTATTCCATTCCTGAGGCGCTTATGGCTTGCAGAAATGGACGGCTGTAACATGGCAGTTGTTACCCAAATCAAGATTTGGACAACTGCTCAATAACTTAAAAATAATATAGTTATTCTGCTTTTGAATGGAGAAATAACCCCTGGTAAATTGCGAAATACGATATTTACCGGGGGCTTTCTTTCTGCTATTCTCTTTTCAGCCGGTAAACAGGACCGGCATTAAGCCCCGAAGAGGGGCATGAAAGGAACGAGAAACGATGAAAAAGGGACTGATTATTCTGATTGCCGCCATTGTGCTGGTGCTGCTGGTGGCGACAACGTGCACCGCGACGGTGCAGACGGGGTATACCGGCATTGTGACGACCTTCGGCAAGGTTGAAGATGTGACGCTGGAGGCGGGACTGCACTTCAAGAGCCCCTTCCAGAGAATTATTCCCATGGATAACCGTGAGCAGAAAAGCACCTTCAACACGGAAGCATTCTCCAGTGATATCCAGCAGGTTCAGATTACCGGCTCCATCAACTACGCGATCAACAAGAGCACCGCGATGAACCTGTTCAAGGAAGTCGGTACGGACTACTTCAACAAGCTGGTTTATCCCCGGATGCTGGAGATTACCAAGGGCGTGTTCAGCAAGTACACAGCCGAAAACCTGGTGGCGAATCGCCAGAAGCTGAGCGAATCCATCCGTGAAGGACTGGACAATGAACTGGATGAATACGGCATCAACGTGATCAGCGTGAGCATCGAGAACCTGGACTTCACCGACGCCTTTACCGATGCCGTTGAAGCCAAGCAGGTGGCTGCCCAGAAGAAGCTGCAGGCTGAAATTGAGCAGAACCAGATGACCATGGAAACCCAGCAGCAGGCAGAGCGGAAACGCATCAATGCCGAAGCGGAAGCCAATGTGGCGAAGATCAACGCGGACGCAGACGCTTATGCCCTGCAGGTGCGCAGCGAAGCTGAAGCTGAGGCGAACAAGAAGATCGCCGAATCCCTGACGGAAAACCTGATCCGCTTCAACGAGATCAAGAGCTGGGACGGCAAACTGCCTACCTATATGGCGGGACAGGGCGCTACCACCGTACCGATCCTGAACATGGGCGAAACGGAAGCTGCCCAGTAACATACCCCAAAGAAACAGCGGGGAGCCGGAAGGCTCCCCGCTTTGTTTGCAATCAGGCATTATCAGTCAGTCAGGTGAGTGAAGCCGTCGCCGATGGCTTCGTGAGCTTCAACAATGATGACGAAGGCTTTTTCGTCCTCTTCCCGCAGGATCCGTTTAAGGGCCATAATCTCGCTGCGGCCGATGACACACAGGAGGGTGGGACGCTCTGCACCAGTATAGGCGCCGCGGGCAGTCAGCTGGGTAACGCCCCGGTCCATATCCCGCATGATCCGGTCGGAGATTTCCTGCCAGCGGGAGGAAATGATGAAGCAGGCTTTATTGGAAGAGAAACCAATGATGATGGTGTCCATAACCCGCGCGGAAAGGAAAATGCAGATCAGGGAATAAAGTGCTTCTGTTGCGCCGATCAGGAAACCGGCAGAGACCACAACGGCGAAATCTATCGCAAAAAGGAAGGACCCTGTAGAGATAAACTGGAAGCGTTTATTGACCATCCGGGCTACCATGTCCGATCCGCCGGTGGTTGCGCCGCCGCGCATGATCATTCCCAGGCCGGCGCCCAGCATGACACCGCCGTAAAGGGCACCGAGCAGCGGATCTGTCGTCATGGGCTGCAGGGGAAGAACGTCAATGAACAGGGTGAAGAACAGGGTGGCGACCAGGCTGCGGAAAGCGAAGATCCGGCCCATGGCCCTGTAGCTGATCAGGAAAAGCGGAATGTTCATGATCAGGGTGACGGTACCGACCGGCCAGTGGAACAGGTGGTTCAGGATGGTGGCGATACCGGTTATGCCGCCAGGGGCAATTTTGTTGGGCGTCATGAACAGGGGATAGGCCGCGCCGCCGACCATGGCGCCCAGAATAATCTGGGCATAAGAGAAGAAACGCTCCGCAGCTGCAGGCCTTTTGCTGATAGCGGAACGCAGAGATTTAACCATGAGAGAACACCCCTTCCGGGCCATTGAGGCTGACTGAAATACAAAATAAATACAAAGAAACTTTATCATAATCGTTGCTTGCAGGCAAGAGCTTGTGCATATGTTCCGGGAAGAATATAATTCATATAAGAATGCGCAAGCTCTTGCACAATTCACAATTCATAATTCATAATTCATAATTGAGATGGTTGGGCGGACGTTGGTCGTTGTTGAGTGAATGAGTTTAGAGTGAAGAGTGAACAGTGAAGAGTTGCCCCTTCAGGGGCAGCGAAGAGCTGACATTAACGGAGGCATGTCATGAGCAGGGTGAAAATCATCGGAGACAGGAACGGGCGGGTCTGGCCGCTGGTGCTCCGTGACGCGGAGGAAAGCAGAAAAGCCGGACGAAGGCTGATTCTGTATGTGCCCGAGCAGTATACCCTGCAGGCGGAGCGGGACATCATTACCGGCCTGAAGCTGCCGGGACTGCTGGACATCCAGGTGATCAGCCCGCGGAAACTGAAACAGCAGGTTAAAGAGCAGACGGGCACGGGAACAAGGCGCCCGCTGAATGAAATGGGCCGGGCAATGGCGGTTCACCGGGTGATGACGGAACAGGAGGAAAACCTGTCCTACTACCGGAACATGACGGAGTTATCCGGTGCGGTGTCACGCGTCAGCGGGGCGCTGGATGAACTGCGGGAAAGCGACATAACGCCGGAGGAACTGGACGAGTACGCCGCCGGCACGGGAACAGGCGCGGAACGCGCCAAGCTGAACGACCTGAAAATCCTCTGGGATGGATATGAGACGCTGATCTCGGAACAGTTTGATGAAGAAAAAGCTATCTGGACCGATGCCGTAAGCCGGCTGGAAAACAGCGGATTATGGAACGGTGCGGACGTGGCGGTTTACGGTTTTGACGCGATCCGGCCGGACCTGAGGGAACTGATTGCTCACCTGTGCGGCAAGGTAAACAGCCTGTCGGTTTATCTGATCATGGATGAAAAGCAGGCTCCGGACGGGCGAATCTTTACACAGCAGCATGAAAGCACAGACCAGCTGATCAAGGCCCTGGAGGAAGTCAGGACGCTTACCGAGGAAGTCTATCCGCACAGCGTACGGGAAGGCTGCGCCCCGGCGCTGCAGTTCCTGGACCGGAACCTGTTTGCGCTGAATCCGGAAACCTGGACGGGAGAAACGGAAGGCGTGCTGAAACTGTATGCCGGCAGCTCTCCGTGGGATGAGGCGGAAACCGTTGCGTCCACGCTGCGGGAATGGCATGAGGAAGGCATCCCGTGGAACCAGATGGCAATTGCCCTTCCGCCGGGAGCCGGGTCTGAAGGAATTCTGAGGGCCAACCTGAAGATCAGCGGTATTCCCTTTGTATGGCAGCAAAAGGACAAAGCGGTGAATCATCCCGTATGCCGTATGCTGCTCAGCGCACTGTCCATCCTGAGTGACGGCTATCGCACGGACAAGGTGATTACAGTGGCGCGGAGCGGCTTCTGCACACTGACGGAAGCAGAAGGCCTGTGTCTGGAGGACTATGCCCGGGCACACGGCATAGAGGGAAGAAGATGGCAGCGTCCCTTTACAAACGGGGAGGACGCGGAGGAAACGGAAGTGCTCCGGCAGCGGCTGCTGCAGCCGGTGGAGGAACTGCGGACGAACCTGAAGGAAGCCAGGAACGCGGCGGAGTCCGCGGAGGCGCTGGTTGGATTCCTGGAGGCGGAAAACGTATGGAACAGGCTGCAGGAAGAGGAAGAAATGCTCCTGCAGCATGAAATGTACAGGGAAGCGATTATCAACAGGCAGATCTGGAAGCTGCTGATGGATCTGCTGGATCAGCTTGGTACGCTTCTGGGCGCGCGGCGCGCGGCAATCAGGGATCTGCGGTATATGCTGGAAAGCGCACTGAATCCGGTGTCGCTTGCTGCGCTGCCGGAGCAGGAAGACGGCGTCATAATCGGTGAGACAGGGCATCTGCTGGCAGGCGATATCCGGGCACTGATTCTTCCGCAGGCGCAGGACGGCATGCTTACAGCACCGGAAAGCGGCTGGCTGACGGATACCGAACGGAAAAGGATGGAGGAAGCCACCGGGAAAACCATCGGCATCAGCCGGGAGGCAGGCTGCCTGATCCGGAAATATGACTTCTATCGTACCCTGACGCTGCCGCGGGAGAAGCTGATGATCAGCTGGAGCCTGCGTTCGGAAGAAGGAGGCGCACTGCAGCCGGACGGACTGATCGCCCAGATCAGGGAACTGTATCCGAATATCCATGAAGAGGGCGGCATGCTGGGCCAGGAGAACCGGAAGGATCCGGCAACGCCTCGGGAAGCACTGGAAGGTGTGGGAAACTGGCTGACAGAGCTTAAGGACGGTATGATACCGGAAATGCCCCAGGCCTGGAGAACGGCGCTGGTTCAGCTGCTGCACAACGGTACATACGGAAAGGCAGCGCACCGGCTCCTGGAGGAAATGCTGCCGCAGAAAGAAGAACAGAAGCTGGAAAAGGATACAGCCAGGAAACTGTTTATGACAGACCGGCTGTCCATCAGCCGGCTGGAGCAGTTTGCCTCATGCCCGTACAGGCACTTCATTGATTACGGCCTGCGGCCGGTGAAACAGGAAGAATTTACCTACGAGAGCAATGATGCGGGGACTTTCTTCCATGAAGCGCTGGACCGGTATATGAAGCAGGCCGGCACGCAGAAAGACTGGCCGTATTTCACGGCGGAGCAGGTGGACAACGTCATGGATACCATCCTGACGGAGCTGACAGAGGAGTGGAAGGATACTCCGCTGCGGGAAGACGCGATGGGAGAATGGACGGGCGAGGGCTACCTCCGCCGCGTCCGCCGGGCCGCGCAGGTGCTGACCCGGTTTGCCGCAAACAGCGAATTCCGGACAATAGCAACGGAACAGCCTTTCGGCGAAAATGATGGCCTTCCGCCGGTGGTCATCACGCTTGCTGATGGAAGCAAGACGGCGATCCGGGGACAGATTGACCGGATTGACACCTATGAAAACGGCGAAGGCGTCTGGCTGCGGGTGGTAGACAACAAGAGCAGGGGAAAGAAACCGGATCCCGCCAAAATGGAGGACGGAGAGCAGCTGCAGCTGATGATTTACCTGAAAGCCGCGGCTGACAGCATGCCGGGCACCCGGCCGGCCGGCGCCATGTTCTTCCCCATTGAGGATAAAGAAGTGTCCACGGATGAAGATAATCCGGAAAAGATTGAGAACGACCGGATCAGCGAGGTCCGGATGAAGGGCCTGGTCACAGCAGAGGAAGACCTGATCCGGGCCATGGACCGGGATGTGCATCCGTTCTCCGTGGACAAGGTGTTCAATAAGGACGGAACCATCAGCAAATCAGCATCCTGGGCGGTGGAAGAAAAGACGCTCAGCGGTCTGATGGACGCGGCAGTTGAAAAAGCAGGAGAACTCTGCGGCCGTATGCGGGACGGCGATATCGCTGCCATGCCGGGCGAGGATTCTCTCGGACCGGTATGCCGGTACTGTGATTACAAGGCAATCTGCCGCAACGGCGGCAGGGAAACACGCAAGCTGAACACCGGGATAACTTATCAGGATATCGCCGGGAAAAACACGTTGCGCTAAAACCAAAAGTAGCGTATAATGCTCTCAGAGAAAACCCCATAAAAGGAGGCTGGTTCCCATGATACAGGTAATTGCAGGCAAAAAGGGCTCCGGAAAAACGAAGCGGCTGATTGACCTGACCAATACCACTGCCCGCGACGCGGTACACGACGTCATTTTCCTGGATGATGACAATCGCTACATGTTCGACGTGGACCACAAGGTTCGTTTCATCAACGCCGAAGATTATCATATTCACAGCACCGATATGTTTATCGGCTTCCTGTGCGGAATCCTTTCATCCAACTTCGACGTCGGCACCATCTTTATTGACGCTTTCCTGAAGCTGAGCCATACAGAGCTGGCTGATACGGAGCCGATTGTGAAGGTGCTGGTTGAACTGGGTGCAAAGCATGATGTTGATTTTGTACTGAGCCTGAGCGCCGATCCGGAAGAGATCCCGGTGTTCTTCAAACAGTATCTGATCTGATCTGACAAGCAAACACGGAAGAGGCGGCGGCATTTCCCGGCGCCTCTTTTTTCCAGAACGGAAACATATTAAAGAACCGGAGTGTGATTCATTCGTGTCTTTCTTCTCCACCCGCGGTGAAAGCTGTGTTACGGCCAGCCAGGCGATCCTGCATGGTCTGGCACCGGACGGAGGCCTGTACGTCCCCGCTATGTTCCCGTCTGTTCCGATGAACAGAATCTCCTCCTTCTGCGAAATGGATTATGCCGCACGCGCGGTTGCCATCCTGAAGCGGTACCTGGAGGACTTCAATATTCCGGAAATTGAGGAAGCGGTGCGCGCAGCCTATAACACGGAACGCTTTGATACACCGGAAATTGCCCCGGTGAAACAGATTGATGACGCCACCTGGGTGCTGGAACTTTTCCACGGACCGACGCTGGCATTCAAGGACATGGCGCTCCAGCTGCTTCCGCACCTGACCCGCCTTGCCGCTGTGAAGAACGGTGAAACGCGGGAAATCAGCATTCTGGTTGCCACCAGCGGCGACACAGGTAAAGCGGCGCTTGAAGGTTTCCGTGACGTGCCCGGTACAAGCTGTACTGTGTTCTATCCGCAGGAAGGCGTGAGCGACGTACAGAAGCTGCAGATGGTTACTACCGGAGGAAACAACACGCATGTTATCGCGGTCAAGGGCAACTTCGACGATGCTCAGACCGGTGTGAAGGAACTTTTCTCCTCTCCTGAGTTTGTTAAACAGATGGAAGAGCGGGGCAAGATCCTGTCTTCCGCCAACTCCATCAACTTTGGACGTCTTGCTCCGCAGATTGTGTATTACTTCTCCGCTTACGCGGACCTGGTCAACAAACATGCCATCGCGCCGGGGGATCCCGTGAATTTCTGTGTTCCGACCGGAAACTTCGGCGATATCCTGGCTGGCTACTATGCCCGGAATATGGGACTGCCGGTGAACAAGCTGATCTGCGCCAGCAACCGGAACAACGTGCTGACGGACTTCTTCAACAGCGGCATCTATTCCACACACCGTACGTTCTTCAAGACATTGAGCCCCAGCATGGACATTCTCGTTTCCTCAAACCTGGAACGGCTGCTGTATGAAGCCGCCGACCGGGACGGCACGCTGATCAGAAGGTGGATGAAGCAGCTGAAGGAAAGCGGAAGCTATTCCATTGGCGAGCAGCGCAGGGACTGGATGGCAGACGTGTTCTGGGGAGACTGCGCGGACAACAAGGATACGCTGATCGAGATCGGAAAGCGGTTCCTTGAGGATCATTACCTGATGGATCCGCATACGGCTGTGGGCGGCCATGTGCTCCGCCAGTACCGGCTGAAGACAAATGACGCCACACCGACTGTACTCCTGTCTACGGCAAGCCCCTACAAGTTCGCGGCGGACGTGCTGCGCGGAATTGCCGGAGCGGATGCCGTGGAAGGCAAGGACGCCTTTGCCTGCAGCGAAGAGCTGGAAAAGCTGACAGGCGTTCCGATGCCTGCACAGGTGAAAGCGCTGAAGGATCTGCCTGTACGCCATACGGCAGAGTGCGAACGCGACGCCATGGGAGAAGCGGTGCTTAAAGCCTTTGGGTTTTAATAAAAGATGGTGCAGTATCTGCACCATCTTTTCAATGAAAACTTTGCGATCGCCGTATTCCATTTCTGCATCGCCTATGGTTCGCAGAAATGGACGGCTGTAGCATGGCAGTTGTCCAAATCAAAGATTTGGACAACTGCTCAATAACTTAAAACTTAAAAATGGTGGAGAGAACAGCTTCCGAATGGGAGCTGTTCTTTTGACTTGACAGAGCAATCCTGCGGATGGCCCTTCGGGATGACAAAAATGGCTGTATAAAAATGAATACAGCCTTTTTTGTCAGTTTTTTCTTTTCAAACGGCTTTGTATATGATAAAATGTCCTGTGGATGTGCCCACATAAGGG
>JAEEGL011532355.1_pt1 | contig 11700 bp, 4 predicted proteins | sample 9134231 | NCBI WGS metagenome assembly JAEEGL01 (sample SAMN16246548, study PRJNA631951) | gut metagenome | biome: gut microbiome; feature: rumen; material: fiber-attached | host: Bos | place: Iran: Karaj | collected 2018-10
TGATGGCTATGCTCGCATTGAACATCTCGACCGAGGTGCTCGACGGATTCACGATTGTGGAGGAGGGCATCAGCCGCTCGACCGATAACTCATCGAAAGAAAACGTGGCGATGTTTAAGGAGTTTCAAGAGCAGATGGAGGCCAACCCTGCCAAGACCAAGGAGTGGTTCGACAAGGCTGAGTATGTGAAGAACATGAGCGATTCTCTCTACTCGTTGGCGCAGGAACTGAAGGTGGCTATTGTGCAAAAAGCTGACGGCGCTGACGGCGATCTTAAGAATATCATCAATAAGGATGACCTCGAGGCGGCCTCGCAAGTGATGCTCGCCCCAGGTTCAGGACGGGGCGATGAACTCTATCAGGCGATTTTGTCCTACCGTGAGCGGATTCTCAACATGGTGGATGATGAACGCCAAAGGGAAACCATCAAGAGCAATCTGGCCACCGATGTGCCTCAAAACGAGAACACATTGGGTAAAAACTGGCAGGAATACATGTTCGAGGATATGCCTGTGGCTGCTGCCATCACCATGCTCTCCAAGTTGCAGAGCGATGTGCGTTATGCTGAGGGTGAAGTGCTGCACTCACTTCTGGCCAATATCGGTGTGAAGGATATCCGTGTCAACAAACTCGACGCTTTCGTCATTCCCGACAAAACGACGCTCTATCCGGGCGAGCAGATGACGGCCCGTATCGTCATGGCTGCCGTGGATACCACTCAGCAACCTGAGATATACGTCAATGGTACGCGTATCGGTTCCCATACCGGCACCTATAGCATTACAGGCAGTGGGGTGGGAGAGCACTCTTTCGGTGGATATATCATGGTGCGCAATGCCGATGGCGAGATGATCCGACGCGACTTCACACAGAAGTATCGTGTCATACAACCCCCATCGGGTGCTACCGTTGCCGCCGATATGATGAACGTGCTCTATGCGGGATTCCAAAACCCCATCAGCGTCACCGTGGCCGGACTGCCTCAAAACTCTGTGTCGCTGTCCATGTCGGGTGGTTCGCTCACGTCCAAGGGCGACGGACATTATATCGCGGTGCCCTCGGCTGTGGGACAGGATGTCACATTCACCGTGTCGGCCTCTGATAACGGAAAGTCAAGGCAGATGGGACAATTCTCCTTCCATGTTCGTAAACTGCCTGACCCGACTGCTTACTTTGCCCTCGGCAATGACCGATTCAAGGGTGGCAGACTCTCAAAAGCCAGCCTCATGGCTGTCAGCGGACTCCATGCTGCCATCGACGACGGACTGCTCGACATCGAATTCCATGTCAACAGTTTCGAAACGGTCTTCTACGACAATATGGGTAATGCCGTGCCGATGGCTTCGGCGGGCGCGTCCTTCACCGACCGGCAGAAGGATGCCTTCCGGAAACTCGCACGCAACAAACGTTTCTATATCACTAATATCAAAGCCACTGGTCCCGACGGATTGCAACGCAGCCTGCCCGGTGCCATGGAAATCATCGTGAACTAAACAATTCTAAAGATGAGACGAATCATAATCATACTTATTGCCGTTTGCGGCATACAGATGATGAGCGCACAGCCGCAACAACGTAGAACGGCACAGAACAACCAATCGGGTAACGCAAAGACGAGCACCAATGCGATGACTACTCGTGCACAGATATCATTCCCCACGGCTGCTCCCATGTCGGAAGATGTGGTGTGGCGCCGCGATATCTATCGTGAACTCAACCTGGAGGATGATGCCAATGCCGGACTCTACTATCCCGTGGAACCCTTAGGCTCACAGATGAACCTCTTCACCTATCTCTTCAAACTGATGATGGCAGGACCGAAGAGGGGGGGTATCAATGCCTACGAATACCGCCTGGACGGAAACGAGGTGTTCGATGATTCGTCGAAAATCAAACCCCTCGTGTTCCTTGACAACTACCATATCTACTATGAGCGCAACGACGGACGTATCCGTATCGACAACAGTGATATCCCGTCGGCTGAGGTCAAGGGCTATTACCTGAAGGAGAGCGCTTACTACGACCAGGCCACCTCTACCTTCCATCGCAAGGTGGTGGCGCTCTGTCCTATCCTCATGCGTGAGGATGATTTCGGCGAAGGGGCGGCCAAGTACCCGCTCTTCTGGGTGAAGTACGATGAGGTGGCACCGTTCCTCAGCAAGCAGATGATGTCAACCAGCAGCATCAATAATGCTGCCACGATGAGTGCTGACGACTATTTCACGACCAATAAGTATAAAGGTAAAATTTATAAGACGACCAATATGCTCGGGCTCACGCTCGCCCAGTACTGCCCCGACGACTCTACGATGACGGCCGAGCAGAAGCGTATTGAGAAAGAGTTGGCCGACTTTGAGAAGAACATCTTCGGCGACCCGGCGAAGAAAGATTCGCTCGATAGCATTGCAGCCGCGCAGAAGGAAGATACCAAAGCGAAGAAGAAATCGAAGAGAAACCGTCGCTCCGGCAACAATGACAGCGAGGAGGTCAGCTCGAAACCCCGTAAGCAAAAGGGTTCGCCCGCTGGCAGCGGTTCCGCCCGTGTCTCTGTCCGCCGCGAGCGCCATTGATATCCTCATTTCCCACATTTCTCATTTCCCACATTTCTCACCTCCTACCTCACCTCTCACCCCTTATCTCATACCTCTTACCCCTTACCCCTCACCCCTCATCCTTCCCGCCTATGAAAAAGTCTTTTTTTGGAGCCATCATGGTGATGCTCATGTTGGTGGCCATGCCATCGCAGGCACAAATCAAACTGGGCCTGAGAGGTGGTGTCAACCTCTCGGATGTCAAGTTCAATAAGAATGACCTCAAAGCCGACAACCGTGTCGGATTCTTTGCCGGACCCGTTGTTAAACTATCGCTTCCTCTCACAGGGTTGTCTGTCGATGCGTCGGCGCTGTATGACCAGCGGGAACTGAAGATGGAGGATACAAAACTCAAGTCGAAGACGTTTGTCATTCCGGTCAACCTGCGATTCACCGCAGGCACTCAGTTGTTGTCTGTGTTCGCTTTCGCTGGTCCTCAGTTCGCGTTCAACATCAGCGATGACCTCACTTTGAAAGAAAACTACCGCGAGTGGAAATGGAAAGACTCACAATTCAGCATCAATGTGGGTGTGGGTGTCGGACTTGGCCGCCATATCGAGGTGTCAGGCAATTATAATATCATCTGCGACCGTACGGCCGATTCCATTTATGAGAATATCAAAGAGGGGACGGCCAGAGCCAATGCCTGGCAGGTGGGTCTCGCCTACTTCTTTTAGCATCCATGAAATACGTTGACGTTATTTTGCCCTTGCCATTAGAGGGCCTCTTCACATATGCTGTGCCCGACACACTCGCTGAGTCTGTCGGGTTCGGTTTTCGTGTGCTGGTGCCTCTCGGAAAGAGCAAGACATACGTGGCGGTGGCGGTGCGGCTGCATAATGACAAACCTGAGTTCGCCGTACGTGATATCATGGCTGTACTCGACTCTGCGCCTGTCGTTCTCGAACAACAGTACCGTTTGTGGCAATGGGTGGCCGATTATTATATGTCGTCTGTCGGCGATGTCTATAAGGCGGCCATGCCGGCGGGATTGAAAGCGGAGGAGGGGTATAAACCCAAGACAGAGACTTACATTCAACTGGCTCCCGCTTACCGATCTGAACAAGCGCTGCATCAGTTGCTGGATGAGCTCAAAAGAGCACCGAAACAACAGGCCGTCCTCATTGATTTCCTCGCGCTCTCACATTGGGACTCGCTCTCTGGCAGTCAACCGCAGGAGACCATTGAGGAGGTGTCGCGCGATGAGCTCCTTAATGCGTCGCATGGCACAGCCACGGTGCTCAAGGCACTGGCCGACCGCGCGGTGTTACAGGCGTATGAGCGTGAGGTGGGCCGGCTCAATACCGCCGGTTCTTATGCGCCAGGCAACATCAAGAAACTCAATGTCAACCAACAGGAGGCTTATAATGCCATCCTGTTTCAAATGCTTCGCAAGAATGTCGTCTTGCTGCATGGCGTCACTTCCAGCGGAAAAACCGAGATATACATCCATCTGATACAGAAGATGTTAGATGAGAAGAAACAGGTGCTCTATCTGATGCCAGAAATCGCTCTTACCGTGCAGATGATGGACCGCTTGCGCCGTGTGTTTGGTCCGCGTCTCGGTATCTACCATTCGAAATATAGTGATGCGGAACGGGTGGAGATATGGCAGAAACAACTCTCACATAATCCCTACGACATTATCCTGGGTGCCCGCAGCGCGGTGTTCCTGCCATTCCAACGGTTAGGACTGGTGATTGTCGATGAGGAGCACGAGACGTCGTTCAAGCAGCAAGACCCTGCTCCGCGTTATCATGCCCGCTCGGCGGCTATCGTTCTGGCGGCCATGTACAGGGCGAAAACACTCCTCGGCACAGCCACACCCTCTATGGAGTCGTATTACAATGCCACTACGTGTAAATACGGATTGGTGTCGCTCTCCTCCCGCTTTCAAGATATCCAATTGCCTGAAATCCATGTCGTCGATATCAAAGACTTGCAGCGGCGCAAGATGATGACTGGGCCTTATTCACCGCAACTCTTAGGTGCTATGCGCAAGGCTTTGGAGGCTGGTGAGCAAGTCATCATTTTCCAAAACCGGCGGGGGTTCGTGCCGATGATGGAGTGTAAGATGTGCGGGTGGGTACCGAAGTGCCAGAACTGCGATGTGGCGCTCACTTATCACAAGAACATGAATGTGTTGTCGTGCCATTACTGCGGCTATACTTACCGTGTGCCCGAGGCGTGCCCTTGTTGTGAGTCGAAAAATGTGCAGGGCGTGGGACTCGGAACGGAGAAGGTGGAGGACACGCTCATGCAGATTTTCCCCGAAGCCCGTGTGGCACGCATGGATCTCGACACGACGCGCTCCAGGGCGGCCTATGAGCGGATTATCAGCGATTTCTCCGCACGTCGCACCAACCTGCTCATCGGTACGCAGATGGTCACCAAAGGGCTCGACTTCGACCATGTCAGTGTGGTGGGCATTCTTTATGCAGACAGTATGCTCAACATGCCCGACTTCCGCGCCTACGAGCATGCCTTTATGCTCATGGCACAGGTCAGTGGCAGGGCTGGACGCAAAGGGAAACGCGGACAGGTCTATCTGCAAACCAAAAACCCGCAGTTGCCCCTGATACGTCAGGTGGTGGACAACGACTATGAAGGTTTCTTCCGTAGTCTGTGCGAAGAACGGAAGGCTTTTTCTTATCCTCCCTTCACACGGTTGGTATCCGTTTTTTTGCGGCATCGTGACAATGCCGTGGTGGAGTCGGCGGCCACTTACATGGCATCCATCCTCAGACAGTGGTTCGGCAACCGTGTGCTCGGACCGGACAAACCTGCCGTGGCCAGGGTGAAGATGCTCCATATCCGGAAGATGTTGCTCAAATTAGAATTGGGCATTGACCTCAAGGCTGTCCGGGAATATCTGAAAATGGCGCAGCGGCAAATCGCTGCAGATGAGCGCTTTGCCGCTGTTACTATCTTCTTTGATGTCGATCCGTTATAGAAAACTCCTTACGGTTGTTTCGGTTGCTCTTGGATGAGTGAGTCCGGACAGTCGTACATCACACGGGCGTGGTTGGTGCGAATAAGTTGGCTCTCAACCACTACGCCGGTTTTGGGGTCAATCGTATCACGGAAAACCTGTCCGTTGCGATATGCCACGCCGTCTTCTCGCGTGAAATGCTCATTTTCAGCATGAATATGAAAGGTGTGTGGTTGGTTCTCGGCTGCACGGAGTTCTCCGCACAGATATTCGTCATCGACCGAGAGACGGAGTTGGTAGTCGATGGCCGTGTCGTTGCGGAAACGGTAGTCAAGGTAGTTGTATGAGATGCTGCTGCCTGTTCCGAAAGGAATCTGCCGCCCGAAGTCGGGGAAGAGGTCCAACCCGTCGTGGTGATGGTGCTCGGTGATGGTCAGGTCGCTGTGCAGCACCATCCAGTGGATGAGGTTGGAGAGTTGGCACATACCGCCGCCGATGCCTTTCGACGGCTGTCCCTTCGCGATGACGAGTCCCTCTTTATATCCCTTTCTTTTTGTGGTCCGTCCGACCATTTTCCATAGCGAGAAGGTCTCACCTGGATGTATGATGACGCCGTCGATGTGTTTCACAGCCAAGGCCAGGTTCGTGGCTTTGTTCTCTTGTAACTGCATATCCACATTACCTAATCGCCGGCGTATAAGCGACTTATGGCAATAAACAGCAACGGGAAGTGATGTCTCGTCGCGTTGACGGGCAAAATGTGTCTTCCCGAAGAGATCCTTCAAGTGTCGTGTCATGATCCCCTTCTCTATCGAAATGCGATAGGTGAATGGGCAAATCTCGCAAAACAGTTTTCTACTCATGTTTGTTTTGGTTTTCTTTCAACAAATCGATGATTAGATAGTAATGAACAATCATGGTTTGTCTTCCTATCCCAATCATCTGCGCAAAAATAATGAATTCTTTGCATAACAACAAACTATCATGCTGTCAAATAAGTCCATACGCGTTAATCATTGTTAACAAGCAGTCAGACAAAAAAAATAATCACTAACTTTGGGGCATACTAACCAAGAAACGCGATGAAACGACTACTATACATTATACCATTCCTGTTATGTTCACTACAGTTGCGTGCACAAAATGACCTGTCTGTGCTACAAGGGCTTGGACAAAAGGCGGCGGTATCGGAAGACAGTCTGAACAACACCCTGCAAGATGTGATACGGCAAGAGAAGCGGTTGCGCCATACCGAACGCGTGAGAGCCGCCATCTTGGAGGCGTTTCTCCATTATCTGCCGCAAGACAGCGTCGATTACCGCGCATGGGCTTTGAGCGACTTAGACGCTTTGGCACAGGCTCGCGTGAAGGATTACGCTGGCCAAATTAGCCGCCAACCCATGGGGCGCTATTTCAACGACGACATGCTCAGCGTGGTGGGCTACGAGCTGAAAGCCTGGCGAGAGATGCACGACTACTACGAGCGTCAAGGCAACCGACCTGCCACGATGCTCACTGCCTTGGAGATGCTGCGCGAGGAGAGGGCTTCTGGAGTGAAGGAGTGGGAGAGCAAAGGAAAGAAGACCTTGGCACACTATATCCATCGTCTGGACTCGCTGATGGCGCTGTATAATGATTTGGACGTAAGTGCTGAAATTGCCATCGAGAAATATCAAGTTGTCATCCACAGCGACCAAATCAGCGACCGCGAGAAGATGGATGAACTGAGCCGATATATCACGCGCTATAAAAAATATAAGCGTGTGAATGTGCTGCGTAATATCTTCAACGACCTCACACGACCGGAATACAACGCGAGAATCTCACAACGGGAACTGACCACTGCCGACTCGGTGCGCATCCGCATTCACCAACGTAACACCCAAAGGATGACACTGCGCATTTCCGGCACCAAACACAAGATAGAGAAAACCTTTGATGAGTATTCGTCAACAAATGATACCATCACCCTGCCGCCGCTGCCCGTAGGCGAATACACCGTTTCTATCAAGTTCAAATCCAAGTCAAAATTCAAGAACGAAGACAAGTTCAAGACCATCCTCCATGTGAGCGACATCAGACCCGTCCTGATGCCGATACCCGACAATGGCGGTGTGTTGACTGTGGTGGATGCCATCAGCGGGGAACCATTGCCCCAAGCGAAGGTGCGGGTCAATAACCATTTCTTTCCCCTCAACGCCAATGCAGAGACCACGCTGCCCGATTTAGATGACATCGATGATGAAGATGAAGAAGGGGGAAAGAATCTGTATTTGATGGGCTATCATATCGGCAAAGGGACGTTCTGCCTGCGTGAACATGACGTGTCCAATGTGGCGTATGACGCTGACGCGAACGATGAATATGAGGAGTATGCTGAACTGATGACCGACCGGAGCATCTACCGCCCGGGGCAGACGGTGCATGTGGGCCTCGTGGCTTATTCGGTGAAGAAAGACGTGAACAAATCGTTGAATGGGCGCAAGATAAGCATCACCGTGAAGAACCCACAATATCAGGTCATCGACACGCTTCATGTCACGACCGACGAGTTCGGGTCTGCTCACTGCGACTACCGCATTCCCCAGCACACGCCGCTCGGAACGTATCACTTCATCACAGACGATGATGAGATTGACGGACAAACTGCCATCCGCGTGGAAGAATACAAACGCCCGACGTTTGAGATGTCCATCGATGACTCGAACGACATTGTGCGCATCGGTGACAATCTGCAACTGGAAGGCCATGCCAAGACTCTGACCGGCGACCCCGTGAGAAATGCCTCGGCTGTCATTTTCAGCCGGCTCACCGCAGGACAGTATCACGGAAGGACCATCGCAGAACGGCGCGACACGGTGGAAACCGACAATCAGGGTCATTTCATGTTTATACTCCCCGTGAAGAGCGAAGAGGCTGCCAACCTTGAAACCAAAGAAATGGCGATGGATATTACTGTGACTGTGACCGATGCCGGGGGAGAGAGCCATGACGCCAAGCGCTATTATTCCTTCACGCAAAAAGGATTCTATCTGTCGGGTGACTTCCACGAACAATTGATGGAGAAAAAAGAGGCGGAAGGAAAAACTGTCCTTATCAGCGCCCGCAATTTTGCCGGCCGACAAGTGAAGATGCCGATAGAGAGCCGCCTCTGTTTGTTGCCGCGCGATAGGAAGAACGGTCATGAAACGGAGGTACTACGGCTGACTACCGACACCACATTTACCTTGCCAGCCAACCTGCAACCGGGCCGCTATGTGCTGACTGCCACCTGTCAGAGCGAGACATGGCACAGGGAGTTCATCGTCTTCGACCGCGACGCCACCCGTCCCTGCATCGAGACCGACGACTGGTATGACCCCGACACCGAGCCGTTTGACCTCACAGGCGGGAAACCATGCCGCATCCGCATCGGTTCGTCAGAAAAGGATGTGCATATCTATTATGCCGTCTATGGTGTTGACACGTTGTTGGCGCATGGGCGCCTTGACCTGAGCGACGCCATCGTCTGCCAGGAGTTTCCGTATCAGGAGGCTTACGGTGACGGCATCACCGTCTATCACGCCTGGTATAAGAACGGCAAGTACCATCACCATGAGACCTACTTCAGCAAACCTCTGCCCGAAAAACGGCTCAATGCAGAGTGGACCACTTTCCGTGACAGACTCATGCCCGGGCAGCAGGAGGAATGGCGGTTGCGTTTGACACATCCCGACGGCACCCCCGCCAACGCACAGATGATGGCGACGCTCTTCGACCGCTCGCTCGACCAGTTCTCATACCACAGATGGTCATTCAGTCCACGGAATAACCTGCCCTACATCCATTTGTATGACCAACTAATAGAATCCTCGCCTTATTATAACAGCGGTTCAGGGCTGTTGAAGAAACAGAAAGAGCCTTCGCTCGACATGAGCTATCTGGTAATGGGTTGGCCGGGGGCATGGACTGATTTCCACGGACAGGTGTTAGACGAGAATGACGAACCGCTCATCGGCGCGGTGGTATTTGTTGAGGGCAAGAAACAGCAAGTCACCGTGACCGACATCGACGGCAAATTCTCCATCGCCGCCTCGTACGGTGAAAAGATAACAGCCGCATACATCGGCTATCGGCCAAAGACGGTGAGGCTGACCAATCGACTCACCATCATCCGTCTGGAGGCAGACGATCTTGCGCTCGATGAGATTGTCGTGGTGGGTTATGGCGTGACGAATGGTGCCTATGGTACCAGGTCTTCTCAAGCGATGGACAATAAAAAAGTAGTAATTAGAGGTCGGGCGTCCGGAGTGGAAACCACCATGGCAACGGGGTCAACGAAGTTTACAGAGCCTGTGATGAAGTATGACCAAGGAGCCAGGGAGTCATCTGATCCGATGACAGAAGACAACGCCTTGGAGCATGTGGCACTGCCTGTGCGTGAGAATCTCCAAGAGACGGCTTTCTTCTACCCGGCTTTGCGCACTGATGCCGACGGCAATGTGACCGTTGCCTTCACGTTGCCCGAAAGTCTCACCTCATGGCGGCTGTTGGGCGAGGCTCACACGCGCGACTTAGACGTGGCATTGGTGGAGGCGACCGCCACCGCACACAAAGACCTGATGGTACAACCCAATATGCCACGGTTCGTACGCTGTGGCGATATGGCCAACATCACGGCACGGGTGAGCAACACCTCCGGCCACGCGCTGACAGGCAAGGCCACGATGCAACTCATCGACCCCGAGACTGAACAGGTGGTCTATACACAGACGAAGGATTTCAGCGCTGAGGCCGACAACAGCACCGCCGTGTCCTTTAACTACAAGCCCACCGCCGCGACGCCCTCGCTGCTCACCTGCAAAATCATGGCGACCGCAGGCAACATGTGCGATGGCGAGCAACATTACCTGCCCGTATTGCCCGACCATGAGACGCTGACACAGGCGCGCTCGTTCACCCTGACCGATACGGGGCAGGCTGCCGTCACCACCATCGACGCCTCTGCGCTCTTCCCAAAAGGCTCGACCGACCAACGGCTGACTCTTGAATACACCAACAACCCCGCATGGCTGATGGTGCAAGCCCTGCACACCTACAACCATCCATACGACGAGTGTGCAGTATGCCAGGCGGTGGCCTTCTTCTCGCAGACTGCCACCGCTGCCATCGCCTCACAGCCACAAGTGGCCGCCGTCGTCCGACAGTGGCGTGAGGAGAACGACAGCGTAACCCTGCAATCATCGCTCATGCGCAATGATGAACTGAAGAACATTCTGCTGGAGGAGTCGCCCATGACATTGGCTGCAGCCACGGAGACGCAACAGAAAGAGCAACTGATGGACCTGCTTGACGCGGCACAGGTGAAAGACAAGCAGAACCGTGCCATCCTGGCACTTCGCTCACTGCAAAACGATGACGGGTCGTGGAGTTGGTTTAAAGGCATGGGTGGCAGTTACCTCATCACGCGGGTGGTGACGGAGCAATTGGTACGCGCCAATGTTCTGGGTGGGCATCAGAAAGCGACGCAACCGATGCTCGACGAGGCTTTCAAATACCTCGCCCGCTTCGGTGCCGACGCACATTACCTCTATCTCTGCATGCTCGACGGGCGCGAACCGGCCGACTCGCTCCGCCGCGATGTGCGGAAAGAGTTGAGACAACTCAAGAAACAGGGCAACCTCATTGGTGACATCTACGATGCCGCCATGCGGGCAATGGTGCTGGAGGAGAGATACCACGATTCCGCAAGCGAGTTGCTCAACGCGATTCTTTCGCTGACGGTTTATGACAAGGAGAAAGGACGCTACTTCGACTCATATCTGGCTCCCTACTCGTGGTTGGACTACAAGATACCGACACATGTGATGGTGATGGAGGCCTTGCAACGTATCCGTCCCGATGATACGCAGACCCTTGACGAGATGCGCCAATGGCTGTTGCAGGAGAAACGCACACAATATTGGGTGACCGCTGTGAACAGCGCCAATGCCATCTACGCCTTCCTCAACGGTAATATGGAGGCGCTCACCCCGACACCCATGCCTGACATCCAATTCAACGGACAACCCATCGATACGTCAGCGGCAACTACGGCGTTAGGCTATTTGAAGGAGACGATGAATGTCACGAACGACACGAATTTGAAACAACAACGGGTCTTACAAATTTCTCGAAATGAGCAAGTCTCAAGTGGCA
>JAEEGL012573078.1_pt1 | contig 11700 bp, 7 predicted proteins | sample 9134231 | NCBI WGS metagenome assembly JAEEGL01 (sample SAMN16246548, study PRJNA631951) | gut metagenome | biome: gut microbiome; feature: rumen; material: fiber-attached | host: Bos | place: Iran: Karaj | collected 2018-10
GATGAGGATGGTAATCCTATCACTAAAGAAGAATATGAAGCATTACAGGCTGAATCAGAAGATAATGTTGAATATGTAGATGAGGATGGAAATCCTATTACTAAAGAAGAATATGAAGCTTTAGAAAAGGAAAATTCAGAATCTGTAGAAGAAAATGAATAAATTTAGAATTAAATAATTAATAATTTAGATTATAAAATAAAAAGGGTGGCGACACCCTTTTTATTAACTCTTAAATCTAAAAAAATAAATTTCAAAAGCTATCTAGTAATTAAAACTAGATAACATAATTGAATTAAAATAATAACAAAGTAATTATAATTAGATAACGAGTTAATCAAAAACATTTAAGGCTTGAAAAATCGAATCAAAGATAAAAAATAATAAATCTTAATATATAATTAATTATATATTAATTTAAATAATTTAAGATATTAAAGAGGTGTTTAAAAAATGAAAATTACATTACAAGGAAAGGAAATTAAACTAGAAAAACCAGCTAGAATTATGGAAATTATTGATAATTCTGACCATAAATACATGGCTGCTAGAGTAAATAATCGTTTAAGAGAATTAAGATATATAGTATCTAATGATGCTAAAATTGATTTATTAGGACTAGATGATCAAGACGTTACTAGAATATACCAATCTACTTTAAGATATTTAGTATTCATGGCATTAAAGAAAATATATCCAAATGCTAAAGTAATCTATAATTATAGCGTTTCTAGAGCGATTTTCGCATCAGTATCTAATCTAGGTCATCCTTTCTTACAAAAGGACCTAGATGCCGTAAATGAAGAGTTAAAAAGATTGATTGCGGCAGACTATCCAATCGTAAGATCTTCACTTACAAAGGATGAAGCAATTAAGCTTTATAAGGAATTAGGCTGTGATGAAAAGGTTAGAGTTTTAAAATATCGTAAGGAAGATACAGTTCATGTATATGAATGTAACGGATTTATGGATTATATGTTCGGCTACATGCTTCCTTCAACAGGCTATATCCAAAAATATGAATTGATGCTTTATTCTCCTGGATTCTTAATTACATATCCAAGAAGTGAAACAAATGGTGAAATTCCTGAATTTAAGGATGAAAGAGTATTTAGAAATTCATTAAAGGAAGCAAATCGTTGGTCAAATACATCACATGCTTCATACATTTCTGATTTCAACGAAATAGTTGAACAAGGTAAAGCTTTAGAATTTTTAAATATTTGTGAAGCAAGACATAACCGTCAATTAGCTGATTTAGGACAAAAGATTCAAAATAGAATTGAAGATGTTAAATTAATTTGTGTTGCTGGACCTTCATCAAGTGGTAAAACAACATTTACAAACAGATTAAGAATTGAACTTATGAGCAGAGGTATTACTCCTTTGATGATTTCAATCGATAATTTCTATAAGCATCCAGATCAATGTCCTATAGGACCTGATGGAAAGCCTGATTTTGAAGATATAGATGCCTTAGATCGTCAATTGTTTGATGATTGTATGTACAATTTAATTCAAGGTCAAGCTGTTGCTTTACCAACATATGATTTTACAACTAAGAGTAGAACTTTTTCTGAACCAGTAAAGTTAATGCATCATCAACCAATTCTAATCGAAGGTATCCATGCTTTAAATGATGATTTAACTCCATCTATTTCTCAAGAAGAAAAATTTAAAGTTTATATCGCTCCATTAATCCAATATCGTATTGATGAAAGAAATCCAATTTCTATTTCTGATTTAAGATTAATTAGAAGAATGGTTAGAGATTATAATTATCGTGGAACAACTTGCGAAAGAACATTAGAATTCTGGCCTTCAGTAAGAGCGGGTGAATTTAAATGGATTTATCCATATCAAAATGATGCTGATTTTGTCTTCAATTCAGAATTAGGATATGAATTATGTGTTTTGAGTAAATATGCTACAAAGCTTTTAGCAGAAATAAAAGATGATTCTCCATACTATATTACAGCAAATAGATTATTAAAATTCTTAAAATATTTTGAACCAATTTCTGATAAATGGGTTCCATGTAATTCAATTATTAGAGAATTTATAGGTGGTTCAATCTTCTATACTGAAGATAAAATATAAAAATAAGCTAAAAATAGCTCGTTTAAGAGCTTTTTAGCAAATATACAATTAACTTTAAGCTAAAATGACTATAATGGCTAAAATAGGCCTTAAAACATTTTAGCTTTTTTGTTTTTAAAAAGGGGTGAATCAATTGAAAAAAAGAGGCATTTTTGATATAATTTTTAAGAAGAAAAAAGGGTGATTGAAAATGAAATGTTTAAGTAATGTTGAAAGATCAACATATCCAGTTGAATTAGTTATGGACTTAACAAAATTATATCAGTTTAAAGGTAAAGATTTTTATTATGAAGATTTCTTAAAAAATCACCTAGATGGAATAATTAAAACAACTGTTGAAGCAGATACATTAGCATTCTCTAAAATGTTAAAATTGAATGTTACAGATAATAGATTTAAATTGCTAGTTAAAAAGGATTCAAATCCTAAAACACTAGATGAAGCTGTTGTAAAGAATTTAAAGGAAGTATTTGATTTGATTCAAAAAAAATCAGAATCAATAGAACTTACAACAAACGAATTCTTACAGCTAGGTATTAGAATATTTAAAAAGCATACAAGAATTGATTTTTCAAATCGAATCGAAATTATAAAAGTAAATTTATTAGAAGAAAAAAAGGAAGTCTCTAAAAGAAGAGATTTAGAAGATGAATTAAATTTATACGCGAATAAGCTATATTCAGAAAATGTTGAAATCACATTGTTGGTTACAAATTTTTATGTAGATATTTTAAATTTAAAAATATTTAACGAATATAACGAACAGCTATCATTATTGATTTTATATTGCTTATTGTTCCGCCAAAGATTCAATGTATTTAAATATGTAAGCTTCTTTGAACTATATGAAAAGCACAAAGAAGAATTTGAAAAAGCTATAGCCAAAGCAAGCTATAGATGGGAAACTGGTTATTCAGAAACTGATGATTTAAATAACCTAATTATTAACATTTTAAATGAAGGATATGCTTCAGTAGAAAAAATGGTTCAAGACACTGATTTTGACAAAAAGCTAAATAAAATAGACAATGTTAAGGCAGCAATCATGAAACTTCCTCAAACATTTACAAAAGCTCAAATATCTGAAATCTATCCATATATCTCACAAACTACTATAAATAGAGCCTTAGCTTCTTTACAGGAAGAAGGCAAAATTATTTCAAATGGTACAGGTAGATCAGCTACTTGGAATAAGACTGTCGTTAATGAATTATTTAACGCTCCAGGAAAACAAATGACATTATTTGATTTATCAGAAATGAAACAAACTAAATAATAATATATATCTATATACATGAGGACCTTAAAAAGTCCTCATTTTTTTCATTTTAAAATATAGACATAAATAATGTATAAAATATATTATGGGACATTGTGTAGAAAAATATTGTTGTATTTATGAAAATCGAAAAAATAATGAAAATTTATGAAAATTTTTAATAGACATAAAGAATGTATAATTAAGTATTATAATGCAATTGCATCAGAAAAAGATGAATTAAGTACTAATCATAAATCTAGCAAATCCATAATCCACATGGTAAAACAATGATCCCTCGCGCGCGTACGTACACGTATATATAATTATATAAATAGGATGGATATCTATGATAAAAAGAAGAAGTATAAGTAAAAAGCTTACTATTTCAAACATACATATATACTAGGCATAAATAATGTATAAATACTAAAAATAGTCAAAATAGGCTAAAATATACTATTTTATATAATATTAAGCAATAATCCAGAAGAATTAATGCATATAATAGGTGTTCTAGAGTTTGGATTCTAGAGCAAAAAATGCTTATTTTCATAAATTTTCATAAACGTGATCAATTTAGGGGGACACATGAACAAGAGTAGAAGAAGAAGACATCAGCTTCGGATAGGCATTAATTTAAGATGTTCTAAATACCCCTTAAAACCGCAGTTGATGTAAGGATAGGCGAAATCAGGGGTTTAACTGAAGAGATGTCTTAAAAACGATTTTTCGATTGTTAATAGATTTTTAAGAAAAATGCTAAACATAGTCAAATCATATTCACTGAGATAGTTTGGATAGAAGAATAAGCTTAAAATCTGCCAATAAACTACGTCAAAACCTCTTCTTATATTAATTTCAAACGGGTTTTTTAGACTTTTCTATTTTTAAATAAGTTATCATAATATATATTATGTAAACCAATAAAAAGTATAATAAGTAAGCCAAATATCGAACTTATGTGAATATGTATTTAAAATACACTGTGGCTCTATCTTTATTTTTGGCTTAAATAAAGGCTTTTTAAGCGTTTTCACGAGCGATACCTATCTATAAGTTATCCACAAACCATGAATCTGGATTTCTATATTTTGGTACGCGATCGCCTTAAATCAGAATTCTTAATTTGACTATGTTTTTTAGGCATCGTGTACATCTATTTATATTCATTTATTTATGGATGAGTATGTTTATCCGAAGCTGATGTATAAAATCATATATCTATATGTAAATCGAGACGGACAATCAACCGCAGGATTATTCTTCGATTCGCCATTTCGAGCTCTATCTTAATTTTGCTCCTAAAATGGAATATTTACTTTTAGTTTGTTATAGAGTGATTTTTTTACAAAAATTATCTAATATCTATAATTGGTTTAAGGGTTTGTTCTATTTGTATTATCTAGTAATTAAAACTACTTATGTTTTGAAATTTTTTCTTATACGCATAACTTATGGATATGTACTCTATCCTATTTATATATATAATAAGGAATCTAATTTATATAAAGTGACGCTCTATTAATCAAATTACTTTCTTAACTAAGCTAAATATCTATATATCTGTTATCATTTTATAATTTTATCTAGTATTTAAAACTAGATGTATTTTGAAATATTTTTTCAGATAGCATTTTATTTTCATAAAAACGTTTACATAATTTAATTTTATACAATTTCATAATGAAAATATCTTTCATCTAGTATTTAAAACTAGATTGCTTTTGAAATATTTTTTTGACTATTAACCTGTTGTTCTTTATATACTATTTCTTTATAGCATGCTAAGAACTTACATTTTTTAAGTTTTCATATATAGTTATTTATTATATTTTTTATATCAATTCTTCTTTTAAGACATCTTCTTTTTTATTAGTTATCTGGTGATTTTAGGATCATTAAATAACCTTGTATTTATTTCGTTTTTTATTTCGTTTTTCATATTGGTTTATCTTTTTAAATTTAATTCTTTTGATCATGTAACTGAATTGCTTATCTAGTTTTAAATACTATTTGCAATTCGAAATTTTTTTGTTAAAGATGGCATAATAAAAAGGAGCTTTCCGCTCCTTTATTTTAAGTAATATTTAATGCTTATTTAGCTTCATTTAGAATTCTTAAAGCCATATCATAATCTACTGTCACAATGTCTTTTAAAACTCTTTTACCATGGAACATTGCATTGTCTGCAAGTGCTTCAAATGAATCTTCATATATTCCTAATTCAGCAAGTGTTGTAGGCATTCCAATTGATTTAAAGAATTCTTTTGTCTTTTCAATTCCTGCTAAAATATCGGCCTCAGAATCGTTTGTTTTTTCAATTCCCATTACTTCATAGGAATATCTTAAAAAACGTTCTGGTGCTCCTTTAAATGATAATTTAGCCCATGCTGGCCATAGGACTGCAAGGCCTGCTCCATGGCTTACATTATCAAACATTCCTGATACTTCATGTTCTAGCTGATGTACGCTCATTACGTAGCTTCTTCCTAAGCCTGTTAATGTATTATGAGATAATGAATTAGCCCAAAGTAAGGTTGCACGAGCTTCATAATTTTTAGGATCTTTCATAACAACTTTACCAGCATCAACAACCGCCTTTAGTAATCCTAAAGCTATATTATCAGTTAGAGGAGATAATTCATCTTCATCAGAAAAATATCTTTCTAGTGTATGCATCATAATATCAGTTGTTCCACAGGCTGTTTGATATGGAGAAACTGAATATGTTAATTCAGGATTTAATATTGCAAATAAGCATCTATTTTCTTCTGATGTAAATCCTCTTTTTTCTTTAGTTTGATCATTTGTTATTACGCATGAATTACTCATATCAGAACCAGATGCAGCAATTGTTAAAATTGCGCCTACAGGAATATGCTTTGTAGGTTTTTCTTCACCTATACTAAATAACCATGGACTATGGTCAACTAATGTTCCTACAGCAATACTTTTAGCAGAATCTAACACTGAGCCTCCACCTACAGCTAAAATTAAATCTACTTTTTCTTTTTTAGCCATTTTTACGCCTTCTAAGACTAAAGATAGTTTGGGGTTAGGTTCTACTCCTCCAAGCTCTACAAAGTCGATTTTAGCACCTTTTAATTGGTTTATAACTTTATCGTAAAGTCCTGTTTTCTTAATTGATGATTTACCATAATGAAATAATACTTTTTTAATTCCATATGATTTTAATATTTCACCTAAATTATCTTCTTGATTCTTACCAAAATAGACTCTTGTTGGTGTATTATAAATAAAATTTTTCATATTAAATTTCCTTTCTAAAGATTTATCTATTTTAATTATAAAATATAACAAAATTAAAGAAAAGAAAAAATAACACAAAAAATTAATTGTGCTATTAATTAAATTTGTTTTACTGATTGGATTATTAGTTATCTACATGTGGTTTAAATTCTTTTTAGATGATATAAAATTACAAAAAAATGGGGCTTAATAGCCCCAAATATTATTTTTTACCTGTAATTATATTTATAATTTTGTTAAATGCTCCTAAATAATTTGTATTAGTAACTGAAACTGAATAATCACAGATATCTTCATTTCTTTTTTCATCATCAATTGAAATTAATCTATTAACCTTATCTTCATCTGAACATTTTTTCTTTAAAATTGATGATAATAATTCTTTTCTATTTTTCTTAATATAGATAGTTATTACATTATCATAATGAGATTTTAAAGTCATCGCTCCACAAATATCCATTGTAGCTATAACAACTTTACCATTTTTTAATATTTTATCTACATCTTCTTTTTTAGAACCATATCCATGTCCTGCATACATTGTAGATTCAAAAAAGGCTCCATTAGCTTGCAACTCATTAAATTCGTCCTTAGATATATAATTATACCAATCATTTTCATAAACAGCTGTTGGATCAGCAGTTGTATATGATTTTAATTTTTCATAATTAGGATTGCTGTCAGCAAGCATTCTTGCAAGCTTTGATTTACCTGAACCTGATGGTCCTACTAAAACTACTATACCTGAATTATTTAATGTTTTTTCTTCCTGTAGATAGCTTAGCTTAATTACTTGAATTAAATTTAAAAATTCATCATATGTATTTACCGCAAGCATACCTGTTGCGTTTTGATTCCATGGTCTACGCATTAAAATAGGGAATGCTGCCTGGCTTTTAAATACATTATGCATACCATCATCTAATAATATATCTACATTAATCATTTCTTTTCTAGAACCCATAAAGATATTTCCTGCAGGTATTTCTGGGAATTCCTTTAAAATTCTTTCAGCTCTTATACCCATGAATCTTGGGTCAATTGATGTTGATATAAATATTTCAGTTAATTTTGATAATTTTTTTACAAATTCTTTTGCACCTTCAATGACAGGTTGATTTTTAAAGAATTCTGGATCTTCAAAAAATTCAAAAATAACATCAGCTCTAGTACCAAGCTTCCCCCAGTTATTAACCTCATAAATTGTAAGAGGTGGATCATAATGATATTTTTCATTAGCAAGCTTTATTGCGTATGGAATGCATTCTAATAATACATCATCCACATCAAGTGCTGTTCGCATTCTAAATTTATTGCTCATAATGCTCCTTTCCTAATTTAAATATTTTTTTTATTTATTTTAAATCTTTTAAAAATGATGTTCCAATATGTGGAGCTTCAACATTAAAGTTTTCAGCAATTGTTGCACCTATATCAGCAAATGTTTTTCTTGTGCCTAAATCACCCTTAGAAAGTGATTTTGAATAAACAAGTAGTGGTACATATTCTCTTGTATGATCAGTTCCTGTCCATGTTGGATCATTTCCATGGTCAGCTGTAACAATTACTAAATCATCGTCTTTCAATTCTTTAAATAAATTATTTAAATCTGTATCAAATTCTTCTAATGCATGATGATATCCTTTAGGATCTCTTCTATGTCCGTATAAAGCATCAAAATCAACTAAATTAACAAAGCATAAGCCATTGAAATCACGTTTTGCAATTTCAGTTGTAATTTCCATACCATTATGGTTAGATTTAATCTTATTTCCTTCAGTTATACCTCTTGCGTTAAAAATATCAGAAATCTTACCTACAGATATTACATCATATCCGGCTTTATTTAAATTATCCAATGTAGTTACATCAGTAGGAGATAATGCATAATCATGTCTATTAGTTGTTCTTGTGAATGTGCTAGCCGTTTCACCAACAAATGGTCTTGCAATAATTCTACCTAGCATGTATTCATCTTTCATGCAAATTTCTCTTGCGATTTTGCAGCAGCGATATAATTCTTCTAATCCAAAATATTTTTCATGACATGCAATTTGTAAAACTGAATCTGATGATGTATAAACAATCATCGCACCAGTTTTAATGTGTTCTTCACCTAATTCTTTAATGATTTCAGTTCCTGAAGCTGCACAATTACCAATAACCTTATGACCTGTTTTTTGTTCTAACTCATCAATTAATTCCTTTGGGAAACCTGTATCAGTAAATGTTTTAAAAGGTTTAGATGTTAAAACACCCATAAATTCCCAGTGTCCTGTTAAAGTATCTTTTCCTTTAGATGCTTCATCCATTTTACCGTAATAACCTTTTTCATTCATTGGCTTTACGCCTTTAATGTCTGTTAAAAAGCCGTACCCAAGCTTTTCCATTGTAGGTAGCTTAATACCATTCATAACTTCTGAAATATGCTTAATAGTATTTGCTCCTTCGTCTCCGTATTGATATGAAAGTGGTGCAGTACCGCATCCTACTGAATCCATAACAATTGTAAAAATTCTTTTAAATTTCATAATTTTGTACTTCCTATTCTTTTTTATTTATCTTAAATGCTTCATCATAAGCATTTTTAAGCTTTGATTTATCTATATGAGTATAAATTTGAGTTGTTGAAATATCTTCATGTCCTAATAATTCCTGAACAATTCTTAAATCAACCCCATTTTCTAACAAATGAGTTGCGAAGGAATGTCTTATTGTATGAGGTGATATTTCCTTTTGAATTCCATTTTTTAAAGCTAATTCCTTTATATATTTATAAAAGCCCTGACGTGACATCTCTTCGCCTTTATAATTAAAGAATACTAGCAATGAATTGTTTTTATTTAAATTTAATCTTGGACCATTTAAATATTTTCTTAAATGATAAATTGCTTCTTCTCCTAAAGGTACCATTCTTTCTTTATCACCTTTACCAACAGTTGTTATATATTTATCATTTAAATGTAGGTCTCCTAGTTTTAAGGATAATAATTCAGATATTCTTAATCCAGAAGCATATAAAACCTCCATCATAGCTCTATTTCTAATTGATAAATCATCATCCTTATCAATTGATTCAAGCATTTTAGCTATTTCATCTTGAGATAAAACTACTGGAAGTGCCTTATCCTGCTTAGGACTTGATATGTGGGCTGCTGGATTTGTTTTATAATTTTCTTCAGTAACTAAATAATTATGGAAATCCTTTATCGCAATTATTTTTCTTGCGATAGATTGTTTTGATAATTCTTTTCTTTTTAAAGATAATACATATTTTTCAATATGTTCTCTTTCTATATCTTCTGGTGAAAATACATTTTGATACTTTTTCATAAATGTTGCATATTGATTTAAATCTCTAATATATGCTTCAATTGTATTTTCACTTAATCTTTTATCCATTAAATAATATTTATAGCTTGATATTTCAAAAAATGTTTCCATTTCTTCTTTTTTAGGTCTTGCCAAATTAATCACCTACAAATTCTTCAAAAATCAAATTGGAAATAAATAGCTTATCACTAGCTATTTTTATTTTATCTTCATCGATTATGATTAGATTATTATTTAAAAACTTTTTTATATTAAAGTCAAGTAATGGATCACTATTAAATCTATTTTTATATTCTTTAATAGATACACCATCTACTTTTCTTAGGCCCATCATAAAAAATTCTTGTTTCTTTTCAAATAAATTAATTTCATATTCATCCATTTTAAATTCATTTAAATATTTATTAATAACTCTATTATTATCGTATCTTATACTATCTAAATAACCTGATGCGCCAGCACCAATACCTATATATTCTAAAGTATCCCAATATTTTAAATTATGAATTGATTCATAACCTTCTTTAGCAAAATTAGATATTTCATAATGATGAAATCCCATTTTTTTCATTTCATTAACTATAAAATAATATAAATCAGATTCTAAATCATCATCAAGTGGCTTATATAGACCTTTATTTATTTCATAATTTAGTTTTGTTTTTTCTTCAACAATTAAACAATAATATGATATATGAGTTACAGGAATAGAATTTATGAATTCTAAATCCTTTTTAATCATATCTAAATTAGTATTAGGCATTCCGAACATAAAATCTAAATTAATATTATTTATGCCAACGCTCTTTAATAAATTAATTGAATTAATTAAATCTTCTTTTTTATGATGTCTATTTAATAATTTTAAAGTATCTTCATTTATTGTTTGAGCACCTAATGATACTCTATTAACATTATATTTTTTTAATAATAAAGCTAAATCTAAATTTACAAATTCTGGATTTAATTCAATTGTAAATTCTTTAATATCATTTAAGTTAATTCTATTTTTTAAAGCGATAAAAAGCTTTTCTAAATTGTTTAAAGAAATACTATTTGGAGTTCCTCCTCCAATAAAAATAGTATCAATTGAATTTAAATATTTTTGATAAGAATCAAGTTCTAAAATTAATCTATCAATGTATTTATCTTTTAAATCATCCTTAGCCATGATTTTAGGAAAATCGCAATATGAACATATAAATTTACAAAATGGTATATGTATATATAATCCTCTCATAGAAACCTCACAAAATAATTATAAATTATTTTATTGTTTTTTACAACATTATGTAAACCAAATGAAAATAACAAACAAATTAAAATATAAAAATTAATAAAATAAATCGTTAAAAATATGTTTAAAATTTAGTTGTTTTGTGTTTTATTCTAATTAAAATATGATATAATCATATTAAATTTTATTTAGGAGATGATTATAATGAATAAAGAAACAGAATGCGTGCAAGCTGGTTATAGACCACAAAATGGTGAACCAAGACAAGTACCTATTATCCAATCTACTACTTTCAAGTATGATACAAGTGAAGATATGGGTAAATTATTTGATCTTGAAGCATCAGGATATTTCTATACTAGACTTCAAAATCCAACAAATGATTATGTAGCTGCAAAAATTGCTAAATTAGAAGGTGGTACTGCAGCCATGTTAACATCATCTGGACAAGCTGCAAATTTCTTTGCATTATTCAATTTATGCGAATGTGGTTCTCACA
>JAEEGL012785759.1_pt1 | contig 11700 bp, 8 predicted proteins | sample 9134231 | NCBI WGS metagenome assembly JAEEGL01 (sample SAMN16246548, study PRJNA631951) | gut metagenome | biome: gut microbiome; feature: rumen; material: fiber-attached | host: Bos | place: Iran: Karaj | collected 2018-10
CATGCAACAACCCTCCAACTACAATGTCTCTTTTGTCTGTGAGGGTAATTTTGCCGGTGTTGTCTCAACCGAGCAGGGTGGAGGAACGTCTCTATGCGGACAGCAAGTTTCCATGAGCTCGGAACATCCTACGATGTTATATATTACCTGCCAGAAGTTTGAATTCTACCTTGGTGGTTTTTATGTCAATGGTGTAAACCATATCAATGATCTGACTCTTGATGAGGGTGACATTAATTATGTGTATACTCTGAATTTCCAGCCTGTCGAGAGTTCGGAAATCCGTGTTGTGTTTGTGGGTAAGGAGATGACAATCAACGTAGCGGCCAATCCCGCGGCGGGAGGTACTGTCACAGGAGGTGGCACCTACCACTATATGGACACGGTAGTCCTTGAGGCTCATCCCAATCCGGGTTATTCCTTCACAGGCTGGGATGACGGCAATACCCACAATCCGCGCTCCATTGTGGTGACAGCAACAACGACATATACGGCTAATTTCGCGGCTACCGGCGCCGTAGACGATGTGACAGATGTGACAGCGGTCGAACTCTTCCCCAACCCGGCTTCCAACCAAGTGTCGCTTCGTTTGGATGGAGTCAACGGTTTGGTTGATATAGAGATAGTCGATATGAGTGGCAGAGTTGTGCTCTCACAGGCCGCTTCCCCGGTATCTGACGCCGTATTTGTACTTGATGTCTCCAACCTTCCCATTGGAAGTTACTTCATCAGAGCAAAAGCTGAAGGTTTGGATGTCGTCAAGCGTCTGATTAAAAAGTAGTCGAACGGTTCTGTCTTCAACAAATAAACGGGTGGTCAACATGATTGGCCACCCGCTTTTTTAGAACAGGAGTAAACGCGTTTATTCTTTCTTCTCACAGTGGCAATCCGTCTTTCCTTTCAAAGGACAGTCGCTGCATCCACAACCGCTGTCTCCCTTGATTTGTCGCACAATCCACCTTGCCACAAATAACGCGGTGACTAGTATGATTAGTATTACAATGAATTTCTGTGTCATATCAGTATTGAGCCTAATTGGAACAACAACGTCGACGCTATCCATGCAAGACCAATTGTGTATGCCATGGTGAAGAAAGCCCAGCGCCATCTGCCGCTCTCGTTCTTGATGGCTACAATAGTCGAGATGCAGGGCATATAGAGTAGTATGAAGAGCAGCATCGAGGCGGCTGACAAAGGCGTCATGTTCTGCTGTATGAGCTGCGAAATGCGGCTTTCGTTCTCTTCTGCCTCAAAGTCCTCCAAAGTCTCTGCTTCCTCACTGCTTGTCGCATAAACCACTGTCATGGTGCTGGCCACAACCTCTTTGGCGAAAACTCCGCTGAGCAGTGACACGCTTTGTTTCCAATCAAATCCACATGGTTTCATGGCGGGCTCGATGGTTTTACCTATCTTGGCCATGTATGAGTTCTCGGCCTGCAGTTTCTTGTCGCTGTTGGTTGGGAAATAGCTTAATGCCCATACTATTATGCTGGCGGCCAAAATGATGGTACCCATTTTTTTGAGGTATTCCTTGCCTTTCTCCCATGTGTGTCGCAGAACGGCTTTGGCTGTTGGCATACGGTAAGGGGGAAGCTCCATGACGAACGGAAGACTGTCGCCCTTGACAACAAAACGGCTGAACAACTTTGCCATCAGTACCGCCATTATCATTCCCAACAGGTAGAGGGCGGTCAATACAAGTGCGGCATATTTGCTGAAGAAAGCCGACACAAGGATAACATATACTGGTATACGCGCCGAACAGCTCATCATAGGGATTACAAGCATTGTCAGCAGGCGGCTCTTGCGGTCTTCAATGGTGCGTGTGGCCATGATTGCCGGCACGTTGCAGCCAAAACCCATAATCATCGGTATGAAACTCTTCCCGTGCAGCCCCATCTTGTGCATAAGTTTGTCCATGATGAACGCCGCGCGCGCCATGTAGCCGCTGTCTTCCATAAAGGAAATGAAAAGATAGAGTATCAATATGTTAGGTAGGAAAACAATGACGCTGCCCACACCGGCGATGATGCCGTCGGCAAGTAACGAGCGCAGAGGACCTTCGGCCATGTTGTCAGTAACCAGTCCGCCGAGCCATCCAAACAGAGATTCAATCCAGTCCATTGGATAAGCACCAATAGCAAAGGTGCAGTAGAATGTTATAAACATGAAGATAAGGAAGATGGGATAGCCTAGCCAACGATGGGTAACTATGGCGTCAATCTTGTCGGTATGGGCGTGCAGGGTGCTTTTCTCGTTCTTTTCATAGCATTCCGCCAGAGCGCCGCGCACAAAGGCGTATTTTGCGTCGGTAATGGCGCTTTCGATGTCCTGGCGGGGATGTGCCTCCCCCGCATGCTCTTTGCGCACATGTTCGGTGTCGTCGACGGTGTGGCGGTTGCCTTTCAGGTATTCTTCGGCTATCTTGTTACGCATCTCCATAACGCTTCCGTCGGGGTCGTGTTGCTTGACGTACTCTTCCAGCTGATGGTCGTTTTCCAACAGTTTTATGGCTAGGAAACGTGTCGAGAGTGTGCCGCTAAAACCATGTTCGTAAAGGTGCGTGCGAAGCTTTCTTATGTTGTGTTCCAGTTCTGTGCCATGGTTTACATGTATGTGGCGTGTCTTGGTGTCACGGCCTTCGAAGACTTCTATTATTTTGTCAAACAGACGGTCGATGCCGTCGCCGTTGCGTCCCGTGGTGGGTACAATGGGCATGCCTAACAGAGTCGATAGTTGCTCTATGTCGAGCTTGTCGCCACTGCGTTTCAATTCGTCGTACATGTTCAACGCCATCACCATTGTGATGTCCATGTCGATGAGCTGGGTTGTAAGATACAGGTTACGTTCCAGGTTGCTGCCGTCCACAACGTTGAGAATTATGTCAGGATTTTTCTCAATGATGTGTTTCCGTACGTACAGCTCTTCGGGCGAATAGGCGCTGAGACTATAGGTGCCAGGAAGGTCAATCAAGTTAAAGGTGTAGCCGCCGTGCTGGAAAGTGCCCACCTTCTCGTCGACGGTGACACCGCTGTAATTGCCTACACGCTCGTGGGCGTGGGCGGCAATGTTGAAGATGCTGGTCTTTCCGCAATTTGGATTGCCTACAAGTGCAACGTTAATCGTCCGGCTACGCTCTTCCGCTATATGTTGAGCGGCACTCTGTGTCGGATCATCGATGCTGCGGTAGTCGTCGTGGTTCTCTATCTCTTTCTCAGCCTCAGCCTCGCTGACTATCTCAACTTTTTCGGCGTCGCTGCGTCGTAGCGACACCTCAAAATTCATTATACGGTATTTTATGGGGTCTTTCAACGGGGCGTTAAGGATGGCTTCAACGGTGACTCCTTTTATAAAACCCATCTCGATGATGCGCTTACGGAAGGCTCCGTGACCCGACACACGGACCACCACACCCCGTTCTCCTGTCTGTAATTCAGAAAGTAACATTGCCTTTATCTGCTATTTTGATTCTGCAAAATTACCAACTGTTATTATTATGTAAAATCACTATTATTAGTGATTTTTATTTCTTGTTATTCAAAAAAGTTATTCCCGACTCTTCGGAGGTCACTTGATCAGGTCGTGTAGAGGCCAGTGTTGATACCATAGCTCGCAGGCACCGGAGGGGTTCTTCTCGAGGAACACTCCGATGCTGCCATCTGGGAGCAGGGTAAGCGAGGAGTAGACCGATGGACCGTCGAAAAGGAGCACGGGATTCTGCCAGCTGTCACCTTCGTCGTAACTGAGGAATATGCTTACATTTTCGCGTTGCATTGAGTTGGGGATACTGTGCATCAGTAGGTTGATGCTGTCTCCGCGATCGGTCGCCATAACTCGCAGCATATCACCGTTGCAAGCATTGGTGGTCATCTCGTTCCATCGGCCCTGTGTGCCCCATGTCTCTCCGCCGTCGTTGCTGTGGTTGTAGCCACGGGCGCCACTCTGACGTGTGCTGAGGAGTATGCGCCCGTCAACAAGTTCCATTACTTTGGCTTCGTCGCCTCCTGTGTATGCTTTGCTGGATACTTGCCATGTGTGGCCGTTATCATCGCTGTATACAATGTAGTTGTCGGATGTATTGTTGTTCATACGCAGCATGGGAACAGCGAACATAATACGTCCGGCGTGGTCGCCGCGTCGAAGCCGCAGTCCGTTGCCCGACGAGAAAAAGGCGGCTCTATAATTGTGGCATACAGCGTTTGTGGATTGGCTGCCCCATAGTTGGGAGGTTATATCGACAATCTCTCCCCAGGTTTGACCACCGTCGGTACTGCGACAGACATAGGTCCGTATAGGGTCGCTTTCGTTTGAGGCGAAATATCCATTGGCACCGGCAAAGGCGCAGATGATGTCGCCATTGGCGCACTGAACCAGCGCTGCGTCGCCATATCCGTGTTTGCGGCCTGTGCCTTCCGCCAGAGTCACAGGCTCACTCCATGTGTGTCCCCCGTCCGTGCTGCGACGGGTAACGATATCTATGTCCTCGGGAAGGTCGGTCTCGTTGTATTTGCGTCTGTCACAGGCTATCAGCAGGCTGCCGTCGTCGAGACACAGTATTGCGGGTATGCGCCAGTTGGTGCTGCCGTAGTCGCCAGGAGCGAATAGGCATACTTCAAAAGCCGTGTCGGCCACGGGAGTCTGTATCTCGGGCTTTTCATAAGCCACTTTGGTACAACTGGTCAAGGCTATGAGCAATAACAATGGGTAAAGATAATTTTTCATTTGTGTGGGTTAAATATAAAAACACAGAAGAGGCAGGAGTATCTAAAATATCTCTTTGATGGTTTGTGCTATTCCGTTAATAATGAAACTGTCGCCGACTTTTTTCCCTTTTATAGCCGCATAGATGGGCGTTTGGGCACTGATGGCGAAATAGTATTGCATTCCGGTGGGTGACTCACTGTCGTTTACAACAAATTTGCCTGCGCCGATGCTGAGGAAAAAACGTTGCTTGTTTGTGATTACGATTGAACCGTGTTCGGCGTGGTCAAAAGGCGGCATACGCAGCGCCTCTTGCAGGTAGCGTAGACTGGCGTTGGCGTTGCTCAACTGCTTGGCGTACATATCGCGTGCACGCATCATCTTGGTCCGGTAACTGTCATAGCGGTCCACATTGGCGCCATAGTCGTTACTCTGCTGCTGCGCCGAGTCCATCTCCTGCTTGGCAACGTTTGCAATGTGTTGCTGATGTGCAATACAGGCGTTGATTACCTTTACTCGTTTTTCTTCTCGTGTCATACAGAAGGTAACGAGTTATTAGTTAATTTATTTCCCGACTGGATGCAAAAAATGATGGTGGATTTTCGATAGAGGCCCGAAGGGAGGCAAACGGCGTGCAGCCAATCGAAGAACAAAAGGGATTATAGGATGTGGTGTTGCATATTGTGATGTTTTTGATGTTTTACTTCATTACTACGACTTTTCGCGCCGGACGGTCGCCGATTTTGACGAGATAGACGCCAGCGGACATGTTGCCGTTGCGGACACTGCGGCCTGTGATGTCGAAGATGTGGACGGTCTCGCCCTCGGCGCCTTCGACGACGATATGGCCATCGAGCGTGTAGACCTTCAAGTCGTCAGCTTCAGTGTTGTCGATACTCCCGCAGTCCTCGATCATTTTGTCGGCAAATTGGCCCCAGTAGATATCGTCGGTCCATTCTGCCAAATAGCCGCAAGGGATATAGATTCGTCCGATGCCGCTGATCTGTTCGAGGGGGCCTTCGCCGACGACAGCGGGCGGCAGTCCATTGGCAAAGCGGATGTTGTCAAGATTGGCTCCAGAGAAGACGTAACTGCCCATTGTGTCGAGCTGTCCATAAAAGTAAACGTTACGCAGACTGTTGCTGCAGGCACCAAAGGCGGCTTCACCGATCTTCTTTAATTTCATCGGGAGGTCGAGGGTGGTGATATGGGCACTGCTCATTTGCGACAGCGCCCAGAAGGCATAGTCGCCTATCTCTTCGACATCATTACCCCACGTGACGGAACTGAGTTTTATGCACGAATTGAAGGCTTCTTTTGGAATGACTCGCAGCGAGTCGGGAATGTCAATAGAGGTCAACGCATAACAGTGCTCAAACGCACCTTGCCCCATCGAAAGCAGCGTCTGCGGCATAGTGACGCTGGCCAGCCGGTCGTTCTCCGAGAAAGCTTTCCGGCCTATCGATTTCATGTGCGCAGGTAGCGCGATGTTGGTAATTTGGCAGCCATTGAAGCAGTTTTCGGTGATATCGGTCACTGTCTCTGGAATGCTGACATTCCGTACCCATGTGTTGTTTTCGAAGCCGCCCAGGACTTTCACGTTGGGGTTCAGAGTCACCGTGGAGCCCGACTTGTGGCACGAAACAAGTGTGTCGTAGTCGCTGCTGTATACCATCAGACCGTCCATAACGTAATGGCTGTTGCCGCTGGCAATTGAGAGGTTGTTCATCTGCGGACAGTAGGAGAAGGGGCAGACACCTATATGTGTCACCGTGGAGGGAATGACAATACCGTCGACCGACGAGCAGCAGTTGAAAGCAAAGTCGCCGATGGAAACCAATCCTTCGGGTAGTGAGACAGAGGTGATGTGGCTGCAGAAGCCGAAAGCCATCTTGCCGAGATGCCGCACGAATTGTGGCACCGCGACGGCTCCCGTCTCACCACTAGGCGCGATGCAGAGTGTGAGGCTGTCTTTGCTGTAGAGCCACCCGTCGATGGAACGATAACGGGGATTGGCCTCGTCGACCGTGATACTCATCAGGTTCCTTGCCCAGAATGAGCACTCGTCATACTCTTCAAAACAAGCGGGCAAGTGTAATGACGAAATGCTGGAGTAGAGGAAGGCGTGGTCGTCGATTCGGCGCAACGAGTCGGGCAGCTGCAGCGTCGTGAATGTGCAGTTGTAGAAACAATGCGAGCCAATGCTACGGATGGTTGCCGGCAAGGTGAGGCTAGTGACGTTGCCGCAATCATCGAAAGCAGTTTCGCCCAATGCTGTCACCGTATAGGTGACACCGTCATGCTCCACCGTCTGTGGAATGACGATGGAGCCGCTGTAGGGGGTGTTATGTAAATAATAGTTCGACAATACTTCGACGGTCTGCTCAGATGTGATGCCATATACGATTCCGTCCACTTCAAAGTATTGTGCCTTTGCCGAGATGGTGAGGGTTAGCACTGCGAGGAGTGCCATAATGTTTTTTATCGCTTCCATTGTTTGATATTTTATAATTTCTTACTAATATATACACAAAAAATGGATCAAATCTGACAGCGAGAGGTGTTTTTTATGACTCTGCTGCTGACAGCCTCATACTCATTCTTTACATCAAACGGTTCGTATACTGTTACGCAGCGCATATTGAGGAAAATGTAAACAAAAACGTCGTCAGAACTGAAGTCACTCGCACTAATGACCTTCTCGGGCATTTTACGGTTGGATCGATAGCCATAGAAACTTGTAAGCGTTTCAAGAATTTCATGCTTGACTGAATCAGGGAGGTCGGGTTCGTTGAGTATTGCTTCTATCTGTTGAGAGTAGCCAAAGAGGTCGTCAATAGCTTCCCAGCCCTCGTCGGTTTCGGCTTGGAGGAGGGTGACAGGGAGGCGTAGGGTGTCGTTGATTATCTTGTCCTGTATATAGGTGACTCGCACGCCGGGGAGCCGCATGTCGGCGAAGTGGCGGTAGACGTCGCTGCACTCGTTGTAGCTCAGCGTGTGTGGAATGAACTTCCACGCCGCCACACCGCCCACAAGGAGCAGGGACAAGATTATGATTATGAGCGTGCGGTGTCTCATAGTTTGGCAAGGAGGGTTGTCTGTTCGATGGTGTTGAGTGATTCGACGCGGGCTTGGGCGCTGCTGACGTAGTGGCCGTCGGGTTCGGGCGATGCGGCAATGGCGATGACAGCCATCACCGTTGCGGCGCAGATGAGGGTGCGCGCGGCCCTCTGGCGTCGCTCACGGCGGTGGCACCATTCGGCAAGGCCTTCGGTCATCGCCCGCATCTCTATTTTATAGTCTTGTTGCATAGTTCCTCAGTTTGTTCATGATTCTGTTCACGCGTTGGTAAATGGCATTCCTCGCTGCATTTGTTTTTGATTCAGCGGTGCTCGGTTCCCCTTCGGGGTGTGTCTCTATCTTTAGCTCGGAGGCTATCTCCTCGGCGGAGTAGCCGTCGAGACGCATGCGCATGAGGCGTTGCTCGTCGGGGGTGAGGGAGGCGAAGAGGTCGTCTATGCGCTCGGCATTATCGCTAGTTTCGGCTGTGACGGTCTCCTCCATCTCAATGGTGATGGGTTCCAAGGGAGGATGCTTGCGGCGGTAGAGGTCGACGAGAACGCTGCGTGTCACCTTGCGCACCCATACCCGTTGCTGCCATTCCGTGCGGCTTGTCATGGTGTCGAACTTGAGCCAGAGCATGATCCATACCTCTTGCACCATGTCCTCGCAACGCGGGATATCGCCACGGGCAAAATCATAACAGATGCGCCACACCGTCTGCTGGTGCCGCCGCATGAAGGACTTGTAGTCCTCGTATCGCTGTCTGCTATGTTGTTCCATCATTTTTTCCCCCGCAAGACATTTCTGTCGCTTCAGAAGACGTCTTCTATATTATAAGACGTATTTTTTGAGGCAAATCTGACATGAGGGGTGTTTTTTTTTTGAGACAATATAACACCACATCATCGGCGAGATATTTGATGATGTGGTGTTGCATGTTGGATGTGTCTTTGATGGTTATTCCAGCATTTTCTGTAATTGTTCCTCGATGGCGGCTTCCAGCGTCGGGTGGTAGCCGCGGTGGACTTTGGCGATTTTGCCGTCGCGGTCGATGAAAAAGAGGGTTGGGAAGGCGGCGATGTGGTAGGTTTTGGAGAGTTCGCGGTCGGAGAAAAGGACGGTGTAGGTGATGCCACGCTTGGCGATGAAGTCGGCCATCTCGTCCTTCACGGGGTCGTCGATGGGGTCGATGCCGAGGAGCACAACACCTTGGTCTTTGTATTTCTCGTGGAGACTTTGTAGGAACGGCATCGCGGCACAGCATGGAGCACACGCTTTGTAGAAGAAGTCGAGGAGCACCACCTTGCCCCGCAGGTCGGTGAGGCGCACGGTGTCGCCGGCGAGCGTGGGCAGCGCCCAGTCGGGCGCCGGAGTACCCTCGGCGAGGGGTTCGGGCGGCGTATAGGGGACATAGTCTCTCCTTGGAAGATTGGCGGGAATGGCGTCCAAGGTCAGGCGGGACGGGTCGAGCACGGTGTCGAAGGCCGTCAGGCGGTACTCCTCGAACTGCGTCATGGTGTCGCGATTCTCCTCATTAACGAAGAACACAGTATATTTGACGGGCAGGTAGTTCCGTTTGTCAATCCAGATGCTCACCTCGTAGAGCAGAGTGTTGATCCCGTAGACAGTGTCGGGGTCGAAGTCGGTCTTGTAGTAACGCGCCAGATGGCAGGGGCGGCCGTCTAGTTCCGCATTCGAAAGGGAGTAGGTGTAGCTGCTGTCGGCCAGATGCTCCTCGTCGGGAATCGGGTGGCAACTCTTGTTAGTCAAGGCGGTGTAAAACACCTGGTTATGCCGTCCGGCGATAATTTTGTTGGCCCATTGGTCGCACGACTGGATAACCGCCGTGGTGTCGGAAATCCAAACTTTCTCGCGCCCTGTATAGAGTATGTGGCCTCTCCAGTTTGCCTTCTCATCCATCGGCTCGAAGAGCATGTTGAAAGCTTTCCCATAGATGGTGTCGTCGGGCAGTTTGCGGAAGTCGCAGGTGAAGCGCACCATGTCCGTGTCCTTGTCGGACATATATTTCTCCTTGTGCTCCATCACGTAATGCCCCTGCTGTATGGACTGGCATTTCTCACGCGAGAGGCGGAGGATGCTCTTGGCGTCGTCCGAATTGTTGTTTTGTGCTATTGTGCTTCCTATGGCCAGCACACAGGCCAGAAAAATGATTGTTTTTTTCATTTCATTGTTTTAAGTAAACGGACGGTATGAAGTTTCCCGCCGGCGGTAATGACGGTGAGAAGATAGGGTGCAAGCTCCTGTGGAGCGCGCAGAGAGACATTGTGTGTAGCGGTGAGGTCGAGAGTGTAGGTGCCTGTGCCCTCGGCAGTGAGGCGCACCTGCTCGCGGCGACCCATCATGTCGGTGATGTAGGCAGCGGTGATGGTCTCATTACATTGAATGGTCACCCTTTGATGGAAAGGATTAGGATAGGCCACGATGGCGTTGTCTTCTTCGGGTACAAGGATGCTTACATTACTGGTGTCGATGGGAGGCTCAACATAGACGTAGGTGCTCATAAAGGCGGTGTCGACGTATCTGGCGACGGCGGAGAAGTTGGCATCGCCGTGGAGGGTGATATCGCCGAAGGTGGCATTGTCGCTGTACAATAGCATGCCGAGGTATAGGATGCTGTCGCGCAGGGCGATGGGGCCGGGCCTGCTACTTGGCGAGATGGTCCGATAAGGCATGCCGCCAACCACATGGCCTGCGTAGTCGAAGACCGTCACCCCGAGGCCGACTTGATAAATGCTGTTGCCAAGAAACTCGTTGCCAGGGATGCGGAGGTCGCCATAGTAGTGACTCTGGAGGAAAATCCGGTTGCCCTTGCAGGCGAGGTTGCCGATGGAGTTTCCCACGCAATCGGATTGGGCGACGGAAGGCACGATGGCGCAGGAGCGGAGCACGGGCCTGGAGCCGGTCTGCTCGAAGACGAGGACGGCGCCGCTGTTGCGCAAAGGGAGGGGAGTGCCGTCGACCATCGGGATGGAGTAGAAGTTGTTCAGCGTGTCGAAAGTACCGCCACGCAGGCTGGTCAGGCTCAGGAATATCAGGTTGCTGTCGTAGTCGAAGGCCACGTCGTGGAAGAAAGAGCGCGAATTGTTGATGCTGGGATTGACGATGCTGTCGTCCAGCGTGACTAACCAATCGGGGGTCAGGTCAGAGTCGAAGCGTACCATCACGCCTTTTTCTGTAACAGCGGACGGAAATGAGAACTCAAGTCTCTGTATGGAGTCGACAACGATGGTCTCGATGGAGTCGCGGACAATCCCACCAATGTTTATCGTGCTGAGGCAATAGACCTTCGAATCGCGGTCTACCTTGGTATAGGTGGAGGTGATGTAGCACGTGTCGTTGTCGTTGCGGTCGAAGAGGTAGCGGGCTGCAAGGAGGGTGTCGAAGTGGGGCGTGAACTTGAGCAGTTGGGGGCTCCATCGGGGATGGTGACCATCGCCTACCAGCACAGTACCAACGAGACGCTGGTCCACCCAGAAGCGGACACCAGAAAGGGTACCAGCTTCTACCGAGGTGAGCCCGTCAGCATAGTCTTCGGCCTGTCGGGAGAGGTAGATGTTACCCTCCGCGTCGAGGTCGAAGGAGGGATTTGTCATTTCCTGCCGCCAGCCATCCAGGTAGTCGGTACCAGAGCTGTCGATATAGGAGACTTGAAGGAAGTGCTCCTCCAGCAACCGCCCACCATAGTCGAAGAGGAGGTAGGCGGTCACTGTGGGGCTAGCGTTGGTGAAGAGGTCGAGATGGAAGGGGAAGTCGCTCCAACCGTAGAGCATGGTATCGAGGTAGTAGCAGTAGTAGTTGAAGGTGGGAAGCTCGACGTTCACCAAACAGGCAAAAGCGGAATCACCGACTTTCTTTATGTCGTATGGTATATCGTTGGCGTAGTTGCCGGTATGTATCGCCTTTTTCCACAGCATC
>JAEEGL013910945.1_pt1 | contig 11700 bp, 11 predicted proteins | sample 9134231 | NCBI WGS metagenome assembly JAEEGL01 (sample SAMN16246548, study PRJNA631951) | gut metagenome | biome: gut microbiome; feature: rumen; material: fiber-attached | host: Bos | place: Iran: Karaj | collected 2018-10
AATTTTCGGTCGGAATGACAGCTGATATAAACGGCAGCGATGATATCAAAAAGTTTGCGGATACATACAGGGAGTGTGCATCCCGTCTGCCGGGGGAAGCGAAACTCATTTTTACGTATGTACCGTGGCTGACGGATATCATGTTTGACGATATAGTAAGCCTTCTCGATGAGACCTCTTCACAGGTGCCGGTATACGGAGGCATAGCATCGGACGGATGGACGTTTGACTCCACATATGTTTTTACAAACGAAGGTGTCTCACAAAGCCGGGGTGTGATGATGGTCCTTTCCGGCAATATAAGACCGGTATTTACGATCGAGCATTCCACAACGCTTACGACCAATCTGCACAAAACGGTCACCAAAGCGGAAGGAACAGTCGTATATGAACTTGACGGAAGACCGGTCACGGAATTTATCAGGGAAATGGGACTGATCACCGACAAGACGTCGGTCATTCTCGATTATCTCGGGACGCCTTTCCTTGCAACACAGAAGACGAAAGACGGAGACGAGATCGATACACTCAGGTGTCTCGGAGTCATAGACCATGAAAAGCAGTCATGCGGTTATATCGGCAGGATCGATGAAGGCTCCGAACTGAACATGGTCCTTATCTCCAAAGAGGATATAGAAAGATCTGTCAAGAACGCCTTTGATGAGATACTCGGAGAGATACAGGGATCGGAGGAATACAGATACAGCAGTATTTTCTGTTCTTCGTGTGCGGCAAGATACTGTCTGCTCGTTGCAGACAAGAATGCTGAAGGACGTGCATACGAGGGGCGGCTTCCCGAAGGAGTAAACGTACAGGGTGTATATATTTACGGGGAATTCTGTCCAGCAAAAGGAAAGAAAAAAGGCGGACTTTACAATGTCCTTTCAAACGAGACGTTTACGATCCTTGCGATCTAGGAGAAAGATATGAGTGAGCACGGTATAAACAGCATGAATGAAAAGATCCGGAAGATCGGACGCAAAAAACACAGCATGTTCATTCCACTGATACTTGTTTTTGTGTTTATGGCTGTCATGGTCGTATACACTTCCAGACTGATGTACAACGTTGCGGTATCCAACTCGGCTGCGGTCATAGAGGACAGGATGCTCAATGTCTCATCCATGATAGAAAATCACCTGAACACTGCAGAGAACATACTTCACGTCACTGCCGATTCGGTACATCATATGCTGATCTCCGGAAGTACTCCGGTCAGGATACATGAGTTCCTTGTCGAAGAGACAAACAATGTGGAGGATCAGTTTGATGAGAACTATACGGGGCTGTACGGATATATCATGAGCAGGTACATGGACGGTCTTAAATGGGAACCGCCCGAGGATTATGACCCGAAGACAAGGGACTGGTACGTTATTGCCAGGGAGAGCGGCGGTGAGGTATCATTCGTTCCTCCGTATATCGATGCACAGACCGGGAATATGATCATTTCCGTCTGCAGGATGTTGCCGGACAAACAGAACATCATATCTCTCGATGTCCAGCTCAAAGGTATCCAGGATATGATGAACGAGCTGACGATAAACGGAAAGGGATACGGGTTCGTTGTTGATGATAACGGACTGTTCATAGCACATAAGGATGAGGACAAAAAAGGGAGGAATATCACGGACGAAACTCAGGGGGAAGAACTCCTTGAAGCGATAAGATCTGCCGGATCCGGGAGCTTCACGTACACGTATGACAGCGAAGAGACAACATATTTTGTCAATTCCGTTATGGACGGTTCATGGTATGTCGTGATGGCTGTTGCCACCCGTGAGCTGTATGAGGATCTGTGGACGCAGCTTGTGATGAACGGACTGATATGCATTCTCGTGTTTGTGATGATCGCGATATTCTATTATGTCGGATACAGGAATGAGAAGACATACACAAAGCGCATGGAAGAGATGAAGCTTGATGAACAGAAGGCTTCATACGAAAGAAGAGTCCTTGAACTGGAGAAGGATGCGGCAAATGCATCCAATAAGGCAAAGAGTGATTTTCTCGCCAACATGTCTCATGAGATCAGGACACCCATGAATGCCATAATAGGTATGGATGAGATGATACTTCGTTCCTCACCCGGAGAGCCGATAAAAAAATACGCACTGGATATACAAAGTGCGGGAAAAACTCTTTTGTCCATAATCAACGACATACTTGATTTTTCAAAGATCGAATCGGGAAAAATGGAACTGTTGCCGGTCGAGTACAATTTTTCATCCGTTATGAACGATGTCGTTAACATGACTATGAAAAAGGCTAAGGACAAAGGTCTTGATTATATACTCGATGTATCCGAAGATATCCCTGCCGTCATGCTCGGCGATGAGATAAGAGTCCGTCAGATCATGCTCAACCTTATCAACAACGCGATCAAATATACCCATGAAGGAAGCGTGACGATCAGCGCGTCATATGACAAGGCTTCGCAGATGCTATGGTTTATCGTTAAGGACACGGGTATCGGTATCAGGAACGAGGATCTCGGGAAACTGTTCGGATCGTTCCAGCGCCTGGAAGAAGACAAAAACCGGAACATTGAAGGAACCGGACTCGGGCTGAATATCACGATGCGTCTTGTCAAGATGATGAGCGGGACGATCGGTGTCAACAGTAAGTACGGTGAAGGTACAACGTTCACGGCACAGATAAAGCAGACAGTGGTAGATGCGACACCGATAGGTGATTTTGTCCAGAATCTTACAAGGATGCAGGAATACAAAGAAGAATACAGGCCTGCACTTATCGCGCCGGCGGCAAGGATACTGATCGTTGATGATAACGATATGAATCTCGAAGTTATCGAAAGCCTGCTTGAAGATACGAAGATGAAGGTCACCACTGCCGAGTCGGGGCGGGAGTGTCTGGAGATACTTCGTAAAGACTCATTTGATGTCATATTCCTGGATCAGATGATGCCGGGTATGTCGGGCATTCGTACTCTTGAGGAGATGAAGAAGGAACATCTGGCAGACGATGTTCCCGTGATCGCGCTTACTGCGGATGCGATAGTCGGAGCAAGAGAAACATACATAAGAGAGGGATTTACGGATTACCTTACCAAACCGGTAATGTATCAGGATCTTGAAGAGATTTTGCTCAAGTATCTGAAAGCCGATCTTGTTCTGACAGGAGAGGAAGCAAAAAAGCAGAGAGCGGCAGCTGATGTGCCTGATGATGAAAAGCCCGTGATCCTCGTGATCAATGAGTCAAAAGACAGGCTCAACGAGCTTAAGGAAATGATCGGAAGCAGATATAAAGGCGTGTACGTAAGGGATGAGGACAGTGCAAACAAGTACCTTTCAAAACACGATGTGATGTTTGTGATAAGAGATGGAAGTACCGGTACTTCTTAACGTGTCTGCATCCTGAAGAAATTGAAATTACCGCAGTCGAGCAGCTTGCCTGCATCATCGGTAATATCAACATCCACGCTGACGATGTGTGCACCGCATCGTTTAAGTGTGGCAATACAGTATACATATTCCGTATTACGGGCGGCTTCAAGGAAACTTAAGCCGCCTTCTATCGTGTTCACGTCTCCGCCTACATGATTGGCAAGCGATCCCGCTACGGTATCGGCAAGTGAGTTAAGACAGCCGCCGTGCATCGTACCGAAAGGATTGCAGTATCTTTTGGCAAAGGGCATGCGTCCTTTTGCGTGGTTATCGTCAAGTTCCAGGATCTCTATCTCCAGATACTTAATGAAATCGCTCTTGTCGAGAATCTCCCCGGCTTTTTTGATCGCTTCGTTTTCGGTGTTCATGACAGCCTCCGTTATCGCTTATTTTCATAGATTATAACATGTATACAAAAACTTGAAAAAAAACCGCAAAAAGACTATACTTTTCTTAAATTGGATGTTTATGTCCGTTTGCAGCATATAAATATGAAGACCAAAGAAACAGCAACGATAATATCACAGGAATGTCTGTGCCCCGGGGTATACTCAATGTGGCTTACCGCATCATTTGCAAAAGATGCCGTGGCGGGGCAGTTTATCTCGGTATACTCGAACAGCGATGCAAGACTTTTGCCAAGACCGATAAGCATCTGCGAGACAGAAGGTGACAGGCTTAGACTTGTATACAGGGTAGCGGGAGCGGGAACGGAAGAATTCTCGCATATGACAAAGGGCGGCAGCCTGGATATTCTCGGACCTAACGGAAACGGTTTTTTCAGAGCACTGAAGGAAGAGATCGCACCCGATACAAAAGCTCTTCTTATCGGTGGGGGGATCGGTATACCGCCGATGCTCGAACTTGCAAAGCAACTGGGAAACAAGTGCGACGTTTCGATCGTTGCGGGATACAGAAGTTCAAAAGACATGTTTCTGACGGGTGAGCTGCAGCGGGCCGGAAAGCTGTATGTTGCCACGGACGACGGAAGTTACGGGACCGGCGGAACGGTCATCGATGCGATCAAAGAAAACGGCATCGATTGCGGTATCATATTTGCATGCGGACCGAAACCGATGTTAAAGGGTGTAAAAGCTCTTTCGGAAGAGATGAAAGTTCCCGCATATGTTTCGATGGAAGAGAGAATGGCATGCGGAGTTGGTGCCTGTCTCGGCTGTGTGTGCGAGTCGACTGATGTCGATGATCATTCAAAAGTGAACAACAAGCGGGTATGTGTGGACGGCCCGGTATTTGCGGTCTCGGAGGTTGTGCTGTGATGGATATGTCAGTCAACATTGCGGGTGTCAGCCTGAAGAATCCGGTAATGACGGCATCGGGAACGTTCGGGTCCGGAATAGAGTACAGTGAATTTGTCGATATAGGAAAGCTCGGAGCTCTCGTTACAAAAGGTGTCAGCCTTACCCCGTGGACGGGAAATCCGACACCGAGAGTCGCGGAAACATATGGCGGTATGCTCAATGCCATTGGCCTGCAGAATCCGGGTATAGATACGTTTATCGCAAGAGATCTTGAGTTTTTAAAAGGGTACGATACAAAGATCATAGTCAATGTCTGTGGCAAGAGTGTTGCCGAATACGTCGGTGTTGTTGAGAGACTTTCGGATACGAATGCAGACATGCTCGAGATAAACGTAAGCTGTCCTAACGTAAAAGAGGGAGCGATCGCGTTCGGGCAGGATCCGAAAGCACTTGAAAACATCACAAAAGAGATAAAGAAAAAAGCAAAACAACCCGTGATAATGAAGCTTTCACCGAATGTTACGGATATCGCGCTTATGGCAAAGGTATGTGAAGATGCCGGTGCGGATGCGGTGTCGATGATCAACACGATCACGGGAATGAAGATAGACGTAAACAGAAGGAAATTTGTTCTGGCAAACAAGACAGGAGGTCTGTCGGGCCCGGCGATAAAACCGGTAGCGGTAAGAATGGTTTATCAGGCGGCGCAGGCAGTTAAGATCCCGATCATCGGAATGGGCGGGATAACATGTGCGGAAGATGCACTGGAGTTTATAATGGCCGGAGCGTCGGCGATAGCCGTGGGCGCCGCGAATTTTACCGATCCGTATACGACCGAAAAGGTCATATCCGGCATCGAAAAATATATGAATGATAACGGTATAAATGACATCAAAGAGTTGATCGGGTGCGTAGGATGACGCAATGATCCCGCAAAGCGAAAGGAGGAATCGCTATGATGCAGATCGGTGGAGTTGATAATCTTGTACTTAAGGATGTTAAGTTGCCTTCGGATCAGGAGCAGAACGAAAAGAAAGTTCAGCTTCAGGAAGATACATCGAAGGTAAAAGAAAACGATGCGGCAGCAAAGGCTCAGTCGGAAAAGGACGAGGCCAGGGCAGAAGAGACCGAGCGTTCGGTATACGGAGACATCGTGGGCAGATCATCCGACGGCGACACATCCCGTGTCAAGAAAGATGCAATGGAAGCATACGAGACGGGCATGGTCATGAGAAAGGATGAACGCGAGGAAAACCTTATGGAGTTCAACCGCGATCAGCTTACGGTCATGGTCGATAAGGGAGACATCACGGAAAACAGATACGATCATGAGATCACACGTCGTGATGAACTTCAGGAAAAGGATGATAAGTCCGCATTTGCAAAGACCAATGCGGAAATGATCGAAAAGCAGAAAGAAGATGCCGAGAAGAAGGCCCAGGAGAAAGCAAAGGAAAGACTTGATGAGATCCAGGGCAAGGGCACAGAGAATGAAGAAAATACCCAAAGACTTGAGAACGGCATGAACATGCTTGCCGCAAGCGAAAAAGGTCTTCAGATAGAAGAAGAAGCGGTTGAGAAGGCAGGCAAAAACGGCAGGAGCGAAGTGATCGATCAGATACTCAATCCTGAAGACGGCAGCTTCAAAGTGATCATCAAGTAAGCTTTAATGAAGATCAACGCGTACGCCAAAATCAATCTCGGCCTTGATGTTCTGCGAAAAAGGGAAGACGGATATCATGAGGTCCGCATGATCATGCAGACTATAGATGTTCATGATGAACTTGTCATAGACAGGCGGGATGAGCCGGGGATAGATATCGTTACCGACAGAGAAGACATTTCGTCGGGCAAAGATAACCTGATCCATAAAGCCGCAAAGCTTATGATGGATGAATATGATCTGACGGGCGGGATAAGAGTAGAGCTTACGAAGAACATTCCTGTTGCGGCAGGACTTGCAGGCGGCAGCACGGATGCCGCCGCAACAATTATCGCGGTCAACACTTTGTGGGAACTGGGTCTTACCCGCGGCGAGCTTATGAAGCTCGGTGTTCGCATAGGTGCTGACGTACCGTATTGCATTATGGGAGGTACCGCACTTTCGGAAGGGATCGGAGAGATCCTTACTCCGCTTAAGCCGTGTCCGGAATGCAGGATACTTCTTGCAAAGCCTTCGATCGGAGTATCGACGGCATATGTTTATAACAATCTTCATCTTGATCTGGTCAAACATCCCGATATAGATTCGATCATCGGGGGAATAGACGGACAGGATATAAAGACGATCGCCAACAATCTCGGAAATGTTCTTGAGAGCGTGACTGAAAGAGAATATCCGGTCATAGGACAGATCAAGAAAGAGATGATATCGTGCGGCGCACTTTCGGCGCTCATGAGCGGAAGCGGCCCGACGGTCTTCGGACTCTTTGAGAGTGAAGACGATATAAAAAACGCATATGAGAGTCTTCAAAAGAGCGGACTCGCACCGGAGATCTTTATCACAAAGATCATCGATCCGTGCGGCTGACAGGTGGATCTATGGATGAACTCAAATTGCAAATGAACATGGATGAGTATCTGCCCCTGCGTGATGTTGTGTTCAACACTTTGCGTCAGGGGATACTTACGGGAGTGCTTGCGCCCGGTGAAAGACTCATGGAGATACATCTGGCAGACAGGCTCGGCGTGTCGAGAACTCCCATTCGTGAAGCGATCCGAATGCTTGAACTCGAAGGACTTGTTACGATGATCCCGAGAAAAGGTGCCGAGGTATCTAGGATCAGCAAGCAGGATATAAGGGATGTTCTTGAAGTAAGACTTGTTCTTGACTCACTTGCCACGAAACTTGCTTGTGAGAGAATAACCGAAGATCAGAAGGAAGAACTTAAGAGAGCCGCCGAAGGATTTGCCGAAGCGACCCGTTCCGGTGACGTGACTCTTATAGCACAGGCCGATGTCCGTTTTCATGACGTGATCCTTGCGGCATCACACAACAAACGGCTGATCCAGATGGTCAACAACCTTGCGGAAAGGATATACAGATACAGACTTGAATACATCAAGGATGCAGCCAATCACGAAAGACTCATAGAAGAACACGCCAAGATAATGGACTGCGTGATAAAAGGCGATGAAGGCAGTGCGTGTATCGCTGCGGAGATACATATTGTCAATCAGGAAAACAACATGCTCAGTCAGGTGGAATGATGAATAAAGATGTATGGGTATCCGTTGCGGGACTTCAGTTCACTGATTCCCCCGATGGAGAGAAGATAGAGATCATCACCCCCGGAACGTACTATAAGAAAAAGGATCATCATTATGTTACATATGATGAGATAGTGGAAGGAAGCGACGCCGTTACAAAGAATATCGTAAAGTTCGACGGCGATGCTCTTACCATCAGTAAGCGCGGGTTTACAAATGCGCAGATGATCTTTGAAGAAAACAAACGGAACATGACCAACTACGTCACACCGTACGGAACGCTTCTTGTCGGGATAGACACCGGTAAAGTCGACATTAAGGAAAGTGACGATGTCATAAATATAGATATAGATTATGCGCTTGATGTCAATTATGAGCATCTTGCGAACTGCAGGATGAAGATGGAGATCAGGAATAACATTTCCGTGAACGATCCGATCCTGTAGGAAAGGAGATAAATTGAAAGTAAGAAAAGCCATAATCCCCGCCGCGGGACTGGGCACACGATTTTTACCTGCAACAAAAGCGCAGGCAAAAGAAATGCTCCCGATCGTTGACAAACCGACGATACAGTATATCATCGAAGAAGCTGTTGCAAGCGGTATCGAGGATATCATAATAGTCACGGGACGGAGTAAAAGATCGATAGAAGATCACTTCGACAAATCGGTCGAGCTTGAACTCGAGCTTGAAAAGAACGGTAAGAACGAGCTTCTCAAAATGGTCAGGGATATAACGGATATGGCGAATATCCATACCATCAGGCAGAAGGAGCCAAGGGGTCTCGGGCATGCGATATATACCGCCAGGCATTTTATAGGCAATGAGCCGTTTGCCGTGCTTCTCGGTGACGATGTTGTCGTAGCAAAGAAGCCGTGTCTTCTGCAGATGCTCGAAGTGTATAACGAGTACCAGACGTCCGTACTGGGCGTACAGAAGGTAAGGCACGAAGTCGTGAACAAGTACGGTATCGTTGACTGTAAGGCTGTTGACGAGAGAGTGTACAAGGTTCATGATCTCGTGGAAAAACCAGCCATCGAAGATGCGCCTTCGGACATCGCGATCCTCGGACGTTATATCATCACTCCGGAGATCTTCAGATATCTCGAAACGCAGGATGCCGGAACGGGCGGTGAGATCCAGCTTACGGACTCGTTAAGACGCCTTGCAAAAGATCAGGCGATGTACTGTTATGATTTTATGGGACACAGATATGATGTAGGTACCAAGATCGGTTTCCTGCAGGCAAATGTTGAGTTTGCGCTTCGCAATCCCGAGGTGGCTGATGATATGAGAGATTATCTCGACAGACTTCATAATGACATGGATGGGATGCTCGATTACGAATAAATATTTTTAGGAGATTGTTTTATGACCGGAATTTTATTGATATCAAATGGTATGATCGTGATGCTGATCGTTTTGGTCGTGCTGGCAGGCATTGCGGTAGCGCTTTATTTCCTTGGAAAGAAAGCACAGAAAAGAGAGGAAGCGCAGAGAGAACAGATCGATGCAATCAAGCAGACGGTCTCGATGCTCATCATCGACAAGAAGCGGATGAAGATCAAGGAATCGGGGCTGCCACAGGCCGTGATCGATCAGACTCCAAAGATGATGAGATGGACAAAGCTTCCGATCGTAAAGGCAAAGGTCGGACCGCAGGTGCTCTCTCTTGTTTGCGATGACAAGATATTTGATGATGTTCCAGTAAAAAAAGAAGTCAAAGCGACGGTGAGCGGTATATATATCACGAGCGTCAAGGGAATACACGGATCCATAGCTCCGAACAAAGATGCAAAGAAAAAGAGCAAGTTCAAGCAGTTTGTCGAAAAGATGCAGGAGAAGGCCGGAGCAAAGCCGGTCAAGTGATATGTCGGAAAAAAAGCCGTGCCTGCGCACATTTGTATGGATCACAGCTGTCTTATCGATGATGCTGTGCGCGTGCTCATCATCGGGTGATCTTGATCCGGACGATTATATCCGGCTCGGTCAGTACAAAGGATTGTCGGTCGAAAAGTCATCTTATGATGTCACGGAAGATGCGATCAGGGATGAACTTGATATGCTCGCGAACGCATATGCGGAACCTGACGGGACCGTACCCGAGATCACGGATGATTTTATAAATGAGATATCCGCAGGGCAGTACAAGAATCTTGATGAGTATGAGGCGGCGCTTACCGAGCAGATGAAATCTGAGTATGAAGAGTTCTATGAGCTCCAATACTATGAAGATCTGTGGAATCTTGCAGTCGACAATGCAACGGTCATAAAAGATTTTCCGTCGGATTATCTGCAGAAAAAGACGGAACGCTCCGTGATCAGCGCACAGAAATATGCGAAGAGCCTTGATATGTCATTTGAGGACTTCGTTGATCAGAAGATGGGCCTGACTATTGACGAGTTCAACGAGCAGGCAATAGAGTACGCCAATGTGGCGGCAAAAGAAAGCATGGTTCTGGCGGCCATAGCAAAGGCCGAGAACATCACGGTATCGGATGAGGAGATCGATGCCGCGATAAAAGAATATGTTGATCTCGGTGCGTTCGAATCGGTGGAGGCTTTTGAGAACGAAGGACCGGAGAGACTTGAGGAGCTGAAGGAATACATACTGACATCCAAGGTTCAGGATTTTCTGGCTGCAAATGCGGCCGAACAAAAAACAAAGTAAAAGGAAAGATGAGAGATGGAACAATTGATAACCGTAAGGCAGATTTTCAGAAACAGAGATGAGTATCTCGATAAAGAGATAAAGATAGGAGGATGGGTAAGATCCGTCAGGGATTCTAAAACATTCGGATTCATAGTGTTAAATGACGGAACATATTTCGAGCCGATACAGATAGTTTATTCGGATGCGATGCCGAATTTCTCCGAAATATGCAAGACGAATGTCGGTGCAGCGCTGATAGTGACCGGAACCTTAGTTGCGACACCGTCCGCGAAGCAGCCGTTTGAGATACAGGCAAAAGAGATATACGTGGAAGGTGCGTCGACACCTGATTATCCTCTCCAGAAGAAACGTCATACATTAGAGTACCTGCGTACGATGACGCATCTGCGCGCAAGGACCAATACGTTCTCCGCCGTGTTCAGGGTGCGTTCGCTGATCGCTTATGCGATACACAGATTTTTCCAGGAGAGAGATTTCGTCTATGTTCATACGCCCCTTATAACAGGTTCTGATTGTGAGGGCGCAGGCGAGATGTTCCGTGTGACGACTCTCGATCCATCCGATCCGCCGAGACTTCCCGACGGAAGCGTGGATCTTTCGCAGGATTTCTTCGGAAAAGAAACGAACCTTACGGTGAGCGGACAGTTAAACGGTGAGACGTATGCGATGGCGTTCAAGAACATCTATACGTTCGGTCCGACTTTCAGAGCGGAGAATTCCAACACGACAAGACATGCCGCCGAATTCTGGATGATAGAGCCTGAGATAGCTTTTGCTGATCTTGAGGATGACATGGCTCTTGCCGAGAGCATGATCAAATATATCATAAACTATGTGCTTGAGAACGCTCCCGAAGAGATGCAGTTCTTCAACAACTTTGTGGACAAGGGACTGATCGAGAGACTTCAGCATGTGGCGTCTTCCGATTTCGGTCGTGTTACATATACGGATGCGATAAAGATACTTGAGAAGCATAACGATGAATTCGAGTACAAGGTAAGCTGGGGATGCGACCTGCAGACTGAACATGAGCGTTACCTTACGGAAAAAGAGCTCAAACGTCCTGGCTTCGTTATCGATTATCCGAAGGTGATCAAGGCTTTCTACAAGACGCTCAATGCAGACGGCAAGACCGTTGCGGCCATGGACT
>JAEEGL014084828.1_pt1 | contig 11700 bp, 8 predicted proteins | sample 9134231 | NCBI WGS metagenome assembly JAEEGL01 (sample SAMN16246548, study PRJNA631951) | gut metagenome | biome: gut microbiome; feature: rumen; material: fiber-attached | host: Bos | place: Iran: Karaj | collected 2018-10
TGCACGTGAACGACGAAGATCGCCCTTTCTCTGAGGTCCGTCAAGGATCATCTGGTCACCGGTGTAAGCGTGGATCGTGCTCATGATACCGGACTTGATGGTAGCAAGATCGTGTAAAGCCTTAGCCATAGGAGCAAGACAGTTAGTTGTGCAGGAAGCTGCGGAAATGATCTTGTCGTCCTTTGTAAGAGTCTTGTGGTTTACGTTGAATACGATTGTAGGAAGATCGTTTCCTGCAGGAGCGGAAATAACAACCTTCTTAGCGCCGGCATTGATGTGTGCCTGAGCCTTTTCCTTAGATGTATAGAAACCGGAGCACTCAAGAACAACGTCTACGTCAAGTGCACCCCAAGGGCAGTTGTTTGCGTCGGGCTCTTTGTAGATCTTAAGAGTCTTTCCGTCAACTGTGATAGAATCCTCACCTGCTTCAACGGTGTGGTTCTTAGCGTAGTTGCCCTGTGTTGAGTCATACTTTAAAAGATGTGCTAACATCTTGGGTGAGGTTAAGTCGTTGATTGCAACAACTTCGTAACCTTCTGCACCAAACATCTGTCTGAATGCAAGACGGCCGATACGGCCAAATCCGTTAATTGCTACTTTTACTGCCATTTTCAATTCCTCCTGAGAATTAATGTATTTTCTTTTGACTCGGAGTTTCTTTCTTTGTCAAAATTTTATCAGCGTTCTTATTTTATAAGATATCCTTTAAAAATTCAATAACAAAGTTATGAAAATAGCATAAAATGTGAGATTTTATCAATTCTTTGTCATTGTAATTTGTTTTTTTGTGACTTATTATAATAGAAAAACAAAAAGCGAGGAAAAACAATGCCGATTCAAGCCGATTTTCACATGCACTCACATCACAGCGCCGACTCTCAGGCCGCAATGGAGGATATGATAAAGTCCGCCCTTGACAAAGGACTTAAGCATATCTGCTTTACGGAGCACATGGATCATAACTATCCCCCTACGGAAGAATACCCCGGCGGAGCATGGGAATGCAATGTTGACTCCTATCTCTATGAGTTACTTGGTTACAGGGCAAAGTATGACAGACAGCTGGAAGTTCGTTTCGGTCTTGAGATCGGAATGCAGGAAACTGTGGTCCGTGAAAATGCCATTACAGCCCGCGAGCATGAATTCGATTTCATCATCGGTTCCATCCACCTTGTAAACGGAATGGATACCTACTGGCCCGAGTTCTTTGAAGGCAAGGTTCCCAAGCAGGCAATCGATGAGTATCTGCAGGCTATCCTTAATAATATAAAGAAGTTCGAAAACTTCGATGTCATCGGACATATGGACTATGTTGTCCGCACTCTTCCCCAGGGAGAAAGCGCTTATAAGCCCTCCGATCACATGGACCTTATCGAGGAGATCTTAAACATCGTTATCGAACGTGAAAAGGGTATCGAGCTTAACACTTCCGCTCTCTTAAAGGGATTCTCAAATCCCAATCCCCACAGGGATATCATTAAGAGATATAAGGAACTTGGCGGCGAGATCATAACCGTCGGTTCCGATGCTCACAAGCCCGAGCGCATCGCTACTCACTTCGATGTAGCTGAGGAGATCTTAAAGGATTGTGGCTTTAAGTACTACGCAACATATGAAAACAGAGTTGCATTCCAGCATAAACTTTGATGCAGAAAACCCCGTGCCGATGCACGGGGTTTATTATATGGCTCGCAAGTATTTGATCGTATTGCAGAGTGTATCAGCAATATAACGAATATCTTCTTCTGAATTCATACACCCGAGACTGAGCCTTAAGCTTGCGGCAGCCTCATCTTCGCTCCGTCCCATTGCAAGAAGCACATGGGACAGTTCACCGTTGCCCTGTGTACATGCGGAACCTGTGGAAGCAGCGATCCCTTTCATGTCAAGATTGATGAGTAATGTTTCTCCCTGAATCCTTTCAAAAGAAAAGTTAACGATGGCGGGCACTCTATGTTCGGGATCCGTATTCACCTTAATACCGGGGATTTCCTTTGAAATCCTTTCATAAAGAAGATTTCCGAGGTTCTTTTCTTTTTCCATCCTCTTTGGAAGTTCTGCCTTCATAAGCTCTGCAGCCTTGGCAAGGCCGATGATTCCCGCAACATTCTCTGTCCCGGGGCGAAGGCCCGATTCCTGCTCGCCTCCGTCCAGGACATTTTCCAGGGAAACCCCGTTTCTTACATATAGAAATCCCGTTCCCTTGGGACCATAGATCTTATGGGCAGAAACACTTAACATGTCTGCATTAACGGCATTCACATCTATAGGCAGATGCCCGTAAGCCTGAACCGCATCTGTGTGAAAAAGAACACCGTGTTTTTTACAGATTGCTCCTATTTCTTCGACAGGTTGGATCACTCCCGTCTCATTGTTTACATACATCACCGAAACAAGGATAGTATCGGGACGGATGAGGCTTTCGATCTTCGAAGCTTCTACCCTTCCGTTCTCATTTGCATCCGCATAGGTGACTTCAAAGCCTTCCTTTTCAAGATGTCTGCAGGTATTCAGGACCGCGGGATGCTCGATCTTTGTTGTTATTATGTGGCGCCCCTTGTTTTTATATGCATAAGCTGCGCCCTTAATGGCCAGGTTGTCGCTTTCCGTTCCGCCGGAGGTGAAGGTGATCTCCTGCTCCTTTGCGCCTATGGTGTCGGCTATGACGGCCCTAGCACGGGAAATCTCCGATTTGACACGGATGGAAGCCCTGTAAGCCGAGGAAGGATTGAAGTAATTATCCTGCAAAAAGGGAAGCATCGCCTCCAAAACTCTTTTATCGAGAGGGGTTGTTGCTGCATTGTCTGCGTAGACCATTGTTGCTCCTTATAAAAATAGCGACACCCGCTTAACGGATGCCGCTGTATCATCATTTACGGGGATGTGCCTTGGCGTAAACCTCACGAATCCTTGAATGACTCATGGTTGCGTAGATCTGAGTGGTGGAGATGTCGGAGTGTCCGAGCATTTCCTGAACGGAACGAAGGTCCGCACCGTTTTCCACAAGATGGGCCGCAAAGGAATGTCTCAAGGTATGAGGTGTGATATCGGACTCGATGCCCGCTTTCTTGGCGTAATACTTAATGAGCTTCCAGAAGCCCTGTCTGCTCATTGGCTCGCCGGAACAGTTAACGAAAAGTGTCTTGTCGTTTATATCTGCAAGCATCGGCGTTCTCGCTACATCAATGTACTTCTTAAGTGCTTCCTTGGCTGCGCTGCCGATGGGGATCGTACGTTCCTTGTGAGCGTCCTTACAGTTGATGTAACCGAGATGTAAGTTAAGATCGTCGGTCTGCAATGTGATGAGCTCAGTAACCCTTATTCCGGTTGCATACAAAAGCTCAAGCATTGCCTTGTCACGGATTTCCTTGGGCTGGTCGCCACGGGGCTGCTCGAGTAATCTGAAGACTTCCTGAGTCGTTAAGATCTCGGGCATCTTCTTCTCTACCCTGGGCGCCTTTAGGTTCTCGGCTATGTCCGCAGAAACAAGGCCTTCCTTAGCCAGATAATGGTAAAAAGACTTTAAACAGGCAATATTTCTTGATACGGTTGCTGCGGAAAAATTGTTCTTCTCCATGTAAAGAACATAAGAATTCAGATTAGTCTCGGTGATATTCTTAACATCGGTGATACCCTGAGCCTTCATGAAGTCGGCAACCTTGTTAAGATCACGTCTGTAGGACAATTCCGTATTCAGTGACATCTTTTTGACATTATGTAAATACGAAATAAAAGATTCTATGATCTCATTCATAACCCACAAAAATCCCTCTTTATAGTAGTTCTGTGTAACCCAAAACCCAAATGTAAGGTTATTATAAACAACTTTTATGGGGTTTGCAAACACAAATTTTGGCTTAAAATGGGCATTTTCGGGCAGTTTCCTTTAAAAGTACCACATGTCGTTTTTGCATCTGTCAGAATATACTAAATATTGTTACAGGTTCACAATAAAAAATTTACATAAGTGATGGGAGTGGGGAATTATGCAAACCGATTTTGGTTTACATAAGTAAAACAACAGGCAAAAACAACCCCGGAGGCTATTCTCCGGGGTAAATGTCTTAATTACTGAATGTCGTTTAAGAACTTCTCGATCCTGTCAAGGCCCTTCTGTATCTGCTCAAGCGAGATGGCATAGGAAAGACGGATGTGGTTGGGGAATCCAAAGTCTGCACAGGGGATCACTGCAACCTGATACTCGTTTATAAGGATCTCGGCAACCTTTGCAGCCGAACCTATCTTCTCTCCCTTGTAGGAAAGTTCAACGGCTTCGGAAAGATCGATGAAGCAGTAGAAAGCTCCCTTGGGTTTCTGAATATCTGCGTGAGGGAACTTAACGATCCTCTCATACATGTAAGTTCTTCTCTTGTCAAACTCAGCCTTCATTTCATCGATGAAGCCCTGAGGACCTGTAAGTGCCTCAACAGCCGCATACTGAGCAATGGAGTTGGGATTTGAAGTCTGGTGAGACTGCATGGCGCTCATGAGCTTTGCTATCTCAACGCTGGATCCGGTGTAACCGATACGCCATCCCGTCATGGAATAAGCCTTTGAAAGACCGGAACATGTTATTGTTCTCTTATATATCTCCTCTCCGAGGGAAGCGATGCTTACGTGCTTCTCGCCATCGTAGATAAGGTATTCATACATTTCATCGGCGATACAGTAGATATCCTTCTTAACGCAGACATCTGCGATCTCCTGAAGCTCTGCCTTTGTATAGATGGCACCTGTGGGGTTTGAAGGTGTGTTAAGAACAACAGCCTTTGTTTTATCCGTAATGGCAGCCTCTAACTGAGCACCTGTGATCTTGTAGCCGTTTTCTTTGGTTCCCACGATAACAACCGGAACACCATCGGATAACTTGATCATCTCGGGATAGCTTAACCAGTAAGGAGCGGGAACGATGACTTCATCACCGGGGTTTAAGATTGCGGCAAATACATTGTTAAGTCCCTGCTTACCGCCGGTACCAACAACTATCTGGTTGGGTGCATAGTCAAGGCCGTTGAATTCCTTGAACTTTTTGCTGATGGCGGCTTTAAGCTCGTTTGTACCCGAAGCGGGTGTGTATTTTGTAAAGCCGGTATTGATGGCCTCGATACCTGCCTTGCAGATATTTTCGGGTGTGGGGAAATCGGGCTCTCCTGCTCCGAAGCCCACGATATCGATACCTTTTGCCTTAAGTTCCTTAGCTTTTGCAGTGATCGCAAGTGTTGAGGAAGGCTTAACTGCCTGCGCCTTCTTTGAAAGTGTAAGTGCCATTTTGTTCCTCCGATGCTGAATTTACTTATTTGATTTTAAACAACAAAAAAGACGGTGTCAATGTAAAATAGAATAATTGTATACAATGATACCGCCTTTTGTTTGTTTATTTTGTTTAAATATGCAAATTATGCATTGAACATGATCTTCTCACTCTCAAATGCTCTGGTGATGGCAACGGTAAATGCAATGCCAAGAACCAGCGTTCCTGCGATGGAGCTTATGAAGTTAATGAACTGAAGCTCATTGGATACAAGATCCTTGATCGCAAGTGCATTGCCGTAGATCGGGATCATGTATCTGTAGAAAGGTATCTCGCGTCCGAAGCTGAACATGGTCATGATACCGAATAAAATTACCACAATGTAAACCGGTGAGATCATTGAGGATGCAGCCTTGGTATCCTTTGCAAGTACCGCAAGGAGTCCTACGATACCGACATAGAGATAAACAAGAACAAGCATGTTTAAGAATAATTCAATGATCTGTACAAAGCCGAAGGAAACAGCTCCGAAGCCGCCTGAAGACAGACCTGCCGAATCCATACCCATAAGAGGGATTGCAATTACCATTGCAATACAGTAAACAACTGCTGAAATGCTTGCGAGGATCGCCATGGAAACGAGCTTGCCCAGAACGATGTCCCTTCTTTTTGCGGGAGTGATGAGCATACTTGAAAGGGTACCTCTCTCCTTCTCGCCTGCGATGGCATCAACACCGATACTCATAACGCCGGCAAACAGCATCATGACGATGAGGTAAGGAAGCATCATAGACATGAACTGGGTGTTGGCCTTCTCTTCCTTGTAGATTTCCTTGACATTCTCAGTAAAGGCAGTCAGGTAACCTAAGTTTCCGAATCTGTCCGCAAGGAGCTTGGACTGATAGCCCGCTTCAACAGCGGATGAGAAGTTGTAATATGCCTGGGAAGAATACTCTTCCGTTCCGTTATAGAAAACGTCCAGTTCGGGAACTGCCGAGCCGTTCTCGTAGTCTTTTACTTTGCTTTCAAAATCGGGATCCAGGTAAATAACAAGGTCGTTGTCACCTTCTAAGATTCCGTTTTCAAGTTCGTCCTTCTGTGCACGGTACTCATCCTCCGTAAGGAAGGTGACGTCCGCGGTCTCTTTGTAACCTGAGCTGTCCATGATGGCTTTCAGGTCATCGGTTCCGTTTACTACGGTTACGGTTGCTACATGCTCCTCGATATCCGATTCCATTGCTCCGATCATCTTGCCCATAAGGCCGTAAACGATGATGACGATGATGGCGGGCATGATGTAAAGGGACATGATCATCTTCTTGTCGCCGAATACCCTGAAGAGCTCTTTTTTCATTATGATGAAGGCTTTACTGTTTTTCATTTGAAACACCTCCCTCGTAATTTGGATTATTCTCTTTGAAAAGTTCGAAGAACGCATCTTCAAGATCGGGCATATGCGTAGCCTCAAGGATCTCGGGAATTGTTCCCTCAATTACCTTCTTACCGTTGATGATAATGCCGACTCTGTCGCAGAGTTTCTCGGCTTCGCTCATGATATGAGTGGAAACGATTATTGTTTTTCCTCTCTCGCGAAGGACCTTTAAGTAGTCAAGAACAACACGTGCCGTTACGATATCAAGTCCCGATGTGGGCTCGTCGAAGATGACTACCTTGGGGTCGTGGCAAAGGCTTACTGCGATGGAAGCCTTCTGCTTCATACCGGTGGAAAGTTCCTCGATCTTCTTTGTTTTGAAGTCGTTGATGCCGAAAACGGTGAAGAGTTCGTCCTTGCGGGCTTTGATCTCCTCTTCGCTCATTCCGTGAAGTTTTCCGAAGAAGTCGAAAAGATAATCTGCGGTGAAGTGCTCGTCAAGCTTGATCTCGTTTGTTAAGAAACAAATGGACTCACGAACAGCCTCCCCTTCCTTGACCGTATCGTGGTCGCAGACGGTAATCTTTCCTTCCGTAGGTTTTAAAAGTGTTGCAACACAGCGAAGGGTTGTTGTTTTTCCTGCGCCGTTGGGTCCAAGCAGTCCGTAGATCTGTCCCGGAACGGCCGTTAATGAAACGCCGTTGACCGCGATCTTGGTGGTACTGTCGGTCTTAAGCTCACGCATTTTTCTCTTGTTGAGCTTGTAGATCTTTACAAGATTTTCGATCTGTATCATGGTTCTCTCCTTGATAGATTTTTTTGCTCATCGCTTTATAATACCACATTTTACTGTGTATTCAAGAGTTGTATTGCGCTTGGGTTTCCAAACGGATCACTCAAGTTCCGCCGTTGACATGGCGGGTTTGCCGAGGGTTAAGGACTTGCCCTTTCTTACGAAGATCGGAACTTCATCGATATCTACATTGATGAAATGATGGCCCTTGGAAAGCTCGGTCTTTGTAAAGTCTTTGTCGGACTTCATGAGGTAAAGGGTCATATCTTCGGGAAGATATACGTCCCTGCCGGCAGCGTTAGCCTTGTAAACAGGTGCGATCATCAGGTCGTCACCCACAAGAAGCTGATCCTCTATGTGACGAGCTTCCTTGTCTTCGGGGAAGGCAAGACCGATTGGTGTGAACATCAGCTTGTTGTTCTCTATGCTGTCTACATATGACTTGTACAGGTAAGGGATCAGGGCATAACGGAGATTCAGAAGGTTTCTGAAGGCGTCGATGTCCTTGAATCTATATATCTCCTGCTCGCGGCAGCCAAGTGCGCAGTGGTTTCTGAACAAAGGTGTAAACAGGGATACCTGCATGAAGCGCTTTAAGAGGTTCTCGCTTGTATGGAAGGCAAATCCACCCGTGTCGGCTCCGACATAGAGGTAACCGCACATATTCAGGTTCGGAAGCTGATGAAGAATAAGCTCTATGTGAGAATAGAATGAGCTGTTGTCTCCGGTCCAGATACCTGCGTAGCGGTGGCTGCCTATGTAGGAAGCACGGGAAAAGATCAAGGTTTCCATCTTAGGAGCGATCTCATTAAATACTTCGGAAGCGGCTCTGGCCATGTTGTAGCCGTAAAGGTTGTGAACACGATCGTGACGGATTCTTTTTCCTTCGGGCTCGTGGTAGAAGCTTCTGTAATCCTCGGGCTTGTTGGCAAGGGCATTCATCGTATCCAGATAATGCCAGAGGCTGTAAAGATCAAGAGTATCCGTTTCGTCCTTTAAATGGGATATCTCCTCCGCCGTTTCCTTAAGGCCCTTCAAGGAATAGAACAATGCGGGCTCGTTCATGTCGTTCCAGAAACCGTCGACTCCTGCGTCGGTGAAAAAACGATACTTAAGACCGAACCAGCGTCTTACCTCCGGGCGTAAGAAATCGGGAAGAACCGACTTTCCGGGCCATGCGGCCATGATGAAGTCTTCGCCGTTTTCGTCCTTGCAGTAATAGTTTTCCTTAACACCCTCTTCGTACATGTCGTAGCCGTCTTCGATCTTGATGGCTGCGTCCACATTGGGAAGAAGGTGGATGTGTTGTGCCTTCATCTCATCGACAAATTCCTTGAACTTTGGAAATGCCTCGGGATTTAAGGTGAAATCCTTGTAGTTGTCCATATAGTCGATGTCCATATAGACCGCATCAAGGGGAAGGTTGTTTTCTTTGTGCCTGCGGACTACCTCGCGGATATCGTCCTCGCACTTGTAGCCCCAGCGGCTCTGGCCGTAACCGAAGGCCCAGAGAGGTGCTTTGTAGCTCTTTCCGATGAGTTTTCTGAACTCCGTGATGATCTCAAGACCGGACTTTCCGGTAATGACATACATTTCATAATCAGCCTCTTCGGCAGTAATGGTAAGAACGTCCTTGTCCGTGAAACCAAGATCATATGTCACAAGACCGGGGTAATCCGTGAAGAGTCCCAGTGAACCCTTTGCGCCTTCGATAAGAATGAAGGTGTGGGAACCGTACAAAGAATACTGATCCTCGTTATGCTTGGTCTGGTCGGTGTTGAAGGTCTTGTAGACAAAGCCACGCTTGTTCATGCCGTGAAGGCTCTCGCCGAGACCGTAGATCACATCGTCTTTGTCAAGATCATAGGACACTTTCTTCTTATCGGCGCTTAGTTTTAGGCCGTGGCCCAATGCACTTTCAGGGCTTGCAGCCGGCTTGTCAAGGACAGCTTCCGTGTCAAATGGCGTTCCGAATACGTATCTTTCTGTCATTCTTCTTCCTCCATCAATTTAAGCTTTGCATGTATTATGCGGAGTACGGATTCATCGATCCTCTCCTCCGAAATCTTTCCATTCTTTACTGCGTTTAAAATGCCCTCATAGGCAAGATCCACGTTGGAAGGAACCAAAACAAGATCGATTCCCGCTTCCACTGCCGTAACGGAAACCTCGTCCTGAGTTCCGTAATCGGCAATTGCGCCCATATTCAGGGCATCGCACATTATCAGGCCTTCATACTTTAAGTGGCCTCTTAAAACATCCGTGATCATGGTAATGGATAAAGAAGAAGGCTTGTCATTTCCCGTTACATTGGGCGCGGAAATGTGGGCAACCATTACACAGTCCGCTTCCGTTAGGTTTTGGAAGGGATAAAGATCCGTGTCAAGCATTTCTTCAAGAGTCTTGTCCGTAGCGATAAAGCCATCATGTGTGTCACCAAAGGATCCGCCGTGACCGGGGAAATGCTTATAGCAGCTCAATATGTCATTTGCGTGAAGCCCCTTTGCGAACTGCTCCGCATATTTGCTGACGATCTCAACGTCACTTCCGAAGGATCTGTCGCCGATAGCTGTGTTATCAGGATCCGTCAAAGCATCCGCACAGGGAGCAAGATCAAAGTTGAAGCCATATTCGGCAAGGTATTCACCGATGGTTGCACCTGCTTCATAAGCCGCTTCTTCGGATTTGATATTTCCCATGGGACCAACCTTGGTAACGCCGTATTCATCTCTGCAGCCGATACGTGCTACCCTTCCGCCCTCTTCGTCTATGCATAAAAACAAGGGCATTCCCTCAATGCGCATGCTCTCCTCAATGGCCTTCCGGTTCTTCGCCTTTGTGGCCTCAGGGCCCGACATGTCAGTTCCATAAAACATAAGTCCGCCAACAGGCTTTTCTGTCAGTCTGTATGTAAATTCTTCCGAAAGGATGGAAGAATCGTCACCGTTCATAAGCTGGGAAGGAGTGATGACAAACATCTGCCAGATCTTCTCCTCAAGCGTCATGGATTCAAGTATCTCCAAAGCAGGATCCACTTCCGCCGGCTCTTCAGTCTCCTCGGGCTCCTCCGGCTCCGTATGATCCGGTTCATCCAGACCCGTTACTTCAAAGACTCCGTCATTTGGATTTACCTCTTCCGATACGGTTACAGAAGCGCTTTCTTTTTCCTCTTTTCCGGCACATCCTCCCAAAATTCCCGCACAAAAAAGCACCGACAATCCCATCACGATTGCCGGTACCTTCCAAACCTTTTTCATCATAATATCTCCCGCAATTCGTTAAATATTCATTGCGGCTATTTTATCACATTAAAGTGCAAAAAGCGAATAGATTATTCCATCTCTGTATCAAATTATTTGAAAATATGTTATTGTCATTTAGAACAAAACAGCTTTACGGAGAAACAAAATGGCTTTTGACGGAATAACCGTTGCTGCTGTCACCAAAGAAATTGCGAAAATGACGGCAGGAACAAGAATATATAAGATTGCTCAGCCGGAGGCGGATGAGATATTGCTGACAATTAAGGGAAATTCCATGCAGTTTCGGATCCTTTTGTCGGCGGATGCTTCTTTGCCTTTGGTTTATATCACAGATGAAAACAAACCTTCGCCTCAGACGGCGCCGGGATTTTGCATGCTGTTGAGAAAACACCTGACTAATGCAAAGATCATGTCGGTGTCTCAGCCCGGGCTTGAGAGGGCTATTGTTTTTGAGTTGGAGCATTTGAATGAAATGGGGGATCTTTGCCACAAGAAGCTCATCATCGAGCTGATGGGCAAGTATTCGAATATCATCTTCACGGATGAAAACGATATGATCCTTGATTCCATAAAGAAGGTAAGTTCAAATGTTAGTTCCGTGCGTGAGGTTTTGCCGGGAAGAAAATGGTTTATACCCGATGCCCGGGATAAAAAGAACCCTCTGGAAACTACTGCCGAAGAATTTGTGGGGCTGATCGGAAGTTCTCATCTTCCGGCGTTTAAGGCGCTTTATTCTTCTTACACAGGAATTTCGCCTTTGATGGCTACGGAAATCTGCCACCGGGCGGGAATTGATGCAGATGCATCGACATCTTCACTTGCAACGGGTGAGCTTTCTTCACTGGCAAGCGAATTTATTAAGGTTGCTGATGCCATCAAGAACGGTGATTTTTCATACGAAATGGTAATGGAAGGACGCACGCCCCTTGAATATGGGGTAATGCCCTTAACTATTTATAACGACCATGAAAAGAAAGCATTTGAAGACATCTCTTCTCTTCTGATCGCATTCTACAAAGAA
>JAEEGL014111810.1_pt1 | contig 11700 bp, 11 predicted proteins | sample 9134231 | NCBI WGS metagenome assembly JAEEGL01 (sample SAMN16246548, study PRJNA631951) | gut metagenome | biome: gut microbiome; feature: rumen; material: fiber-attached | host: Bos | place: Iran: Karaj | collected 2018-10
AGTCAAAAGTTAAGAAAAAGAGAAAAACTTACACAAAAAGAGAAAAATAATTTTTTCTCTTTTTAATCTACTGCTTTTTTATTGATGTCTACTAAACAGGGTTCACATCATAATTGCAGCTTTTTTTATTTACATGTGAATTTTTTAGTAGCCATATCTTCTAAGATAGTATTCTTTAAAGCTCCCTCTTCATAGTCAACTGTAGTTGCTAAATCTTTTAACTGAGTAACTTTAACATCGTCTACTTTTAATTTACGATAATCTATTTTTGTTACTAAAACAAATCCCTTCTCAGTAGCAGATAAACTATTCTCATAACCTGTTATTGATAATTTGTTTTTCTCATAATTATCTTTCATTTTTTTGATTTCTTCTTTTCCTTTATCTTTACCAGGAGTAACTGTAACTGAAACCATCTTATTAGCAGCAATTACTTTATCATCTTCAAAATCATATCTAAAGCTATAAACTACATCAGTTCCATTCTCATTGTTTAATTTATTTTGACTACAAGTAAGACTTGTTTTCTTAACAGACTCTTCTCTTCTTTGTTCAATTCTTTGTTCCTCAAGTTTCTTTTCTTTTAAAGAAGCATTTATTTGAGTACCAGCACCTCCCATTACTAGAGCTAAACCTATTATAGCAACTATAATAGCAGGTTTTTTGCTTGTTCTTTTTTCTATTCTAACAACTTCTTCTACATCTTTTAGATTAATAACTTGAGTACGTTGTAATTCTTCTGGAGTCATTTGATCGACATTTTTAATTGTCTGGTTTTTGTTTTGATTCATAAACCGCCCTCCGTTTTCCGTTCACTATCCTATATACATTATAATAAAAACAATTTTATTGTTCAAGAAAAACGCATAAATTTATAAAAAAAATAACTATTTCTAGTTATTTTTATTTCTTGCATCGAATTTTTTTCTTTCTTCTGTATTAAGAATTTTCTTTCTAATTCTAAGATTATTAGGTGTAACTTCTATTAATTCATCAGAATTAATATAATCAAGAGCATATTCTAAAGAAATTGGTCTAGGTCTTTTTAATACTACTGTATGATCTGATCCAGCTGCACGTGTATTAGTTAATTGTTTTCCTTTAACTACATTAACTGCTAAATCGTTTTCACGATTACATTCTCCAACTACCATTCCTTCATATACTTCATCACCAGGAGATATAAACATAATTCCACGATCTTCTAAGTTACCAATTGAATATGCAGTTGCATTTCCATTTTCCATTGAAACTAAAACTCCTAGTTTTCTTTCACCAATAACTATATTTTCATATGGTTTAAATTCTTTAAAAGTATGATTCATAATTCCATAACCTTTAGTTAAAGTCATAAAGTCTGTTGAAAAACCAATTAATCCACGAGATGGAATTGTATATAATAATCTAACTTGATTTTCAAAATTAGTCATATTTTCCATTTTTCCACCACGAACACCTAATTGTTCAATTACATTTCCAACTGATTCTTCAGGTACTTCTATTTGTAATTCTTCATATGGTTCATATTTTACACCATCGATTTCTTTAATAATAACTTGAGGTTTAGATACTTCTAACTCAAATCCTTCTCTACGCATATTTTCTATTAAGATACCTAAATGTAATTCTCCACGTCCGCTAACCATATATGAATCATTAGACACTGGTTCTACTCTTAAAGAAACATCTCTTTGAGTTTCTCTCATTAATCTTTCTTCAATCTTACGAGCAGTTACTATTTTTCCATCTTTACCTACCATTGGAGATGTATTTGCTCCAAATGTCATTTGAAGAGTTGGCTCATCAATATGTAATTTTGGTAAAGGTAAGATATTATCATTATTACAAATAGTTTCTCCTACAGAAATATCAGAAAGACCTGCGATAGCAATAATATCTCCTGCTTCTGCTTCTTCTATTTCAATTCGATTATATCCATAATAACCAAATAATTTTTGAATTCTAAATTGTTTTGTCGATCCATCTAATCTACAACAAGTAACTACTTCACCTGTTTTAATTTTACCATTTTGAACTCTACCAATACCAATTCTTCCAACAAATTCATTGTAATCTAATAGTGCTGGTTGAAATTGTAATGGTGCATTAGTATCTCCTTCTGGAGCTGGAATTTCTTCTAGGATTGTATCTAATATTTTAGTTAATCCTTCTTCTTGACTATTTACTTCAGAATCATATGAACTAGTTCTATTTAAAGCTGAAGTATAAATTGTTTTAAATTCTAATAATTCATCATCAGCACCTAATTCAATAAATAAATCTAATATCTCATCTAATACTTCTTTAGGTCTAGCAGCTTCCTTATCAATCTTATTAATTACAACAATTGGTTTAACTTTAGCTTCAAAAGCTTTCTTTAATACGAATCTAGTTTGAGGCATAGCTCCTTCATAAGCATCTACTACTAAGATAACTCCATCAACCATATTCATGATACGTTCTACTTCTCCACCAAAATCAGCATGTCCAGGAGTATCTAAAATATTTATTCTTACTCCTTTATAATCAATAGCTGTAGTTTTAGCTAAGATAGTTATTCCACGTTCTCTTTCAATAGCATTTGAATCCATTGATAAGCTAGAAGTATCTTCATTATCTCTAAACATATCTGAACTTTTTAATATTCCGTCTACTAATTTAGTTTTACCATGATCGACATGGGCAATAATTGCAACATTTCTTTTTTCCATAATTACACCTTCTTTGCAACGTTCAACATTGTATCACAAAAACAAAAAAAATACCAGTATTTCTAGTATTTTTTATATTTACTAAAATCTATTCCATCATTAGATGAATCATAGTAATAATCTTCTCCACTGTAAACATCTAATGCTTCTTTAAGATACTCAATATTATATTCTCCACTCATATCAGCAAAAACAGTATTTTCAAGTGGAACAACTATCTTTCCACTATCATTATATTTAACTTCTTCTACATTTGGAGAATCGTCTTTAAATCCTTTTTGAGATCTAGATAATAATTCAAGATGACCATTACTATCAACTTTATATAAAGCAGTAGCAGTCATAGTATCTCCTTCATTAATTCCTAAGCAAATATACTTTTCAGCAAAGCTATTAAAGGTAAATGTTGATTCAAAATAATATAATGTTTCTCCATCTAATGTAAATAGTTTTTTACCTGTTAATTCACAATCTCCATAACCATCAGTTAATGCTCCTACATCTTCGATATTAAAAAGTGTAAAAGCTATTGGTAAAGTAATTGGTTGAATTAATTCATTTCCAAGTACGTCAAGATTAACTTCTTCTTTACCATCAAATAATTTACCATCGTTAGTAAGAGTTTTTTCATCTACTACATGAGCAAAAGTAGCACTTGTATTAATACTATCATCAATTAAATATGTATATTCTAAAGATTCTTTATTACTAGAATTATCTTTAAATCCCATAATCTCATCAATTGCTGAATTAGAATTTATACCATGATAAGAACTCTCATCTTCATACTCAGTACTATAAGTACTTTCTATTTTTCCTTCTTTAGTACCTAATTTAAAAGAACAGCCTGATAGACCTAACGCTACAATTAAACCGCATAAAGCAACCTGTCCTTTTTTACCAATTTTTCTTTTTTGCATTTTATTCACCTATTCCCTCGAAAACGTGCTTATTCTACCATATTTCAAGGAATTAGTCAAATTAAAAAGAACTAATTATTAATTAGCTCTTCAATATATTCGTTTAATGTTTCATACTCTTTCTTGTGCAATGAATCTAATTTTTCATGATGATTCTTCATAACTGCTCCATCAAAAGTCTTTAACATTTCATAGTCATTATCATTATCACCTATAACTTTTAATGAACTATAATTTAGTCCTTCAATATTAAACAATCTCTTTAAAGCATTCTCTTTATTAACAGTCTTATTAATAATATTAATATGAGAGCGACTAGCATATACATGTACAGGCACTTCTTTTTGGATTATTTCGACTATTTCTTTCTGCTTCTCAGAATCACTACATCTTATAACTACTTTTACACAGTCATCATAATTAGTTGTTTCATTATAACCATCATCTAAGTAATAATCCCAATTATTAGATTCAATTATTGGTACTATTTTTTCTATATCTGCTCTTTCTAATAAGATTGTATTTATACAATAATCAACATTATTAAATATTTTAGCTCCATCTTCACATATTAAATAAGTATATGGAATATCATATTTAATTAATTCTTGTTTTAAATCAGTATAATTTCTACCAGTGATAATACAAAACGAGTTTCCTAATCTAACAAATCTTCTTATTGCTTCAGCATTTTTCATATTAACTTCTTCATTATCTAATATATAAAGAGTATCATCAAAATCACTAGCTAAAACTACCATATAATCACCTACTATTAGTATATAATATTTTTTAAAAATCTCAAAAGAAAAAGGAAAGTAATACTTTCCTCTTTACACTTATACATTATGTTTCTTATTATATTCTTCTAATTGTTTTTTCATTTTCTCAAAGAATGTATGTGATTCGTCATTACTATAACCAATGAAGAATATTTTATCAATCTGGTCATGATTGAATACTGAAGTAATATTTGATTTTATTTCACCTTCTGGAAAAGGGCAACCATTATAATCAAATACTTCATCAGGGTATTCAGCAGTTTTCATACAATAACCAGTAATCATTACTTTCTTAGTACCACCTTTTAATAGTACAACTGAGCCAATAGGTAAAAATTTCTCTTGCATTTTTATTCCTCCCTTTTTATTATTGTAGGTCTGCTAGTTCTTCATTGTTTCTAGCACCATATTTTTCTGTTTCAATTTCTGGGCTTGCAGTATAATCATCATCATCTAAGTATTCTTCTTTAGTTGATGGATTATCATATTCAAAGTCTGTTGACTCATCACCGCTCCATTCATCTGATTCAAATTCTTCAACATCTTCATCAGAATTATTTCTCTTATGATCCATATAAGCTTTAGCTCCTAATCCAGCTGCTGCAGCTGCACTTAATCCGGCTGCAATTGGGATTACTGAACTACCACTTGATTTTTTCTCTATTTGATCATTAGATACTGGTAACTTAGTTATACCATTACCCTTAACAATATTGTCAATACCATCACTTATTTCAATTTCTTCCTCATCTGGTACTAGAACACCCTCTGTTGTATTACCAGGAGCAGTTTCTGTTTCTGGTTCAAATCCTACATATCCTTCACCTTCAGAATATCCACCGCCAGAATGATATGTTGGTTCTTCTGGAGCAGCTGGTGCTGCTGGCTGTGCTGGTGGAGCTGGTGTAGGTGTTGGTGTCGGAGTTGGCGTTGGTGTAGGTGTTATCGTTGGAGTTGGAGTTGGAGTTGGTGTCGGAGTTGGGGTTGGCGTAGGCGTTGGTGTAGGTGTTGGTGTCGGAGTCGGAGTTGGTTTTATTGTTTCCTTCTTCTCCTCTTTCTTTTCTTCCTTCTTAGTCTCACGTTTTTTAGGTTCTTTGTAATGCGGATTACCTCCGCCTCCACCGCCGCCCCCAGAAGGACTGCCTCCTCCTGAAGTATCAGTTGAAGTATCTTTATCTTTATTTTCATCTTCAGTTAATGTACTTTCTGAACTAGATACTGTTTTTCCATTTATCTTATCATAATCTCCATCTGAATCACTATCTTCAAAAATTCTATTCCATGTTTCAGATCTTTGAGCAGCTGTTGCTCGACGATTAGAGGTATCTCCTAAATCAGAACTATCTTTGTGAATATCTAATTCAGTACCATCTGGTGAAAAGCCTTCCATTCCAAGCATCGCTGCCATACCACTTACTACTTGTTTCATTTGTTCAGTCATATTAGTAGAATCTGCTTCAGCATTTTTGAATGCCTCATAAGCTGCAGTACATTGTTCAATTAAAAAGTTTAATTCTAGACTGTAGTTAGCAAATACTTTTTCCAAATCTTCTAAAGCAGCTATAGTTTCTTTATAGCAATTATCATGTTTTGCACCAGAGGCTGAAACATTTGATTTTACTGTTTGAATTTGTTTGGCTGCTTTATCAACGTAGTCTTTAACTCCTTTTAGATTATTTGCTGAACTTTGCAAATCATCATACACTACTGTAACTTTTGCCATTTATTATCACTTCCTATCATATAGAATGAATTATTTTATATTACCTGTTATTACATTATCAGGAGTAACATATGCCCCCATTCTTTTGGCAGAATCTTTACTGTTTAACTCAACATTAGTACTATTAATGTAGTTACCATCTTTATTCTTTACATAATACACTTTTTCATCTTCATCATATTCAAAATATACATCATCTGTTTTTGATCCATAAGTATAATTAGTTCCATTTACATTTTCAGTAATAGTACTTCCTTTAGTCAATACAAAATCCTCTCCATTTTCTGCTTTTTCTTTTACTTGACTAATTTCAGTTATTTTTCCAGATCCAGACCCAGTCTGTGTATTTTTGCCAGTATCTGTATTAGAAGCATTGCTACTATCATCATTAGTATTAGAGCCTCCTATTACAGATTTTGGGGTACCAACTTGATTTTCTGTTGGTTCATCTTTACTATAAGTAACATTTCCATTTTTATTTGGATAAGCATATCCATAATTTTCAGTAGTTGTTGATGGTTCTTCTTCATATTTTCCATCTATATAATTATATCGTTGTTGAGTAGTTTGATATACATGATTTCCAACTTTTTTGTATGTATAAACATTTTTGTGATCTACTTTTCCATCTTTATCATAAACAACTGATTCAGTAATATAACCATATCTATTTTTAACTCTGTGTGCTTTTATCTTTCCATCTGTCTTTGTAATCTCAACTGTTGAACCATCTGGATTAGTATAAATAATCTTTTGTTGCTTTCCACCTCGATCACTTTCTACTTTCTTCTTAGCACCTGGCTGTACTCCAGTTGGTTTTTCTTCACCTGCAGGAATAGATTTTCCATATTTATCTATAGAAGTATCTAACTTACTACATTCTTTATAATATTCTTTTGCAGCTAAATATTTAGAATTATAAAAGTTAGTAGCCTCTTTAAAAGCATCTATTACGGCACTTCCACCATTAATATTTGTGCTTGGCTTACTTCCCCATGTTGGAAGAGTATCATCAGAAACATTTACACTACATTTTTCATGATGTCTAATTTCCTTTTCACCTTCTGAGTTAGTCACTTCATATTCCAAGTTTTTACGATTGTTATAAGTTCTTTCTTTATCTCTTAAATCATCAACTAATTCTTTGTAGTGTTTTTGTACTTCTGTCCACCATTTTTCAGCTTCATCTTTTCTATGTGTATTTCCTTCCCCTTGTGCAATACCTTTTAAAGCTGTAACATCTGCCATAGTAACATTTAAACGTGCTACCATTTCAGTTGCAACTTCATTTAAAGGAGCTCTTCCATCTAAATTTAATGAATTTAAAGATAATCCTGTTTTCATTTCAGCTTTTAGTTTTGAAGAAAATTCTCCTTCTAACTCATTTAAACCGCCTTCTTCAAGACTAGTTACAACATCACTTACTTCACTGTCTTTTAAAAATTCATCTTTTTCACTTTGCCATGTTATAGAACCAACGCTTGCCATAATATCATTCCCTTCTATAATTTATAATGCTCTGAAATTGCATGGGTCCCCATACAAATTCAGAACACTACAAAAGTAGTATTCCAGTTTCTTATTATTCCATTTTTTGAGCAGCAGCAATTGCAGCTTTTTCAGCTTCAGAGAACTCTCCATACCAGATATCAAGTTTATTTTGCATATCTCTACTAAATTCTTCTCTTTCTTTTGTAATCTTTGCTTTTACTTCTTCAAATACTTCTAAAAAATAATTTGAAGATTTACCTTTCCATGAACCATCTGTTAAATCAACTATATTATTCTTTGTGTTTTCTAAATTAGCTAACATTTCATCAAATTTGTTTTCAACATTAACTTTTGCTTTACTTAAATTTTCATAATCAACTCTATTTGCCATTCTTTATCCCTCCTTAAAATGCACTTTTTACTACATTTTCAGCATTTTCCATAACTTCAGCAGACCCATTTAATGTAGCTGCTACAATATCCAATCTTGCTTTTTCTGTTTGTAAATTTGGATCAATTTTTTCATTATACATGTTTGTGAATTCATTTGCTACATCTCCTGAACATGTAGTATTTAGTTCATTTTCAATTGAAGCTTTTAATTCCATTCTTAATCCATCGAAATCTTCTGCTAGTTTTGAAACTCCGCTTGCTGCTCTACGCATTTCTTCAACATCTTCTAATAATGTCATATTTGCCATTTTTCATTCCTCCTATTTTTTTATAATTAAGAATCACTGCTCTACCGAACCATATTCTTACACTTTAATTGTATATTAATGTAAAGCCAATTGCAAGTAATTTACTTTATATATACAGTTTTTTTACAAAAAAAGAGGATAAAAATCCTCTATTTAAAAAACTTCTTAAAGATAGCATTCAAACTTTTATTTATTATCTTATCTGTAGTCTTGTTAACTACTTTTTTACCAAGTTTATATTCTAATGAATTCTTTCTAGCTCTCTCGGCTTCCTTTCTCTTCTTCTCAGCTTCTCTTTCGGCAGCCTTTTTATCTCTTTCTGCTTCTTTAGCAGCTTTCTCGGCTTCTTTTGCTTCTTTTTCTTTTTGTTTTGCTTCTTCAATGGCTCTTTTTTCAGCAGCTTGAGCTTCTACTCTTTCTTTTATTAACTTGTCTAATTCTTCATAAGCAGAATCTCTTTCTACTACTTCTTCATATTTACCAACTATTGAAGACGCATTTATAACTTTATTTCTTCCAATATCATCGATAGTTCCCATTTTACTTTGTGGTGGTAAGATAGTTGCTTTTTCAACAATTTCAGGTTCACCTTTTTCATTTTGGAAAGATACTAAAGCTTCTCCTGTTCCTAAAGCTAGAATTGCTTCTGCAGTATCAAATTTAGGATTTGTTCTAAATGCATCTGCTGCTACTTTAACAGTTCTTTGTTCACTTGGAGTATAAGCTCTTAATGTATGTTGAACACGATTTCCTAATTGAGCAATTACGTCATTTGGAATATCTGTTGGACTTTGTGAAATAAAATATAATCCAATTCCACGTGATCTAATTAATTTAACTACTTGTACTATTTGTTTTAATCTATAATTTGGCATTCCATTAAATAATAAATGAGCTTCATCAAAGAAGAAAACAATCTTTGGCTTTTCTAAATCTCCAACTTCTGGCATTTTATTAAATAAATTTGTTAATAACCATAATAAGAATGATGCATATAAATCAGGTGATTGGAATAATTCTACTGCATGTAAAATATTAATGTTTCCTCTTCCATTAGTATCGAATCCTAAAAAATCATTAATATCTAATTCTGGTTGTCCAAAGAACTTATCAGCTCCTTGATTTTCTAATGTTAATAAACATCTTTGAATAACACCTACACTTTGAGTAGTAATATTACCATAACTTGTTATAAAATCATTTTTATTATCACCTACATATTGTAATAATAAACGTAAATCTTTAATGTCATCTAACTTCCAACCATTATCTTTAGCTATCTTAAAGACAATAGCTAAAACTCCTTCTTGAGCTTCACTAAGACCTAACATCATTGATAATATTTCTGGTCCTACGGAATCAAGTGTTGTTCTTATTGGATGACCAAACTCCCCAAAAATATCCCAAAAACGTACTGGAAAACTTTTGTATTCAAAGTTCTCTACTTTTAGTTTTTGTAGTCTTTCTCTAAGACTATCACTATCTTCTCCAGGTAATGCAGTCGCACCCAAATCTCCTTTTACATCAGCTAAAAATACAGGTACACCAGCATCACTAAATGACTCTGCCATTACTTTTAAAGTTATAGTTTTACCAGAACCACTTGCTCCAGTAATTAATCCATGACGATTAGCTTTATCCAATAAAATAGATAACTCTTTATCACCACTTTTTCCTATCAATACTTTATTATTTAAGTACATAATGATACCTCCTGCTTTTATTATACATTATTATTAACAAAAAAAATATATAAATTATTAGTAATAATCTATATATTCTTTTTAGCATTTACAAACAATTCCCTATTATCTTTTAATCTTTCAATATCAGGATTTTGAAGAATATCTAAATCAATATATTTAATTGCATTATCATAATCACCTAAGTAATAATAACTTAATGATACATAATCATAGATAGTACCATCCCAACAATTAACACTTTCAGTTATATGACTATTCTTTTTAGTTATCTTCAATGCTTTTAAACCATAGTCTATAGCTTCTTGATATTTTTCTTGTTCATAATAAGTAATCATCAATTCAACATATGGTGTTCTACAATCACCAATCTCTTTTAAGTTTTTTAATCCCCATAATTCCGCTTCTTCATAGTACTCTAGATTACGATAAGCTATAGTTAGAAAAGATAATAATTGACCTCTTTCTTCTTTATAAGTAGCATTTTTATTCTTTAAATATTTATGAGCCACTTCGATACATTTATCCCAATATCCTCTACTTCTATATTCTCTAGCTAATAAGTAAGTATTTCTAGTATCAGTTGGATTATTATGAACATATTCTTCTAGTAATTCTAAATAAAATTCACGTGACTTTGTACAGTCAGGACGATGCTTTACTATTAAGCTTGAAACATCTATAGCTTGTTCATTATTACCAATATACTCTAATACTTCATGAATTGGATATATCCATCTATAACAATCTCTTTTATGAATTTTACCACACATAAATTCTATTAATGGTTCATCTTTATCATCTAAACTATAGTAGTAATTATAACGTAATTGAGTAGTATTACTTTTCCAATTATCTTTAATCTTATTAATAAATCCTGGTTCTATACAATCATCTATATCCAAACAAATACATATATCATATTCTTCAGGTACTAACTTTAAAGCATCATTACGAGCTTTGTCAAAAGCAAATTTATTATACTTCTTAGCTTTTATATGAGCTCCTCTAGCTTTAAATTTTTCAATTGTCTTATCAGTAGAACCAGTATCTAAAACATAGACATGGTCTTTTATTTCTTCTAAAGTATCCATAAATCTATCAACAAATTTTTCTTCGTTTTTACAAATACTATAGACACATATTTTAGGATTTTTCATTTTACTCATCTGCTAAATTATCAAAGTATCCTTGAATAAATACTACTGGAGTTCCTTTATCACCACTACCACTAGTTAAATCACATAGAGATCCAATTAAATCAGTTAATCTTCTAGGAGTAGTTCCTTGAGTAACCATTTGTCCTTTTAAATCAGCATCTTTTTCTCTAATTTCATTCTTAATAGCTTCTTTTAATTCATCTCCTCTTAAATCAGCAAATTTATTATCAGAAACATATTTCAATTTAATTTCATTTGGAGTTCCTTCTAACCCACTAGTATAAGCTGGAGATACTACTGGATCAGCTAATTCCCAAATATGACCTACTGGATCTTTAAAAGCTCCATCTCCATAAACCATTACTTCAATAGTTTTACCTGTCTTTTCTTTTAATTCACTTTGAATTTTTTCAACTAAAGCTTGTCCTGTTCTTGGGAATAATTTTAATCTTTCTTCAGTTGATTTATTTGATCCTAACATACCATATTTTTCATTATATCCACTACCA
>JAEEGL015071042.1_pt1 | contig 11700 bp, 13 predicted proteins | sample 9134231 | NCBI WGS metagenome assembly JAEEGL01 (sample SAMN16246548, study PRJNA631951) | gut metagenome | biome: gut microbiome; feature: rumen; material: fiber-attached | host: Bos | place: Iran: Karaj | collected 2018-10
CCACCGGGGACGGTTCTGTTTGGTAAATTTTACGCGTAAAATTTACCAAACAGAACCGTCCCCGGTGGTGAACTTTTCCTCAGCCGACTATCTACCTATGACATGTAATTTAGCTGAACTATACTCCGAAGAAAGCTTGAAACTCCCCTCAATCCCCTCAGTCACATACACTTCGCCATCCTCTGTGATAAATATCGCATCGAAGTCATCACTCTCCCGCCAGATTTTCTCTGCTTCCTCAAGCCCTTTGACAAAAAGAGCAGTTGAAAGAGCATCGCAGGTAAGTCCATCCTTTCCCACGATGGTTACACTGGCAAGGCCGGAGTGAGCAGGCTTACCGGTCTTAGGATCGATGATGTGCCAGTAGGTCTCACCGTCTTTTTCAAAATATCTCTCATAGCCGCCGGAGGTGATGACAGCGATGTCGCTGGCTTCAAGGATGCCGAAGATTCCTGACTTTGAATCAGGAAAGGGACTCTTAACTGCCACATTCCAGGGCTTACCGTTTGACTTGGTGCCAATGCATTCCACATTGCCACCAAGGTTGATCAGGCCGCTCTTTACGCCCTTTTCCTTGAAATAATCTGCCAACATTCCGCTGGTGTAGCCCTTGGCTACGCTACCAAGGTCCACCTGCATTCCAACAGGTATGGAAGCGATAAAAAGGCTGTCATCACCAAGGACCGCCACACTGTCCCTGTCTATCTGATCATCATTTTTGACCTCTTCATCAAGGGCTTTGTCCCCGGAATGAGGCTCTCCGGACCCAAGGAGCTGTACCAGGCTGTAATCAACTTCCGCCACAAGGGCCTCCAGCTCAGTATCCGTGGGAACCTGGTACTCTCCTGTTGTAAAGCCCCAGGCCTTCAGAACGGGATATATAGTAATATCCAGTGCTCCGTCAGTTCTTTCGCACATATCAAGGGCTTTGCTCATGATATCTGCAGTGGTCTCCGATATCTGACAGGTGTTGTACTCATTCAGCGCATAGATATCGCTTTTTTCATCAGTAACCGACAAAAGAGCCTCCAGATTCCTTATCTTACTCTCTGCCTCAGTAAGAAGCTTCTCATCTCCCTCTATCTGCAGCTCCATGATGGTATCCATTGCAAAAATAGTGGAGGTCTGCATCTGTGGCCTGGTATGAACCGACATTACCTCAGGGATGGAGCTCTCCTTCCCGCAGCCACTCAAAAACGCCATGCTTAAGATAAGCACGGCGCATTTATTCATGATATTGATCCTTTGTTTTTTTACCTTGATCATATTTCTTTTTATCATATACAGCTCTTCCCGCAACAATCTTTACTTAATTATATCTGATTTATTCCCCGGAAGGTAGAGCTTTTGAAAGTGCATCTTTTACAGCATCCTTATACCCTTCTGAGGAAATGGAAAGGGGCCAGTCCCCATCAACAGATAGGACCGGCCCCTAAATAGCGGTAATTACTGTGGATCAATGAAGGAAGTGATAACTGCTCCCTTGTAGGTCTCATCGATGTAGGCCTTAACCTTGTCGCTCTTAAGAGCATTTACAAGAGCCTGGATCTTCTCGGAATTCTGATTGCCATCCTTAACAACAAGGAAGTTGGTTCTCTTGATGCTGGTCTCATCATCGAACTCCTCGATATCAAGGGCAGGATACTTGGCAGGAAGCTCTGCCTCAAGAGCATAGTTGCCGTTGATGGCTGCTGCGTCAAGATCAGGAAGTGACAAAGGAAGGTTGGCTGCCTCAAGAGGTGTGATCACATATCCGTGAGGGTTAGCTGCTGTATCCTTGGAAAGTGTATCCTCTGTAACGCCTGCATCGGTTCCGAAACCGCCGTTGGATACAAGAAGTCCCTTCTGAACAAGAAGGTCAACTGCTCTTGTGCCGTTGTCGGGGTCGTTAGGGATACCGATTGATGCTCCGTCAGGAAGATCTGCAAGGGCTGTATATTTCTGTGAATAGATGCCCATGGGCTCGATGTGAACGCCTGCAACTGCTGCCAGGTGAAGACCTGCATCAGCGTTCTGCTGATTCATGTATCCAAGGGTCTGGAAATAGTTGGCATCAAGCTCTCCTGCTTCCAGTGAAGTATTGGGAAGTACATAATCCTGGAATACTACAACTTCCAGTTCCCATCCTTCCTCAGCAAGAACCTCTTTTACAACGTTATCAAGGATCTCTGCGTGAGGTACAGGTGTAGCACCAACGGTGATCTTCTTATCTCCGGAATCTGTCGCGGGAGTCTCTGCTGCAGGTGCCTCAGTAACAGGTGCCTCAGTAGCAGGTGCCTCAGTAACAGGTGCCTCTGCCTGATCAGAGGTCTGTTCTACCTCTCCGCATCCTGTGAGTGCTCCGACTGCGAGAGCGCCGGCAAGTAACAAACTAAATACTTTCTTTTTCATAATTTTCTTTCCTCCTCTTTTTTAACTGTTTCTAATTATACTAAACAAATAGGAAAAGTGGAATTAAATAGGATTAAATCCTAGCGATAAGTTATGATTATGGCTATAATAAGATTTTGTAAAGATAAAACTACTAAATGTAAGGAAACAACTATGATCGAATTAAAAGATGTTAGGAAATCCTTTAATAAGACTGATGTTCTTAAGGGCATTTCCATGGAAATTCAGGAGGGAGAGATCTTCGGTATCATCGGTCAGTCCGGTGCCGGCAAGTCCACTCTTCTTCGCTGTATCAATGGCCTTGAATCCTACGATGACGGACAGATAATCGTGGATGGTACCAAGGTAAGTGTCAGGGACAAGGCAAATCTTCGTCAGCTCCAGAAGCGCATGGGTATGATCTTCCAGAGTTTCAACCTGCTGGAGCGCCTTGACGTATATCACAACGTGGCTCTTCCCATGAAGTTCTGGGGAATCCCCACTAATACTCCTGAGGCTAAGGAAAAGATCATGAATCTTCTTAAGCTGGTAGGTCTCGAGGAAAAAGTACATTCCAAGCCCCGTGAGCTCTCCGGCGGTCAGAAACAGAGGGTTGCTATAGCAAGAGCTCTGGTCCTGGATCCGGCCTTCCTATTATGCGACGAGGCAACAAGTGCCCTGGATCCTGAGATTACCAAGGGAATCCTTGCTCTTTTACAGAAGATCAATAAAGAGATGGGCATCACCATCATCGTGGTAACCCACCAGATGGAGGTTGTTAAGCAGATCTGTCAGAGAGTGGCCTTTCTCAGCGACGGCAAGGTTCTGGCGGTAGGTAAGCCCGAGCAGCTCTTCGTATGGCCCAAGGAGAGGGAGATCAGAGACTTCCTCAGGGAAGAAAGTGACAAGCTTCCCGCCACCGGAGTTAACTTAAAGCTCTTTTTCTTCGGAGAGGGCAATCAGAGGCCCATCGTTACACAGATGGCACAGGAGCTCCACACGGACTTCAATATCTGCTGGGCTAAGCTGGAGGATTTCAGAGAAGACGTATATGGCAGCCTTGTTCTTAACATGAAGGAAGAGGACCTGGGAAATGCCTGCAAGTTCCTTGACAGCATGGGCGTAACATGGGAGGTGATCTAATATGGCCGGCATTTTATCAGACGCAAGCATGTCTTCGATCATGCTGACAGCATTTAAACAGACCTTATACATGGTGTTCTGGTCTACACTTTTTTCTGTAATACTGGGATTTATTCCCGCAATCATACTGACACTTACAGCCCCGGACGGACTTAAGCCCAACAAGATCATTTATGAGATCTTAAGCTTTATCGTCAATGTATTCAGGAGCTTTCCTTTCATAATCCTTCTGGTTATCCTCATTCCTTTTACCAGAATGGTAGTGGGCAAGGCCATCGGAACAACAGCTACCATCGTACCTCTTACGGTATCTGCTATTCCCTTTATCGCAAGGGTATTTGAAAGTGCACTGAGAGAGACCAATCCCGGTGTAATTGAGGCAGCAAGGAGCTTTGGCGCATCCAATCTGCAGATTCTGCTGCGTGTTTATGTCAAGGAGTCCATCCCCAGAATGCTCAACGGCATTATTCTTCTGGTGATCTCTCTTATCGGATATTCCGCAATGGCAGGAACTGTTGGCGGAGGCGGTGTCGGTGATATTGCGATCCGTTACGGATATCAGCAGTACAAGACGGAGTACCTTATAGTTTGCTCTGTTATTCTGATCGCATTTGTTCAGGCTATCCAGATGCTGGGCAACTATATGTACAAGAAAATGAGCTAACAAGGTACGGGGACACGTCAAGGCATGTCCCGCGAAATTGATGGAGAATTGTTATGCAGGAAACACTCAGGAAAAAATATGATGATCTTCTTGGGATACTAAGAAGCTATAAGAGCGTGGTAGTGGCCTTTTCAAGTGGCGTGGATTCCACGCTCCTTCTCTATGCGGCAAAAGAGGCACTTGGTCAAAACATGCTTGCTGTTACCGCATCAACACCTTCCATTCCCCGAAGGGAACTGACGGAAGCCTACGAATACTGCAAGCGCATTGACGTAGAGCATGTGGTCCTGGAACTGGATCAGCTCTCAGTCCCGGGCTTTAAGGAGAATCCAAGCGATAAGTGCTATATCTGTAAAAAGGCGATATTCCAGAGCTTCGTAGACCTGTGCAGGGAAAAGAATTTCTGCGAAGTAGTTGAGGGCTCCAACCTGGATGACCAGGGAGACTATCGCCCCGGCCTTAAGGCTATCGCAGAGCTGGGGATCAAGAGTCCCCTGAAGGAAGCCGGCCTATCCAAGGCAGAGATCCGTGAAATATCCCAAAGCCTTGGTCTTCCCACCTATAACAAGCCATCCTATGCCTGCCTCGCCAGCCGTTTCCCCTATGGCGAACTTATCACAAAAGAAAAGCTTGCCCTTGTAGATAAGGGAGAACAGCTGCTTTTTGATATGGGCTTTAAACAGTTCAGAGTAAGGATCCACGGAAACAAGAATTATATTGCGAGAATTGAGCTTTTGCCTGAGGAATTTGAGCGAATTCTTTCCCCTGAGATCCGGGATAAGATCAATGCAGCCTTCAAGGATTTTGGGTTTGCCTATACTTCTTTGGACCTTCGAGGCTATCGCACCGGCAGTATGAACGAAACATTATAAAAATCCGTGAACGTTAACTTTTTTGCGGATTCTGATGATATAATATTCTTAAGTTTTTATTTGGGAAAAAAGTAAAAAGGGGTGGAGATTGGCAATGGTAACTAATAAGGATATTGATGACTATACCAGAGAGGATTTGATCGAGATCCTGGATTCCAACGTAGATGCCATAATTATGGTAGATACTACGAAGAACCAATACAGATCCATCGTACGAAAGGGATTTTTTTCAAATTATATCGAAGATAAGGGCGACTATACGGCACTTATCGAGAAGCTGTGGTTTCACCTCAGTGATTCCAATGAATCCATAGCAGATGACTATAAGGCTTTTATCTCATATTATGGCAAGTACAAAGGAAAGGCCAGCAGAAGACTTACCGTATTTGCTGAAGGAAGCAATGTCCCGCATATAATCCAGATGAATGTTTATCCTGTGAAAGATACAGATAAATATGTCTACTGCATGGATGAACTGGATGACAACGAATATGTGGAAGAGCACATGACCACCAATAAGGTTAGCGCCATTCAGAGCACGTATCTTTTTTCAATGTTTGTGGATCTTATCAAGGATACTACCAGCAGCATAAGCGTTACGGAGATATCCGATGATACCGTTTATTCCGATATCAAGTATTCCGAGTGGCGGCCTATGATCGTCCACGCGATTCGCCCTGAGGATCAGGAACAGTTCCTTAGGCTCACAGATCCTGAGAATCTTAAGAGTGGCCTAAAGCCGGGCCAGACCACTTCTCTTGACTGCAAGATGAAGAACCTTGAGGGTGTTTTCATATGGGTCAAGCTTACTTTTTGCAGAGTTCAGACCCAGAATGAAGAGGATTTCAGATATGTGTTCATGGTTCAGGATATCAACGAGAGCTTTGAGGATCTGATGTCCACACTGCAAAAATATGAGAACAGAGCTCTTACGGACTCTCTTACAGGGCTCCTTAACAGAGGCAGCATGGAGACTGAAATCCGCAACTCCATGGATGTATTTAAAAAGGGTGGTAATCTGGTATCACTTATCATGCTGGATATCGATCATTTCAAAGATGTTAACGATAAATACGGCCACTCCATTGGTGACAAAACCCTTAAGTCTGTTGCCGATATCCTGAAGGAGAGCGTTGAGGGCAAAAATGCCTCAGTAGGCCGTTGGGGCGGTGAAGAGTTTGTAATTGATATCTGTGGCATATCCAGAGAATACGTATTTTTTTTCGCTGAAGAGATCAGGAAAAAGATTGAAGTACACAGATTTGATGAAGTGGGACATCTGACCTGTTCCATCGGAATAAGCCATGTAGATGTTACGGATGCCTTTGAAGATGTATTTGACCGAATGGACAGAGCTATGTATTCCTCGAAGGAAACCGGAAGAAACAGAGTGACGGAGCTAAAAAAAGAAGCTGTCTGAAAGGAGGAACTATGCTGAGTAACGAAAACTTAACTGTTGGAGCAAAAGAGGGTGCAACCGTTAAAGCGCCTGGAGAAAACAAACGAAAAGGTCCCGGAGTACCCAGCGTAGATGCCCCCGGAGCTAATCGCAGACCGGCACCGGAAGGGGCAAGTATTGATGCTCCGGGAAATAACCGCAGATAAACATGACAAGGGGACGTTTCTTTTGTCACCCTTATGCATAAGAATGGCTATAAAAAGGGTCAGGTACTATAGTGCCTGATCCTTTTTTCTCCCCTCTTTGCATGCTCAGATCACATATGCATCCTGGGGAATAATCCTCGACAGGAACTGTCTTGTACGCTCCTCCTTTGGCTTATAAAAAATCTCGCCGGGCTTACCTTCCTCCACCACGACGCCGCCATCCATAAAGATAACTCTGTCGGCGACATCCTCGGCAAAGGACATCTCATGAGTAACTACCACCATTGTAATGCCCATCTTTGCCACTTTCTTGATTACTTCCAGAGTCTCGCCCACAAGCTCAGGGTCAAGAGCTGATGTAGGTTCGTCAAATAGTATCACGTCAGGCTTAAGGGCCACAGCCCTTGCGATGCCGACTCTTTGCTGCTGTCCGCCGGAGAGCTGCGCGGGATAGAAATCTTTTTTATCCAGAAGTCCCACCCAGCTAAGGGCATCCTCAGCGATCTTACGGGCTTCTGCCTTATTCTTCTTCTGGACCTGGGTAAGTCCCTCCATAACGTTCTGCAGCGCAGTCTTGTGAGCAAACAGTCCGTAGTTTTGGAAAACGAAGGCGCTGTGCCTTCTCACATAGAGGATATCCCTCTTCTTCACATGCTTAAGATCAAGGATCTTGTCACCAAAGACCATTTTCCCCTGCTCTGCCCGTTCAAGGAAGTTTATGCACCTAAGGAAGGTGGTCTTGCCGGAGCCCGAGGGCCCCAGGATTACCACAACTTCACCATCATTTACTTTTATGGAAACATCCTTTAAGACTTCCTGTTTGCCGAAAGCCTTTTTTACACCTGTAAGTTCAATCACTGTTAATTCTCCTTAGATACTGCCCTGATCTCTTCTCTGCAAAATGCGCCAGAACCTCGATACCGATTCCGATGATCCAATATACAAGGGCTGCCGCCACATAGGACTCAAGATAACTGTAATATAAAAGGCTCGGAAGGAGGGCTCCCGTCATTATCTCCGTCACAGCTATGGCGCTGACCAGGTTGGATGCCTTTAAAAGGCCAATCAGCGAGTTCTGCATTCCCGGCAAGAGGATCGGAACCATCTGTGGAAAGATAATGCGATAGAGCGTTTTTATCTTGCTAAGTCCTATGCTGTAGCCTGCCTCGTATTGGATTTTTTCTATGCCTCTGAAAGCTCCTCTCACCGCTTCGCTAAGGGAGCAGCTCTGTCCCAGGATCAGTGCGAAAAAGCCGATGTAGATGGGATTGATCTCACTTATGGGAGTTGAGATATTAAGAACAGTGGCAAAATCGTTGTAAAAGGTCATAAAAAGCAGATTGTACAAAATAAGGGCCACCATCATGGGAAGGCCCATATATACCGTTACAAATACTCCCAGGATCTGAGAGATCACCGGAATCCTGTAATGTCTTACAGTAGCTATCACCGTCCCCAGCACAAGGCTCACCAGGAAGGTTATCACCGTAAGCTCCAGGGTGACCGGTGCATATTTAAATGCGGATCTTAAGGCTTCGATGAAGCTCTGAACATTGAAACTCATGTGTTACGTCACCTCGAATCAGATAGCCGGTGCGCTACCGTTTTTCATATTTTTCTCAATAAGGAGGAATACACCCTTAAGCAAAAGGCTGAAGGATATGTAGATCAAAGTGGCGGCCAGATACCCCTCAAGAGTATGACCTGTGGCAGCTCCCAGTGTTTTGGCTTTGCCAAGGACGTCAACGACGCCCAAAGTGAATACAAGAGAGGTGTTCTGGAATACTCCCACAAAATCAACTCCGTAATGGGGCAGCGCCACCTTGAAGGCCTGGGGCAGCACGATCCTGAAAAAGGTCTGTGCCCCGGTCATTCCTATGGAATAACCCGCCTCTGTCTGAAGCGCCGGAACTGCCGTTATTGCTCCTCTGAAGATCTCGCCTAAAAAAGCCCCCTCATTTAAAACGATCGCGATCTCCACAAAAATCACAGGCTCCACTCTGTTTAAGTTAATTCCGAACAGGTTCATAAATACATTGCCGAGTACTAACGGGATTCCGTAAAAAGCTATCATCATCTGCACCAGAAGCGGTGTTCCACGCATAAAGGATATGTATACCCCAAGAATCTGCTTCACCACCGGAATCTCCTTTAACCTAAGGATGGCAACAAAAATGGCAAGAATTGTTCCAAGCAGCATAGACCACAAAACTATATGAAAATTCACAGATATGCAGCTGATTATCTTGGGGAAAACATTTATAAATCTCTCTGCGCTAAAGTAACTACCCATGGAAATTATTCCTCTTCTGTTACGTCATATCCTACCCATTTGATTGCCAGCTCTGACAGTGTGCCGTTGTCCTTGAGAGTCTTGAGTGCACCGTCGATGGCTGTCTGAAGCTCGGTCTCATCCTTGCGGTAGAGGTAATAGGTCTTTGAATTGTTGATGGGTTCACCTACTGACTTAAGCCAGTCTTTGCCGTCATCTGAGAAGTTCTTGTTCATCTTGGTCACATCGCTCTTTTTAAGAACTGAGGCTGCGGCTGCTCCTGACTTAAGGGCTGCGGCACCTTCTTCGTCTGAGCTGGACTCAGAGTTTACAAGAACAACCTCCTGTCCGGGATGCTCCTCGTTGTACTTGGTGAGGATCTGGGTTGTAGCACTGGTTGCGCCGCCGGTTCTGATCTTCTGTCCTGCAAGGTCTGCAAGAGAGGTCACATCCGAGTCAACCGGGACCGCAAGGTAGGTGATGTAGGAAGTGTAGGACTCACCTGAGAAAAGATATTTCTCCTCACGCTCAGGTGTGTACTCATACTGGTGTGCAGCCACATCGATCTTGCCGGATTCAAGTGAAAGCACCAGCTGATCAAAGGCCATGGACTGATATTCGAATTCGTACTGAGGAAGTAGCTCGTCGATGGCTGCAAGAACATCGTACTCATAGCCTACGGCGTTGCCATTCTCATCCAGGTAGCAGTAGGGGTTGTAGTTGATGCCTGAACCGATGACTACCTTGGTTACTTCTGTGCTTGGTGAATCTGCTGTCTGCTGAGTAGTATTTGCTGCTGATGCATTTCCACAGGCTGCCAGGGATATTGACATGACGGAAGCAAGTGCTCCAAAGATAAATACTTTTTTGATAGATTTCATTTTCATAATTGTGACTCCTCCTTTTCTTACATGGATCCGAACCGCTGTATATGACAGCTCTTTGTAATAAAAAACCGGAGGCCTTTCGCTCCACCCAATGATAGTGAAACGAAAGCCTCCGGTTGTCCGGTCGGCGTTTATTTGTTTTGTTGTATTTAATATACAGTAGGCAGGTAGGATGCACAATTAAAGGCTTTCTATATGTGGCGATAAAAGAGGGTTATACCGCTGAGTACGCCTCCAGCTTCTTGATATAGGCCTGTCCCATCTTACTGAGAACATTGCCCTTTCTGACGATATAGCCAAGTGTGAGGATATCTTCCTCTTTTAACTTGATAACATTGAAATCCGTGGTGTTAAGCGACGCATCCAGAAGTCCCGATCCGACTGCGTAGCCGTTAAGTCCGATCATGAGCTCCATGGAAGTTGCTCTCTCGTTGGTGGTGACAACCTTCTGATAATCGTAGGTAGCAAGGGCTTCTTCTTTGTAGTAAAAAGAGTTGTTGTCGCCCTGGTCGAATACCATGCAGGGGTAGTCCTTGAGATCTTCCAAAGACAACTCTGCCCTGTCTGCCAGGGGATGATTCTTCCAGAGATATACGTAGGTATTGCACTGGAACAGCTCATGGAATTCAAGTGAGGCATCTGCGAAGACCTTCTTGAACATATTTCTGTTAAAGTCGGAAAGGGCGATAACACCAACCTCGCTCCTAAGGGTCTTAAGGTCGTCAATTACTTCGCTGGTCTGGGTCTCGCGAACACTGAACTGATAGGAATTGCAATCGAAATCCTTAACAACCTCGATAAAAGCATTGACTGCGAAGGTGTAATGCTGCATGGATACTGAGAAAGTAGGTTTCTCCTCCCTCTTTTCCAGGTATTTGTGCTCTATTTTCTCGTACTGCTCAACGACGCTTCTTGCGTAGGCAATAAATTCGCCTCCCGCTACTGTTGTCACAACTCCGTTGTGAACTCTCTGAAATATCTGAATGCCAAGCTCGCTCTCAAGCTCCCTCACTGCGCTGGACAGGCCCGGCTGTGAGACGTAGAGCCTGTCTGCGGCCTTCCTCATGGAGCATTCTTCGTCGATGGCGATAACGTATTTAAGCTGGAGTATTGTCATGATGTTCCCCTTTTCCCACTGAGTTGGTATGAATTATTATAGCACACTGCAGCCAAAAAGGGGCCAGTCCCCATTAACAAATTGTGAACTTCTTAGATTACCGGAAGACATTGTTGTTCACAGTTTGTTGATGGGGACTGGCCCCTCCAAGAAAAAAGAAAAATATAAAAAAGAAAACCTACGGCTATATCAATACCCCTCAGTCTTACTCCCTGCGAAGAGACTGATGGTTATCGATCTTGTTATAATATGCGGAGATCTTGGTAAGGGCCTCATCTACGCCGCAGCTGACGTCGAAGCCGGCTATTGCCTTCTTCTCAAGCTGCTTCGTAGCCTGAAAGCCGATCTTTTTGCAGACTATACTTCTGCAATCTGCGATAAGCTCCACTTTAACGGAATGTCCCCGGGGGCCTCCGCAGCCGCCTCCGTTGCCATTTCCGCAGCCACTGCCGGATCCGTTTCCGCAGCCTCCGGCACCGGCACTATCACAGCCTTTGCCTTCGCCGCTGCTCTGATCGGCAGCTGCATCGGAAACTTCCGCAGCAGGAACCTGTCTCACTTCCTTCTCGTGATACTCGGTTCCCTCCACTTCATATATGCGAAAGAACCCCGCTTCGCCAAATGTAAGATCTACATTACTTCCGTCTGAAGAAGCCACCGCTATTAAATATGACATAACTACTCCTTCTAAAAAATCCTTTTAAGTACCCTTCATCAGTTGAATCTCTGTGAAGCCACTGTGTAAATATCCTCGATAAGCCTGATTCCGC
>JAEEGL015128344.1_pt1 | contig 11700 bp, 9 predicted proteins | sample 9134231 | NCBI WGS metagenome assembly JAEEGL01 (sample SAMN16246548, study PRJNA631951) | gut metagenome | biome: gut microbiome; feature: rumen; material: fiber-attached | host: Bos | place: Iran: Karaj | collected 2018-10
AGTGTGACCGTATCTATTTCTTCGGGTGGAAACACGAAGTTCCCGATATGGTATGGCAAAACCTCAAACAAGGAGCAGATGTCTGGGGCATTGGCACCAAAAACCACGGCACCAGTAACGGCATCTTCTATAAGAATCGCCATCGTAGTGATTATTATGCACAACGAACCACTATCCACAAGGATTACCATACCGTCAATCGTCTACTCAAAGAAGAATGGCTGGAAAAGTATGTAGGCCTGCTAAGCCTGACATTACAACCAGACAGCACAGTACTCGTCTTCACACCAGATCATCATTTCATCACCTACGATGGCATGCACCTAACACCAGCAGGAACACGATACTACGCAAAACTTTGGCATTGAAAAAAGCGAAATGCTGACTCATGGATTGGGAAATTCGACTATGCGGAAGCTGTCCTCAGTTGCTATTGCAGTGCTTCCTGTAGAGAATCGTCAACGGCGGTGGTTATATCGACAGGGAATGTGGGCTCGGTAGAGGACGTACTGACCTTCTCGTCCGTAAACCATTAACCGATAGCTATGGTGGCCTCGTTCAGCGTATTGTCCTAGATTAAAAATCCGGAAAAACAGTCTTGAGCGGACTAACCCTCAAATGAAGAAAAATGCTGAGTTCTCAGCGTTTTTACTATATTATTATGCAATCGAAGGAAAAAACAATCCAAACATTTGGATTTCCAAAGATTTCTTCATATCTTTGTATTCAAATTACAGAAATACAGCTAAATCTTGATAAAATGAAAATATCTCAATTGTTCAAAAAAGAAGAAAATTTCGGAATTGTTGTGAGTCGCAATAACGTTTATGACATCAACAGCCTTCTAAACAATGAAGTAATCTTAAGGCTCGATATTGATAATTTACTAAAAGTCAAGCCATTGTTAACACAAGCAGACCCTTTCTTGTTTGTTAAAGGGGAGAAGCTCTACCTATTTTATGAAGAAATGAGGTCTGGCGAAAGAGGGAAAATATGTATGCGGAAAATGACAAATGATGCGAAATGGTCAAATTCCGTAGTAGTTCTTAAAGAGGATTTTCATCTCTCTTTTCCATTTGTATTTGAAGACAAAGGAACTGTATATATGATACCAGAATCACAAGAAGTTGATTCTATAAGACTATATAAAGGAAATGACAATCTGTCTCAATTCTCTTTAGTAAAAACGCTTCTTAATCGGGAAAGAACAAGTAATATCTGTTTTAATTTTTGTGACAATCATCTCGTTTTAAAAGACGGGATATATTACTTATTTACATCTGTCGCTTACAACTGGACATATCATTTAGAGCTCTATTACACAGATGATTTATTACATAATGATTTTATAAAGCACCCGCAATCTCCTATTTACATTGGAAATGATTATGGTAGGAGTGGTGGTTCTATATTACATTTAGACAATAACTATTATAGAATTAGTCAAAATTGTAGAAACAGCTATGGTGCAAACATATCAATTCACCATATAATTAAATTAGACAAGAACTATTATGAGGAAGAACTAATTAAAACAAATGTATTTGACGATAGTAATGATATCTATCGAGAAGGAGGCCATCAGTTACATATTGTAAAATATGGCGACAACTATATATATGCGACAGACTATCGTCGTGTATCTTGGTGTTGGTATCAATCATTTTTGAGAATAAAGAATCATATCAAAAAACTAAGCTAAGGATTCTATTGCATAAAAAAAATTCTTTGCATATAATGTTTTATCAAATAGCCTAACACGCGAAAGAGAAGCCTTTGCCATTTGCTTACATTTATTGGGATGCTCATAAAGATCAAGAATGGATGCCGCAAGATTTTTTACAAAATGCTCGTCAGTGTTGAGTAAAATAGCATTGTTTTCTGTTACCTCTTCAGGTATTCCACCTCGTTTGGTTGTAACAATGGGAAGTCCGATGGCCTGTGCTTCAAGAACTGTTGTCGGGAAAGGATCATCCCAAACAGAAGGGATGACCGCCACATTAGCCATTCGCAGATAATCGGGCATATTTGAATATGGAATAAAACCGGTAAAAACTATACGATCTTTCAGTGATTCTGCCTTATTTTTTAGCTGACGTGTAAATACATCATCATCATTCACATTTCCAAAAAATGAACTGCCAATGACCATAAGTTTGATTTGAGGATAATCCTTCAACAAACCCATGGCCTCAATTAATTCTACGATGCCTTTTTCGCTATTGACTCTTCCACTAAAAACAAGAACAAAGTCATCATTATTGAATCCCAATATAGAGCGGTTAGCCACTCCATTATGATTAAAGGCAGAGAGGTTGATACCATTATTTACTGTTACGGTTTTTGTATCTTGAGGATTAATTGTCTGCACACACCTTTTGATATAATCAGACACCGTCAGAATGCGTTCCGCAGCATCATATATTCCTTGTGCATTGTCAACCTGTTTATATAATTTCTCATTATGAAGATGATAAACCAATTTAGCAGAAGTCACTTTCTTTAATTTCAATGCATAACCAGGTCTATTCTCAATAATAATAATGTCAAATTGCTTTTTTCTTATATCCTTAATAGCCTCATTCAGATAATATTCTATCGAATAATGATAATACTCTTCTCCATGAGTTATCTGATATACCTTCTTCTTTATTTTAGCCCACCACGTATTGACTTTAATAAAAACATAGTGATTTACTTCTGACTTCAGGACTGATAGTCTATCAACGTCAGGATGCCACACACTATAGACAGTCATCTCATGAAGGTGATGCTCGTTGTTATAATCTAAATAAAAATCAATAAGATTCTCTACAGCCCCCCCCTGCACGGCAGGAACTGGTAGAATGCCTGATGTCAAAACAGCTATATTCATTTCTTATTTCTATTATAAGCCTTTAACAAGACTCTGTATTATAGTTCTTTGCCTTTTCCTTTTAAGCCAGAACACCAATGTAGACCTCCAACCGATATACACAAAATAGCCAGACTTTAAAGCTCGCCAAAAAACTGAAGGTTTTTCTCTTAATGGTATTTGGTGACCAGTGTAAAACACCTTACTTAGTGTGTAGCGTAAAAACTTGTGAATGATTGGTCTTTGACTATATTTCAACAGTTCATCTGCTACTGTTAGATAGCAATTGATATTGCGCTTGGAATAATGGATTCCCATCGTTGAGGAAGAACGAATCCTATGCATCACAAAACTTCGCTGCAAACAAAAGATATTGTCAGAGCTAAGGGTCAGAATTGTTGTAAAAAGCTCATCTTCATGTATAATGCCTTCATAAAAACGCAACCCTATTCGATTAAGAAAAGCCCGACGAATAAACAATAGCCAAACCACACAGTTGTGTTTTTCCTTATCAAGCATCAGGTTCAACAGCCTTTCTCCATCATAACGTACATCTTCTTCTAAAAGATGTGTACGCTTATAGTTCCATGTAATAGGAGCTGCACCATCTTCCTGCAAGATATCACCATCAAAAAAGATAAAGTCAGCTTGGGTGCGTTCAACATATTCATAACATACGCGGAGCGCATCTGTATCTATCAGGTCATCAGAGTCCATAAAATAGATATACTTTCCCGTGGCATGTTGCAAAGCATAATTACGTGCAGCCGACTGCCCTTTATTAGACTGACTATAATAGAAAACGTTATCGTATTTCTCCTTAAAGTCACGAAGTATCTCTTCACTATTATCGGTCGAGCCATCATTGACAGCAATAATCTCAATATCCTTCATTGACTGTGAAATCAATGAGGACAGAGATGATTCCAAATATGGTCCAACATTATAGACAGGAAGAACAACACTGATTTTAGGCATAGTTCCAAATTTACTTGAAACGATTTATTAGTTTGATGCAAATGGTCAACCATCTGCAAGTATTTTCGTTATCACAGAGATCAAATAACTTGTATAAAGTTGTCTTATCAAGCTTTGCCAAACTATTATAATCTTTATATACTCCAGGAGGAAGAACCTTCTTTAGCTCTGACAATCGTTCTTCTGAATTAAGAGAACTGTTAGCATTACTAATACCCCCTTGTTCCCTTTTACTGACAACAATATCTATCAGTTTTACGTTTCTTTCAAATAATACAACCTGTTGCATATAAAACTTCCAATCACCAACTATACGAAGGTTTTCGTCATATTGAAAGTTATCAAATAATGAACGGCGGATAAAACCGCTTTGATGAGGGAGATAACTAACAAAAAATGTGACCATGGAAATGCGTGATGGCAAAAAGGTGGTTGCAGAAGCTCCTGTTTCTGTATTTTGATGGAATTCTTTTCCTATTATGATATCAAAATTCCCCAATTCCTTTTCAACAGAGGCTAAAACATCTGAATCATAGAATGCATCGCCTGAATTCATAAAGTTAAGGTAATCACCTTTTGCTTGCCTGACCCCTTTGTTCATGGCATTGTATATACCTTCGTCTATTTCAGATACCCAGTAGTCAATATTACCAGAATAATGCTGTAGGATTTCTCGACTTCCATCAGTAGAACCACCATCGATGACGATGAACTCATAATCCTTGTAAGTCTGAGAAATAACACTCTCGATGGTTTTACGTAGTCCATCGCAGTTGTTGTAATTGATTGTGATAATTGAATATTTCATATTGAGTTATATATTCTTGCTAGCTTTTCCGCGCTTTCCTTCCATGAGAAATCGGCAAGCCTTGCGCGTTGTTTGGCCAAGAGAGATTCTTTTTCGTACTTGTTCATTGATAAAAAAAATTCAAGACCCTCTGTGAGATTATTATCATTTGAATTAATATTGAAATAGATTGCAGCATCCTTGGCAATTTCAGGGAAGCAACTGGCACGGTTTAGTAAAACAGGACAATCAGCTTGATATGCTTCTAATATTGGAATTCCAAATCCTTCATAGTCACTCGGATATATAAAGCACTCTGCGTGATGGAATAAAGAGTATAATTCATTGTCAGTTTTTGCCCATGTATTGATGAACAATTTGCTGACTCCATACTCTTTAAAAACTGTTTTTTCCTCTTTTTTAAATGGCTTTCCTGTACATATAACATGCAATCCTTTATGTCGTTTGAGTACGGGTGTAACTTGTTTTACAAATGGGATAAAGTTTTTATATCCAAATCTATCTCCGACATAAAGGACGTAAGGGAAATTGTATGGAGAACGGCTACTTTGAATATTTGAAAAAGAACACCCATGGTACACAACATACACTTTCTCTTCTGGAATGTTTAAAAGACGAATAATGTCCTTTTTGGTGTTTTCGCTCACCGCAATAATTGCTTTTGCCAAAGGAGCGAGTTTGCGTTTCATAATTATATGAATATCATCAGGTCCAAAGAATTGTGGATATAATTCTGGTACCATGTCATGAATTGTTAAGACAAAAGGTTTCCCTTTAAGATAAGGCAGAAAATAATCGTCAAAAAAAGTTGGATGGAAGATGTCGTACTCTCCTTTTTGCAATTCCTCAATCGAGTATAAAAGATTGGTATCTATGTATTCTTTTTTCCCTTGTATTTTCTGATACAATTCATAAAGATGCCATTTGCCAGGGAAAGGACGTCGACAAATAAATTGACTAAAACTATCTCTCTTAAAATGTACTCCTGAAAGATTCATTTCTTTGATATATACGTTTTCTGACTCTTTTAGGGAAATGTAAGCACTTATCCCCTTAGGCAAGTTCTTGTACAATTCTGCGAAACAACGCGAAACACCTCCATGGCTTTGCATCGCAAATGCTTGATGGTCATATAGTATGCGCATATCAAGAATTATTATATGTTTTTACTTAAAAATGCAAAAGAATCTCTTCGTAACTCAGAAAGTCTTTTGTCCACTTCATACCAGTCTATTTCTCTTGAAAGTATACTCTCAATGCCTGTTTCTGAAGATATGATTCTATAATCTAGACACACTGACGTTAACAAAGTAGTTATTCTGTCATTTCCTGCAAACATGCCCTCCTTACGTAAACAGACGACAAAAGGAACATGAAATAAAATAGAGAATACGATTCCATGAAAAGATGATGTCAACACGTACTCTGCATTCTTTATCCATCCAAGCCATTGAGGAATGGTTGGATATATATATTCTGCACCCACCAGAATTTCCATGTCGATATTGTCTTGGGGATTAGCAAATGTGGCATAGGTTCTAATGCCATGTCGTTCATTATACTTGCTAACAGATGCCCATCGTAGTTCTTCCGATGTTGTTATATTCACATGATATGCAAAACAGTATTTATTTTTGGTGGTTGTTACAGAAACAAAGTTGTAATCATCAAGTGTAAGTAGAAGTGTTGGATCCAGTACTAATTGTGCATGAATTCCAATTTCTTGACAGATGGATACGCCCGTTTTCTCTCGGACACTTACGGCATCAAAACTATCGAGCAACAGTCGTAACTCATCCTGTAAATCTTTGGGATAGTTTTCAAGGGCAAAACTGGGGGCATAGGCTATTCTTTTGACGGAATTCTGCCCGAAGTCTAAGAAAAAACTCCGGTTGTTATGAGAACTCAATAATTGAGCCCATACTTGATCACTTCCTGTGATATATATATCGGCCTTAGGTGGATTTCTCTGTAAATCTTCTAATGAGTTATAGCATCGATGGGTGAAAACAATTTGATTATGCCTGAAACGGTTGAATCTTCTGTTTGGATATTTTGCCTTTATGTTTTCATAATAAAAAGATCTTATTTTTTTACGTAAAAGATAGAAACCTGTTTTGGAAAATAAAACTTTCCATTGTAACCAAAGACAGTACGGTCTATGAAAACCATAGCGAATCACACATGGGGATGTGCCTAACTTCTGCAGTGTTTTCTGTAAGGCGAAACATTGCAGAAGTTGGCCATAATTATCCTGGCTTTGGAAAAAAGTTATTACAGCAACTTTCTTCATATCCTTCTCGGGTCTAATTTTCGAAATATACTCGAAAGCCTCCTACTTGCGTTTTGAATTTTCAAGCATATTGAGTGACAATTTCTTATATTAATGGAGAGATTGTTGTGTAAAAAAAAGAACAGTTTTGAATATCGATTTTGAGGCCAATCTCTTGTAAAAGCAGGATTTCCTTTGAGGGCTGATTCTACCGAGGTTTCTATTACGATACAATGCTGTTTGATATGTGAAGGGATGCTTCTTGGTTTATCGTATTCTAATAAAAGGCTTATCCCTCTGTCATCATCAAATTCAGCATTAACATTATGAATTCCCCAATAATCTCCTAAAGTATAGTTGGAACCGCTTTTCCCCTTCCTAAACATGCATGAATAACAAGAGGGGCGAAGAATGTAATTGTCTAAAAACAATCTCATATAGAGATTGTCTTGATGGTGGCAGACGATGTCTGCAGTCTGATTATTCTCTACTGCAGAATCAGCAAAGTTGATGACGAAGTGATAATTCTTCCATCCTAAAACTTTATTCCGAAAGTCTATTTTTACAATGGGTTGTTTGTATTGATTAATCACTTCTGATAGATAATCTTTCCAGATCTTTGGACTTGGTACCCCATGGCATATAAGATCTATCGTCATAAGGTTCTGGTATTCCTTCTGGAGATAATGCTTCAAACCTGCTACTTGACATGGTGTCCCAGTAAACAAGACATTGATGTCATCCTGTAGTTTTTGTTTTATATCTTTGTAAACACCAAAAGTATTGCTTTGTACGTATTTCGAACCTTGGAGATGATGCAAATCTTCTTTTTTTATAATACCTATATGCCTTACATTCCATTGTTCATCAAAGGATGCACCATATACAATACCGCCTTCAGCTATTGTTTTATTTGCAAATGCAGAAAAAATTCCTCCAGAACTACTTGTTTTTCTTACCTCCTCATCATTATTCTTGATTGCATAAGCGTATGTAGGTGTTCGATTATCATTTTCATGGAGAATAGGGCAGACTTTTTCACATAGTCCACAATTCGTACATCTTTTTTTGTTGTTTACAATAGGATAGAGAAAGCCACTCTTATCCGCTTTCATCGTTATTACATGATGTGGACAAATCGTGGCACAAGCAGCGCATCCGCAGCATTTTTTTTTCTCTTTTATTTTTATCATTATCCTTTCATGTTGGTTTATGATTTCAAGGACCATTTATGACTGCAAAGAACTATTTTCCCTCTCAAGTGAGGAGCAATAACGCGTCCTTGACCGAAATAATCATCGTCATATACATCAAATTTAATGGTATTAAGTAGGAAATCTGCAAATTCACCGTCAATACCAGCAGATAATGAAATTCTGTAACTCCCACCTGTTAATGGTAATTTAGGAATCTCTAAATCCATAATATGTTCTCCCTTATTAAATGACATGTTGCCGATTGTCATATCTGTAGGGAATGACATCATTGGATTTCCAAACATATCGCGTATACCTAATCCAACAAGACAATTTCTAACATCTTGATTAGCAACTAATTTTACCCTTATTTTCAAATAATCTCCACAACGAGGAGATATTGGAGAGTCTGCGTTGTTCAAAAATGACACATCAACAAATCTAACTTTTCCGTTGCATTTGCCTTCACGTTTAGCATCTGCAAGTGAGGAATAGTTTTCGCCCTTATTACACAAGTGCATGTAATGATCAATACATTCATCAACCTGACCAATGAATTCTATTTTACCATTATTTAATACCACACCATTGTGACACAGGTTTCTTATTGCTGCCATATTATGGCTTACGAATAGCACAGTGCGCTTCCCACCTCTACTCACGTCCTGCATTTTGCCGATAGCTTTCTTCTGGAACTCTGCGTCACCAACAGCGAGGACTTCATCAACAACAAGAATTTCTGGTTCCAAATGGGCTGCAATGGAGAAACCTAAACGAACTGTCATACCTGAAGAATAACGTTTAACAGGTGTGTCAATATATTTCTCAACGCCAGCAAAATCGACAATTTCGTCTAATTTTCTTGTAATTTCCGCTTTAGTCATTCCCATAATAGAGCCATTCATATAGATATTTTCACGCCCTGTCATCTCGGGATGAAACCCTGTCCCCACTTCCAGCAATGAAGCAATTCTTCCTTTTACACGTATATTTCCGATAGTTGGAGTAGTAACTCGTGACAATAGTTTTAATAAGGTGGATTTTCCTGCGCCATTTTTCCCAATGATACCCACCACATCACCTTCTTCTACCTTGAAGTCAATATCTTTCAATGCCCAAACATAGCCACTACTTGCCTTTTGGGTGCGATTGTTCTCGTCTCCAATTTTAAGATAGGGATCTTCTTTCCCTCTAAATAGTGCCCACCATCTATTCAAGTCTCGACTGAGTGTGCCAGTGCCTATTACGCCAAGCCTGTATTGTTTGCCAATACTATTAAATTCAATAACCACATTTCCCATAATTAAAATATTTAGATGGTATCCATAAAGCTACGTTGCACTTTATTAAATGTAATAATACCCCAAACCAGGATAAAAATAGTGAATAGTACAGAATATATAAAATATACCCAACTAAAAGTTCCCTGTCCAAGGAATCCTAATTTGAATGTCTCAATTATTGCAGTTAGTGGGTTTATGACTATAGCCCAAACATATTGAGGGTAATTGTCTTTCAGTATAGACAATGGATATATGACAGGCGTTATATACATCCATAATTGTACACCAAAAGAAACAAGGAACTTTAAATCCCGATATTTAGTAGTCATAGATGTAATCAGTAGGCCAAACCCCAAACCAAGACCAGCAAGCATAATGATAAGTATTGGAAACAATAAAACATACCATGTTATTTGTGGGGAATAGCCTTGGAATATATAAAAAAAGTAAATCGCGATAAAAAGTCCAAATTGTATCGCCATCTTTAACAAACTGGAAGTTGCAATAGATAATGGAACAACCAGTCTCGGAAAATAAACTTTTCCAAATACATCTTGGTTAGCATTAAAAGTTTCTGAACATCTTGATAAACATTCTGAAAAATAATTCCAACATAAAATTCCTGCCATATAAAAAAGAGGCTGCGGTAACCCATCTGTGGATATACCAGCGATACCGCCAAAAACAAACATGAACATAATTGTTGTTGTCAATGGTTGGATAATGTACCATAATGGACCAAGTATGGTCTGTTTGTATAATGTCACAATATCCCTCTTAACATACATGTTCAGCAAATCTTTATATCTCCATACTTCTTTCAAATTTAAGCTGAAGAGTTTGCTGTCAGGTTGAATAATAATATCCCAATCTTTTTTATCCATATTGATATTATTTATTATGAATAGACTTTCTAAAGTTTTATTATATTGTTAATTGTCATAAAAACTCTTTCGCACCAGATTTTGCTAAGCTCCTCAGAAAGCTTTTAGTACTTTGTCACAGCTGATGTATGTACGTTCTCTAGACATATATTCCTTTTACTTTGCAAAGATAGTAAATTAGTTTGAAAGAACCAAATTATTTATGAAAGATTTGTTCCTGATAATTGAATTTTAATGTCTCTTGATAAATCTACGCTTTGACAAGAAACACTAAGTATTATGTTCTGTATGAATAAAATCAGTATTCTTATGATCAATATGAAGAATGTTTTTAAGCATTCGTAGCACAAGACCAGGAATCGCAAACACTTTCATGAAGGACTGAGTCCTCAACTGTTTAGGAATTGCAATAAACAAAACCAATGCCAAGAGTGCAAACAGTATCCACCATTTCTCACACCAGTAGGGAGTAAACAGGGTTGACAAGACAGACATACCACCTAACAGGACTATCAAGATGGAACGGGGAATGAGAGCCTGCTGGATAGTCTTGTCTACAAAATTAATGTTACCATGAACAATGGCACTCGGAATCTTGGGCAACTGACTGAAAAGACTCTGAACCTGAGCCGTCATCCAACGCATACGCTGACGCTGGAAATTGTCCTGATTGCTGACTTTCTCATCAAACACGTGAATATCCGGTGCATATTTGATAAAGACCTTCTGACGGAGCAGCAAAGCTTCCATCTCTCGATCTTCACCTGCTGTCTTTAACTCGAAGACATTTTGTTTGAATATGTCATACTTAAAACACATGCCTGAGCCAATCAATGCTGAAGAAAGTCCAAGACGATTATGCGCCTTTCGGAAAAGGGTGTTGTTGATCTCTTCACTCGCGCCATCAAGCACAGCTACATCGTTATTGGCATTCTTTGCGCAACGATGGCACTGAATCGCATCATAGACATGGCAGAGGACATTCAGCTGAGACAAGAACTCTGGACGTACAACATTATCTGCATCAAGCACCACCACATTGTCAAATTGACCTTCAACATGGGTGATGGCGTACTGCATGGCCTTTGCCTTGGAACTCTTTTCAAAAGTGGGGGTAAGGAGACGAATAGGAAGTTTGCCTAAAGCTTCATTCGTCTCTGGTTTCATGTGGTCAGAAATCACAACTACCGTATATAGATTCTCCGGATAACGCTGTTCTAAAAACTTTTCTACGGCATTTAAGATAACTCCGTCTTCATTATATGCGGGATATAGCACAAGAAAACGATGACGTTTATTGGACAAGGCCGCTGCTTGAGCTGCCACATAGTCTTCTTTATCATAGAACAATGATATAATAGCAAAAAACACAACGTATACTACAGATCCTGCAATAAGGATCCATAAGGCAATGTCTATTATATG
>JAEEGL017130772.1_pt1 | contig 11700 bp, 8 predicted proteins | sample 9134231 | NCBI WGS metagenome assembly JAEEGL01 (sample SAMN16246548, study PRJNA631951) | gut metagenome | biome: gut microbiome; feature: rumen; material: fiber-attached | host: Bos | place: Iran: Karaj | collected 2018-10
ACATACAATCTGCTCTTTGAAATAAGACCCTGATTATCAATAGATTCCCGGTATTTTTCACCAGTTCCATGATATAGGTATTTCGGTGGGTCCTTTTTTTCAAGTTCAACATCAACAGGTATGGAATGACCCTGATTCGCTCTGATAAGAGTCTTATCCTCATTAAATGAATATCTCTGCTTCTCATCGGTACGCACGATTTCCTCAAGCATCTCCATATTAAAATCCCGTGTCTTGGAAACGCCTGCAATTAATTCATCGACATTTGCCCAGCCATGCTCATCAAGAGTAATTCCAATGGTTTCCGGCTTGTGTCTGAGAATTAAACTTATAAATTTGCTTGTGTCTTTAAGGTTCATTAATTCTCCCCCGTCTTCGACCTTTCGAAAAACTTAATCCCGCAAGGATAAAGAAACATCACGTAAAACATCTGCACAAACCCTCTCTGAATTCCTGTAAAAAAAGTAAAATCTAAATATCCATACAATTTTTCCCCAACAGGTATTTTCTCTGACAATTAACTGATCGGTATAAGAACGGTAACCTCAAAACCCGTATCATCACTGTAACAGATTAGTCCACCGTTCATTTTAACCATAAGTGATTTGGCTATATAAAGACCCAGGCCGCTTCCTTCTTTATTATCCGCTTCTGCCTGTTTCCCCCGATAGAACTTATTGGTTATAAGCTCAAGTTCGTCACTGGAAACACCCGGACCGTTATCCTTTATAATCATCTCAAGATATTTGTCTTTCAAACGGTATTCCACATTAATCTTCGTACCGGCATACTTATACGAATTGCTGATAATATTTCCGATTACCTGACTCATCCGCTTGGCATCAATATGGATGATAAGTTTCGGAAGTTCCGATTCAACAACCAGTCCCTTTGAATCATTTTTCTTAATGATTTCACTAAGAACACCTGATTCCTCATCCTCGCAGTTAACCTTAAATTCGCCGAGATCTTCGAGCGTGGCGGAGAACAGATCACTTACGAGACTGTCGATTTCATCTGCTTTTTTATAAATATTATCGAGTTTATCCAGAATATCCGTATCCCTCTGAATTTCAAGTTCCGTAGAATCCGCCGCATCCGTTCCCGTTTTTGCAGTCTCTTCACGGATATATTGATTCAGCTTTGCCTCGAGAAGTTCCGTTGTAAGCTTAATCCCCGTTATCGGTGTCTTGATGTCATGACTGAGCGATGCAATAAGTTCCTTCTCTTTCCGCTGAAGCTCAATCTCCCTCTTCTTTGACTCGGAAAGTTCTTCGCGCATGATATCAAAACTCTCCGTGAATACGCCGAACATGTTGTTTTCTTCCATCATCAGTGGTTCATCCAGCTTCCCTTCGGCAACCTTGCCGGCGAAAGACTGCATCCTGTCAAATGGCTTAACGATATTTTTTTCAATATACACGCCGTAGATAACGGCACCTGTCAGAAAAAGAACCGCCATTACAATCATGCCGATGATAAGCCGGAACTTATAATCGGCCAGTCCTTCATCCGGTGAATCGAGTAAAATTACCGTTCCGAGGTTACGTTCATCCTTTATCACATGTTTATACGGAAGTCTCTTCTTAATCGCCTCTTCCGTTGTGAATCTTTCGTTATTACCGATTATTCCGGCAATTAATTCATCTGCACCGGGCGTTTTATAGACTTCTTTTTCATTGTTATCCAAAATAACAAAATCCACCCCATAGTCCTTTTCTCCAAAACGATCGCGTGAATCCATTTTTTCTTCGGCATCCTTTGCGATATCATTCAGGATGAGCATTTTTTCGTTACTTACCGAAATGCTCTTGCCCTTATTCCCGGATACAATCACAAAAAGAATAATCCCTGCAACCATACAAATGCCGAAAATTATAACAAATTTAGCATAATTCTTCATTTCAGCCTTCTATCATATATCCGACACCCCAGACCGTTTTTATCACCTGCGGATCCTTGGGATCGGTTTCGATTTTTTCTCTTAGATGACGAATATGAACAGCCAACGGCCCTTCCCCGATGAACTCATCATCCCAGACATTTTTAAGAAGCTCATCCTTTGTCACGACGCGGTTTTTATTCTCAAGAAGGTAAAGTAACATCTTATATTCCATAGCCTTAAGACCAATGAATTCTTCACCCTTCTTAAGTTTATGAAGATTTGTATCCACGCTTATGGTATCGGTCAGACGGATACTTCCGTTCGTGTCATCACCGATACCTGATGAAGAACCGCCGGATTTTAACGCAAGTTCTGCATCCTCCTTCGCCTTTTCGTATCTGGCAAGAATGGTCTTCACCTTGGCCAGAAGAATGCTCAGCGTATATGGTTTCTTGATATAGTCATCCCCGCCGATATTCAGTGCGATTAAAACATCATCATCGCTGGTTCTGGCACTGATAAAAAGAATCGGCATATCATAGTTTTCTCTCACCTTCTTACAGAGATCAAATCCGGATTTATCGCCCAGATTGATATCCAGTAAAAGAAGAAGCACCCTGTTTTTCTCAAGAAAATCCACCGCTTCGTCATAGCCTGTCACATATGCCGTATTATATCCGAACATGTTGAAGTATTCCGCGGTTGACTGCGCAATCACTTCATCATCATCAATCATAAGAACTTTATATTCCATATCCGTCACCTTTTTTGACTGTGGATTATATACTTTCAAAGAAATCCATCATCTAAGTCGTGGGCAAAAGCCCTCTTAAATCCAACAATATTATATTAAAAATCCAAATATCCGACAATCCGTTTTATAAATCCGGCAATCCGTTTTTCTAATCCAAAATTCACTTTAGCAAATCCAAAAACCGAAGAATCTTTCCTGCAAAGTCCGCAAAAAGATTCTTCGGTTATCATTAAAAGTCTGTATTACCGGATTGTTATCGTATCTCCCGTCTCGCCCGCAAACATGATGTATCCGTCCTGCGGAAGATGGATGATGTTTCCGTAATCCGTCATATGCGTACTGTACTTAACCTTCCCGTACTTGTCATACACATAAACCGCACTTTGATCCGATCGCTCAATGCTGATGTTTTTGTTTGCCATGGAGTCATCGATACGGAACCAGACGGCTTTATCCGTTATAAGGCTCACTTCACGCGTTTCTGAAGTAAATTTTTCATTCTCCGATTCCGGAGCACAATCAAAACCGTAAGTGGAATGTGCAATTCCGTTACCGTCTATGGATATTTCAAACAAATCCCTGTTTACGGAGCTTGGAATCGTGGTGCATGACGCAACATGATTGGCATCGACAATTTTCATGGCATAAGTCTTTCCCATGATGGTAAATTGCGCATAACCGCTTTCCCCTAAAAGTGACACGATTGCAAACGGAGCCTCAAAAAAGGCCGATGAATATTTTCCAGAAATAATCTCATACTTTTGCCCGTTTCTTTCCTGCCATGCCTTCAGAACTTTTTCCGATAACGGATTGTCTTTCAGCTTCTCACCTGTGTAAGCTTTCTGATATGTGCTGATCAGGCCGCTGTTTTTTTCTACTGTTTCCCCTACCAGATATGTATTTCCGTCCGTCTCTTCAAAATTCAGGCAGTAATAATCCGGATCCACTCTCATATCCCCTTCCTCTATATCGCCTGTCACCTTAACAAAGCCGTTATCCGAATACATATAATAACTGTCGGAGGTACCGAGACCAAGCATCTTTACCTGCGCATATTTCATATCCGGAAATGTAATTTCCGCCGGAGATCCGTCCAGGGAATAAAGCCCCTCATACTGCTTATACGATTCGGGAACGCTATCCTTAAGTTCGACCTTGGGTGCTTTGGTTTCCTCCACGAAAATTCCCTGTTCTTCTAATGCAATGTTGGCAAGCGCTTCGGCCATCGCCAGATTAAATCCGCTGCCGCCTTCCGCTGTTGTCACACATACGCTGATTTCTTCTTCCGGCATTACCAGTAAAGCTGCATGATAATCCTGGGTGTCCCCGCCTTTAAAAAGAGCTTTCACTCCGGCATCTTCATACATCGGAATATCCACCAAATCCCAGCCGAGACCGTTTTGATCCAAAGCTTTCGTATCATACTTTTTCTGTACGGACATTTTGGGATCACTGCTCCAGAGAGTCGCCATCTTATTCTTGCTTTCTTCGGACAGAAGTCTGTGATCGCCCCTAAAGAACGTGCTGCCGAACTCGCAGGTATCTGCTGCCGTCGAGTAGATTCCGCCCGTTCCGAATCCCATACAGTATTCCGTCTCATAGCGGTTATGACCGTTCGGATAGATTTCGGCAAGGTCCGGATTCTCAAAAACATTTCCCGCGGTATAGATATTTTCCGCGCCGATTTTATCCGCGATATTCTTCTTCACATAATCCGTATAGCTCATTCCTGATACTCTCTCGACGATGATTTCGAGCAGTTCAAAACCGTCGTTACAGTAGGAAGCATATTCACCCGGATCTGCCTTCAGACTCTGGGTTTTCAGGTTCTTCAGGACGGAATCCGTTGCCACATAATCGTTGTCACTGTAAAGAAATAAATTCTTTACGGAAGTTCCCGCTATTCCGGAAGTATGATTCATTAACATCCTTACCGTGATTTCCTTGTAGCGTTCATCCACCATGGTAAAATCATCGATGTATTCCGTCACCGGCGTATCCAGTTCAACCTTTCCCTGCTCCACAAGCTGCATCACGGCTGTTGTTACATACACCTTGCTGACGGATCCGACACCGTAGATATGGTCTGTATCGGTATCACCCGTTGATGAGGCACTTTCCCCTTCAGATGTTGATACAGTGCTTTCTTCCGTATCCCCGCCTGCCGCAAAAACCGTCGCCCCGGATTTTTGTGCTCCGATTGCTAAACTTATACCAGCCACTACCAGTGCTGTCATTATAATTATTACTTTTTTAATCTTCATTTTCCTATCCTCATATTTTTTTGAGTTTCATCTATTATGCTTTTAAGTCTTATCCATTATGTTTTCGCATATTTATTACCAAATATTGTCTGTCGTCTTACTCCGTCATCAGCTCCGTTACCGAAATCTTCTTAACCTTTCCGGCAGAGAGATAGGTTGATACATACACAAACGCCACTATGATCAACGTTGCTACCGGAACCCAGATATAATTGATTCCGAAATAAGTACCAAATGCAATCTTCAAAAACAGAATCGCAACCGGTATCGCCAGGATTGTTCCGACTATAACTGCCGGTATGGCAACAGGCATCATCCGGACAATAAGCTGTTTCCGTATGTCCTTTGTTGTATATCCCATCGCTTTCTCGATTCCCATCGATTGTCTTTCTTTCTTAATGACGGATTCAATTAAAAAGTTCATTATGACAGAGACGATACCGGCAATGATAAGGATCAGGATGATCGAAAAAACCTGAGCCATAACACTGATTCCGCCCATTACGGTATCGATGGATTCTCCAAATGACGAAATTTCCGTGAGTTTGAATCTGCCGCTGTTTCCGGTAATGATTTTATCCCCGACCTTTATGGCATAACTTGCATTGCTGACTCCGTACCTGGACATAAGAAGTGCCATCTGCTCATCCGCCTTTGCCTTAATCCTCTCTTCATAGGTTCCTTCCCCGTCGGTCTTTCCCACACTGTCTTCCACATTTCCGTATTCCTTTGAAAGTCTGTCCTGTAAATCTTCCTCACTTACTCCGTCAGCAGCATATACAAACAGATAATTCAGACATTCCGAAGGAGGCATGAACTGATAAATGCCATCCAGTGTCATATACCCTACCATTCCCTGATTAATCACGATATTGACGATACCGGAAACGATAAACTGCTTTTCTATGCCGTTAAACTTAACAAAAATACTGTCTCCGACACTCATATTCTGTTTTTGTGCCATACCTGCTCCGATTACAATTTCATTATCATGAAGCGGATATCTGCCTTCTGAAAAATGAAGATTTTCAAGTTCATCAAAATTTTCATACGCAAAGACCTGAACCATATCCGTCTCATTTCCGTTCATGGCAAATCCGGCATTTGCCCTAAAAAGCAGGCATTTTCTTACATCGTCTCTTTGTTCGATTTCCCGCATTACAGCTTCGTAATCCGTTCCTTCATCAAATCCGACCATGAGCGCTTTCTCCATCCCCGCATAATCCAGGAATATCGCACCTCTGTCTTTGAAAATATCCACAAGAAAGATACAAAATGTAATCGTCAGGGAAGCAGCCAGAACACAGATAAACATCCCGACATTCTGTCCTCTGCCGCCAAACAGTCCCTTAAGTCCGAGTCTTGTATTAATATCACCCTTTGTCTTTTCAACCGCAAAAACATTTTTCCCAAAATGGTGCGTCTTAATTCCTTTTCGAAATGCCACAACCGGAGGGTATTTTTTAATTTTTCCCGCTCTTGTGAGAGCTGTAATAAGTGTTAATACAATAAGGAATGCTGCCGGAATTAACAGGAAAAAACCATTTCCCGAAGCCACATGTTTATGACCGATAAATACCCTGAGAACCTTCGTTAAGAGTGGATCCGTTGCCAAAATGATTACTCCGCCAAGCAGTACACCTGCCAAACCAAGAAGCAGGTACTCGTAAACGTATGCACCGGATATTTCCTTTGATTTGTATCCCAGTGCTTCCAAAACACCGATGGATTCCATCTGATTCTCGATATCGTTTTTAATCTTATGCCGGATCATGAAAATACAGGAAATAGCGGCAACAAAAGACACAAAAGCGACAATCGCCATAATAATTTTTATCGAACTGGTTGAAGATGTTTTCTCACCGTAATAATCATTGCAATAAAGCTCCAGGCCTGTTCCCGATATCTCCTCAAATTTATCCTCATATTCATTAACAAACTTGTTTTTTTCATCATAACTGTTAATGACTCCGGTCTTTGTATCAAATGCGATTCTCTTCTCCGTCGGTACTATGCCGCTCATTATGTCATAATCAGCATCGGTAAGAACGCATTTGATGCCGACGGAAGTTGTTCCGCCCATCAGTCCCGATTCATAGAAACCCGCAATCCGGAACGGATAATCCTTACCGCCGATCACAAGAACCAGATCGTCACCTTCCTTAAATCCCATATCATATTTCAGGTAATAAGGCACCCATATCGGATGTTCAAAGCTTTCTATTTCCTCGTCGGAGTAAAATACATTCCGGTCAAATTTTTCAAGCTTCTTCTCGCTGTTTTCCGTAATGAAAACAGCCATAAAATTAGCTGTCGAACCATCCTCTTTGCGGTATGACACAGCCGTTGATGTCGTAAACGCGAGACTGTCAAAGACGAAGGATTTTGTTACTCTCTCATCCTTTTGTATAAATTCTCCAAACTCATTCTTATAACTGTCCGCACCCGGTATTCCTAAAGCATTCCGATAGCTTTCCGTTGTCTCAAACATTTCGTCAAACATCCTGTCGGCCTTTTCAATGTTGATGATACCGATTCCCAGTAAGGCCATGCTGATCATAATCAGAAAGATGATGACAAAGGATTCCTTCTTATGCTTTTTGATATTAAAAAATGATAATCTTAATATTTTCACTGTTATAATCCATCCTTCCGGCGAAGGCACCCCTGTGCCCTGAAACACACCTCTTTGCTTCAACCTTATTCTTTTTTCCCTACCATCCCATACTTTCAAGAAATGCCGACAGATTTGCTCTGCGCTCTTTTATCTCGTCTTCGCCATAAGGTGGCATCTCATAATCTCCGACCACTCCTCCGTCACGAAGGTAAAGAACTCTTGTCCCCCGAAGCGCTGTCTTAAGATCATGCGTTACCATGACAATGGACTGTCCGTTCTTATGCACTTCCGTAAAGATATCGAGAACATCCCTGGAGGAAGCCGAATTGAGCTGTCCCGTCGGCTCGTCCGCAAACAGAATCTTCGGATCGTTTATGATGGCTCTTACGATTCCGACTCTCTGTGCTTCCCCGCCGGATAACTGGTTCGGATATTTTTTGAAATCCTCTTCGTTCAGTCCGACCTTCTTAAGCAGATCCTTTGCTTTTTTTACAAGCTCCGGCGAATTCTTCTGTACAATCAGTGCTCCGGTAAGCACGTTATCGAGAACCGTCTGATTTTCCAGAAGATATACACTTTGGAATACAAAGCCGCAGTTGCCTCTTCTGAAAACTGCAAGCTCATCGTTTGAGAAATTCTGAATCTCCGTATCGCCGAAGAATACCTTACCGAGATTCGGCTTATCCATACCGGACAGGGCATAGAGAAGCGTTGACTTACCCGATCCCGAGGATCCCATAATTACCGTGAAATCTCCCTCCTTAATTTCTAAGTCGAGATTCTTGATTACGTGCTGCTGCACTCCTCCGTTTGAAAATGATTTGCAAAGTTTTTCGGTTCTGAGAATACTCATTTTTCTGGCTCCTTTTTTGACACTTGTGAACGATGTTTTGTATCCTTTCGTCCCGGTTTTTCCGGTAAATATAAAAACCATATATGCTGCTTTCTGTCATGCCCCTTAAGCTTTATGACACTTAATCCTGAAATGACATCTTATGATTGCAGTATATATGGTTTCTTTTTTTTCTTCTTTATCGAAGTTTTATTAAATTCTTATCAAATTCTTAATAACCCGTTTTACCGGAATTCAAAAATTTATTGATTTTTCTTCTTTTCTTAGTCTTCTTTTTTCTTCAATCTCGCTTCTGCCTGCTTTGCCACACACGCACCGAGTGCCGCCGCAACAAACATAAAGAAAAGCATTTTGAGTGGAAAGCAAAGAAGACAAAGCAAAGCCGCCGCTAACGGCTTCTTTAACTGGGTCCCGAGGCAGGCAGCCGTCACCATTCCCGCCGCAAAGGAAAGATGCCCGAAATCATAGCCGAAAAACAATATTCCGAATGCAAATCCCATACATACGCAGGAATAGATTAAGGGGAAGAAATGTCCGCCCTTCATTCCGAATTTAATACAGAACGTAGTCATCAGCATTTTTAAAAGAGCGATGCCGATTAAGACAAGCGGGGCAAAAGTTGTGAATGTTTCCGCAAGTTCTCCCATCTGCTCTTCCCCCGAGAAAGCGACAATCGGAAAAAAGGTTATTACAGCACCGAGAACCAGTCCGCATATGGTCTCGCACACAATGGCAGGAATCTTCCCTGCAAGTTTTCCGAGCAGATGTTCCAGCATGTTAAAAATGTATGCCATCAGAATTCCTACAACAACATATAAAATTGCCGCCGGACAGTCCTTGATTCCGAATGTCACATCTTCCAAAGAAGGGAACCCGGCCATAGCGGTTCCGAGATAAGTATTCAAAACGTAATACGTGGCCAGCCCGCCCAGTGTGGAAGCCCCGTAAAGCAGCAGTTTGTGGATTTTAGGAAGTTTCACTCCCGAAACGTCTTCGTTCGCATTCTCTTCTTCTACCGCAAAAATGCCGAAAAGCGGCGCATGAAACAATACTCCGAGTGTAACCGCTTCTCCGATTTCCGAATATTCTTTTTCATGTGTTTTGGCATATTTGAGATTATCTCCGACCCAGTAGCAAAGGCCCACGATTACGCCGGTAAGACCGGCCTCCGGACCGATGCTGGCGGCAAAGACAAGAGGAAGAAAAGCGGCAATGAGCATCACAAACATGTTGGAATAATCATAATGTCCGTCCTTTTTGATTTTTCCCATGACAACCGTAAGTTCTTCCGGATAATCCCCGAAAATCTTTCGGAATATGCCGATGATGAGGCCTCCTGCCGTACAGATGAAAACAGGATAAGCCTTAAACGAAATCACTTCCGGAAGTTTTTCCCATAAGAGACCTGTAACCAGACCAACTGCGCGAAGAAAAGCCCAGATAACAACCCCGGCAAATGCTCCTAAAGCCACGGCTAATAAGAGTACCTTTGAATCATTAATCCACTTCTTATTTTTCATCGAATGCTTCTCCCGCCGTTCATCATCCGTGATAAACGGCCTGCTTTTGTCTTCCCGAAATGATAAAGAATAGTGTAATGGGACGATGTGTCCCCGCATGATACTATAACAATCCGAACCGTAATACCGGAAAACCGGCAATGAGAAGTAAACTCGTCTCATCCAGTTCTTCTTCCGGAATCAGTTCGAAATACGGTTCAAAATCTCTCCACTCTTCCTGCGGAATCCAGAATTTCTCTTCTTTGGAACAATGCCGGATTTCGGCTATTTTTTGATCACCATTAAAAAACCGGTATACTTCTCCGTAACATTCAACATCCCAGCCGTTGTCTAAATGATATTTTCCACGGTCCAGATAAGTAATTGTTGCAACTGTTTTATTCGTGTGATTATCAACAACGGTTCTTTTAATGCCCGGAAGAATGGTACTGTTGATATCATAGTCACTGATCCACTCCGTTTCGTCTCCCGTAATCAGAACCGGACAAAAAATACCCGCAGAGACTTTGCATAACAGTTTTTTCCCGCTGTAAAAATAGTATCCCTGCGCTCCCGTTTCACTGTACTGATATCCGATAATCCGTTCCATTTTCCCCCCTTGGTAAGAAACCCGGCAAACCGTATGCTTTGCCGGGTTTCTTCACTTTTAGTGAAAAACCTTACTGAATGTCCGTTGCCAGACTTAAAATATCATTGTCACCGAGTCCGTAAGTTGCCGCATCATCTCCCTGACCGGAAATAACAATGCTGTAACTGAAATTGTCGGTAACCCACAGTGCCTTCATGGTTTTTCCGTCTTCCTGTCCGTAACATTTAATCGTTGTTCCGTCCAGATCAAGCGACCATTCTTTTGCATACACGTTATAGTCACCGGAAACATCCTCGCTGTTCTGCTTTAAACCTTTACGTGCAGTAATTGCCGCTGCACCGATGCATCCCTCAGCCTCGGCAAGTTCTTCCATATGACGGAATGTGGACCAGTCGAGTCTTCCGCCGTCATACTCCGTGCCGTTCTCGGGAACCTCAAAATATCCTACTCCGGCACCTTCTGCTGCTGCCTCGGCCGTTTCATCCTCTGACCAGGGATTCGGAATTCCGACAAGTTCTCCGGTCTCTTCATCCACTCTCTTAAAGCGAAGGTTCGTTCCGAGAAGCTTTCCGAGAATATCGTCTCCGTCATCGGTAAAGGAAAGTTTGGTTTCTCCGGAAGTCTTAAATCCGTCTTTGGTCAGTTTCCATTTTCCGGTGGTTGTTCCCTCGTCCGTTGTATACACCGCGGTTCCGTCCGGTTTAAGTGTAATCTCATAGTTCTCCGAAAGTTCTCCGCTTTCTCCGGCAATTTCCACGGATACCGCTCTCCAGGTACCTACATACTTGCTGTTTGCAAGGTCCTCCGAACTGCCGCCGCAGCCGGTTAAAACAAGCGTTGCAACAACCGCCATCATGCAAAGTAATGCTGTCAGTCTTTTCTTCATTTCAATTTCCTCCTTTGGATCTGAAAATATGAAACTATTTTAATACAAAATCCGTTTTTTTTCCACTTAATCACCCCAGAAGATTCCGTTTATTGCTTCTTCCGGGAAACTTTCTCTTTGGCTCTTTTTTTAGGAGATTAAGCGGGAATCCTCGGCAATTCAATTGCCGAGATGAGAGCGTCTAATCCCTTGTTCTAATCGAACATATGTTGCATTCTTTTTTATCTTATGATATACTATGTGTATGAAAGATAATCTAATTAATTACAGAACTTCAGTATGCAATATCAACTACCATGTGGTATGGTCTGTGAAATACCGCCGGAAGATTC
>JAEEGL011491471.1_pt1 | contig 11699 bp, 11 predicted proteins | sample 9134231 | NCBI WGS metagenome assembly JAEEGL01 (sample SAMN16246548, study PRJNA631951) | gut metagenome | biome: gut microbiome; feature: rumen; material: fiber-attached | host: Bos | place: Iran: Karaj | collected 2018-10
CCCTCGGCGCAGGCAACACCGAGAACTATGAAAAGATTACCTACGAAGGCTACGGTCCTCAGGGCGTTGCCGTCATTGTCGAAACCATGACCGACAACCGCAACCGTACCGCCGGCGAGATCCGTCATTACTTTGACAAGTACAACGGCAACATGGGCACCGCCAACTGCGTGTCCTGGTCCTTCGACCGCAAGGGCGTTATTGTCATCGATAACGAGGATGAAGAGCTGGACGAGGATACCGTCATGATGGATGCCCTCGACGCCGGCGCCGCCGACTTTGAGGCCGAAGATGTTGTTTACAACGTCTACACTTCCGAGGACGATATCGCTGCTGTTGCCGACGCGCTGACCGCCAAGGGATACACGCTGCTCTCCGCCCAGGTGGAAATGCTGCCCCAGAACGGCTATATCAAGCTCACCAACGAGGACGATATCAAGAACATGCAGAAGATGCTTGATATGTTCGAGGATAACGACGACGTCCAGAATGTCTGGCACAACTGGGAAGACGCCGAATAACCCCCTTCGTGAACGGGAAGAATTGAAGTTGGCGTAACGCAAAGTAGAGCTCACGTCCGCCCTGTTTCGCTTCTTTGAAGAGATAGCAGGGCGGGCGTTTCGCTTCTATACGATTAATGGAGACACACATGGCACACCCACAGAAAAGCATGAAAACCTATACGATGAAGCAGCTCATGGAGCAATACGGTTTTTCCAAGACCTTTCTTCATCGTCATTTTCCCCATCCGCGCCGTAAAGAGATTCGAGGCGTTGGCACGACCTATGTTTGGACGGAAGATCAGCTTCGACGCGTTCTGAATTCCAGAGAAGCCGTTGAATATCTGAAGCAGAGGAATGAAGAGGCAGACAGAAAAAAGCAGATGCAGGAAATCCGTTCTCTGCTGTCAGACTATACGCCGGAGTACTATATCGATCACGCCCGTAAGCTGAGCCATCGCGTTTTCGTCCTGCACGTGGGACCGACCAACAGCGGCAAGACCTTTGACGCCATGGAAGATCTGAAGGCCAATACGCCGGGCACTTATCTGGGACCGCTGCGCCTGCTGGCTTTGGAAATGGCGGACAAGCTCAACGCAGCCGGGATTCCCACCAGTATGATAACGGGAGAGGAGACGATACTTGCTCCCGACGCCGTCGTCATAAGCTCCACCATTGAACTCTGTAATTATGAACAGCATTTCAGGACCGCCGTGATTGATGAAGCGCAGTTGATTGCCGATCCTGACCGCGGCTCGTCCTGGCTCAAGGCTCTTTGCCTTGTTAACGCCGACGTGGTACATGTGTGCATGGCGCCGGAGGCCAGAAGCTATATCGAGGGCCTGATCAAAGATTTCGGCGCGGAGTATGTGGTGCGGGAGCATCAGCGGCTGGCGCCGCTGGTGTACGGAGGCGCCTGCAAGGGTATCCGCGATCTGCGGGAAGGAGACGCTGTCATTTCCTTTTCCCGGAAGAGCGTTTTGTCCACCGCTGCTCAGCTGGAAAAGAAAGGCTTTCGCGCCAGTGTGATCTACGGAGCGCTGCCGCCCGAGGCCAGACGCAACGAAGTCAGAAAATACATGTCGGGCCAGACGAATATCGTCTGCGCGACTGACGCCATCGGGCTGGGAATCAGCTTGCCCATCTCCCGCGTCATCTTTGCCGAATCTCAGAAATTCGACGGGAAAGAGCTGCGCAGGCTCACTGTCAGCGAGGTACGTCAGATCGGTGGGCGCGCGGGTCGTTTCGGACTTAAGGAAAAAGGGGAGGTGCTCCACTTCGGTGACGCCGCCTTTATCGGCCATTATCTCAGCGCCACGCCGCCTAAAATACGCGCCTGCTGTATCAGCTTTCCCCGGGAGACACTGCAGACGGATTATCCCCTCGATCAGATGTTTCGCGTCTGGCAGGGGCTGAATAGACAGCCGGGTTTTGTGCGCGAGGATATGAAGGACGCCTTGATCCTGTATGGGCAGATTCAAAAGCAGGTCAAGAAAGCCAACCGCGAGCTGATCTATGATCTCATTACCTGCCCGGTCGACACAAGGAGCACCGAGTTGGTGGGCTACTGGGCCGCGTGCGCCTTGGCTATTTTGAAAAACAGAGCGATTCCTCAACCCTATTTTGGCACTGAATCGCTGCAGGCCTGCGAGCTTCAGTACCGGGCGTATGATATTCACCACCAGTTATTGCGCCGTATCGGCCGTGAGGACGACTGCACCCGTGAACGGCAGGAGATCTGTGAAAAGATAGCGCGCTTCATGGCGGCGAGCAAGGATCAGTATATTCGTCGATGCAGGGTCTGCGGACGTGAACTGCCGATCGGCTATGCGTTCAATACCTGCGAGCACTGCTTCAGCCTTGGCGCAATACACAATGGCATCAGCTGATTCCGAGCGGAATTGGCCGTGACGCCGAGCTGAAAAAAAGCACTCATCCAACAGAGCTGCCCGGACTGTATGCCGGACAGCTCTGTTGGCTTATCGCATTCGCTTTCGAGTTTTCCATTAATTGCACATTATGGAAGTATTTGATTGCGTCCGTCCATTATTTGTTGTAGAATAACTACAGTACAGAATAGCTTGGCAGACGGATGAATCGTTCGTCGAAAAGGAAAAGGGCTTGTGACACTTATGTGACAAAACCTGTGCTAAGATACACCTGCAAACAAAAAAACAGCGAACGCGAGAGCGGGCGCACCGAAGAATTGAAAGGAGAAAAAATCATGAGCGAAATGGAAAAGAAAATCGAGAAGATGGCTGACGAGGCCCTCGGCACTGTGGCTGGCGGCACCTCCGCAAACTACACGGTGGCGGTCGACGTCATCAACGGCAAGTATGGCAACGGAGAAGAGCGCCGCCGCAGACTGACCGCGGCTGGTTATGACTACGAGACCGTCCAGGCAATGGTCAACACCATGCTCAACGGCTACGACAAGGTCGCCAGAGACGTTATCGAAGGCAAGTACGGCAACGGCCAGGCCCGCGTCAACGCACTGAAGGCTGCCGGCTACGACGCCGCCAAGGTCCAGGCTCTTGTGAACGAGATCCTGAAGTAAGCTCCAGAGAGTTACCCGGAGGACTGAAAAATGAGCGATACTATCAAAGTCAATGAAAATGAGCTGAATGAAGTCGTCGGCGGTGCCGCCAATTGGCAGCAGTATGCCAAGGGCACCTATGTGAACTACGGCAATCACATTGTTTACACGGTCGCTGTCGGTGATGTTCTGGGCGGTATCGCCCTCCGCTTCGGCGTGACAGTTGCTCAGATCGCTCAGTGGAACAATATAAAGAACGTCAATCTGATCCACGCCGGCCAGAAGTTCACGATCTATCCCACGATCGTTCGCTAAAGCCTATATCACCCCCCTCGGAATCTTATCCCAGGGGGGCTTAACCAGAAGGAGAAGAACCATGTTTGCTAAGAAAAAGATCATCTGCCTCCTGCTTGCCGCTGTGATGCTGCTTTCTCTGGCTGCCTGCGGCACCGCGGCTGCACCGGCCGAGACTGTCGCTCCGGCTGTCGAGCCGACTGAGGCTCCCGCTGCCGCCCCCGCTCCGGCTGAGGCGGAAGTTGAAATCGTTGATGTTGTTGTGTCGGATATCGACCAGCAGCTCAGTCTCATCTATTCCCAGGTCAATTCGCTGCTGCAGAAGGGCGGCGCGAATACCTGGTACTACACCGTGGCGGATCTCGACCACGATGGCAGCCTTGAGTTTATCGCCGCTTCCCAGCACCCTGCCGATCGCTCTACGAACGTACGGATCTGGTCCGTCAACGCAGACAGAACCGGTCTGACGGAGACTGCGCTTCAGAAGGACGAAGACGAATCCTTCCCGGATATCCTCACAGACTGCGCTGACGTCTTTCATGTGGAAGCTACCGACACCTGGTATTACCTGATCAACGATAACATCGTGATCTCCGATACCGAGATCTACACCATCAAGACCGCAGTTGATTTCAAGAACGGCGTTACCAAGTACACGCCCTTTGCCATCGAGCACATGGTGCTGGATAATGCGCGCCGCAATGTTTCCCACATGGACACCAACGGCTTTGCCATTTCCCAGGAGCAGTACAACTCTTCCGCTATCAACGCCTTTGTCGGCGCCATCCGCAGCAGCGTCAGCTTTGAGTGGCTGACGGAAGACAAGGCTGTGAGCCTCTTCAACCTGGCCGACAGCTATGCGGTGTTCATGGGCGAGAAAGCCCCCACCGAGGTCTATCCCGTTCCCGAGCCGGCCGCTCTGAGCGATGACAACCCCGCTCTTATCCCGCTGTATGTCAGCAAGAACCCCACCGGAGAGAAGAAGGTGGAGGGCGAAACCGCACTGTTTATCGCTTACGCCAACCTCTACGACTCTCTTACCTGGACCTTTGTGTCTCCCAACGGCGGCGCTTATGCTGTGCAGGGCTTCAAACAGCTGTTCCCTGGCTGCTCTGTCAGCGGCGAGTACAGCACGACTCTCAGCATTTCCAAGGTTGCTTCGGGCATGAACGGCTGGGGTGTGTTCTGCACCTTCTACTACAAGGGCCAGACCGCCCGCACCAGCACGGCATATCTGAGTGTTACGGAAAAGGACAAGCCGGCCCCGACCCCAACGCCCGCGCCGACTGCTGCGCCGGATCCTTATGATCCGTACCCGACTCGTGAAGACGGAGAGTTCTCCGGTGTTGTGGAGGACTACAACTACGATTACGTTGTCGTCGACGTGACAGGTGTGGACCTGTTCCATATCTCCAAGGATATGTGCACCATCAGCGGTGAAATCTACATCGGTGCTCCCGCTGTTGTAAAGTATGATGCCCGCGGCGCCAGAGGCGTTCATGTCTGCGGCTGCACGATCACCGGCCGTGAGCCCGAGCCTCAGCCGGTTTACGGCAGCACCAACGGCACGGTGTACCGTGAGTACGACAATACGCTTACCGTTTTCCTCAAGGATGACAGCACCATTTCGCTGCCCACCACCTCGAGCGAGAACTATAAGATTGAAATCTACAACGGCACGCTGGAGGACATTGGCTTCGCCGGCGGTGGTATGGAGTGCCTGATTTACTACGTCAATACGCCTTCTGCCGAGAACGTGTACCTGATCAAGGTCTTCATTGAAAAAGACGCCGCTCCCGAACCTGATCCCGAGCCCGATGTTCCGGAACCCGCCCCCGAGCCTGACCCGGAGCCTGCTCCCGAGCCCGCTCCTGAACCTGATCCGGAACCCGTTCCTGACCCTGAACCCTCTGATGAGCCCAATCCGTCCGACGAAGGCGGTGAAGGCTCCGGCCAGAGCAACGGCTGAACCCAGGTTTACGGCTTATGATGAAGAACAAAGCGACTATCAGCCTTCTGCTTGCGCTCCTTATGCTTCTGTCCTGCGCTGCCTTCGGCTCCCTTCCGGCGTATGCGGAAGAGGATCAGTCGGATATCGACCAGCAGCTGCGTTACATCAGCACCCAGGTAAGCTCGCTCAAGCAGCAGGAAGGGGAGAACCCCTGGTACTATACCGTCACGGATCTTGATCACGACGGAAGCCTTGAGTTCGTAGCCGCCTCCCAGCATCCTCAGGATCGTTCCACCAACCTGATGGTCTGGGAGGTCGGCAGCGACCGCAGCAGCTTGTCGGCCTGTCAGCTCAGCAAGGACGAAGACGAATCCTTTCCGGATATTCTGACTGACAGCGCGGACACCTTCCATGATACGGAGAGCGATACCTGGTTTTACCTGGTCTACGACAACATCGTGCTGCCCAGCAGCGAGGTGTACACGATCAAAACCGCTGTAAACATGAAAGACGGTGTGGTGGCCTATGATCCCTACGCCATCGAGCATACCGTCATGAACGGCTCCGGCAGAAGCGTCTCCCACACCGACGTCAACGGCTTCTCCATTTCGGCGGAGGAGTACAACGCAGCAGGCAACAACGCTTTCCAGAATGCCGAGCGATTCAGCACCAACTTCGAGTGGATCGAAGGCGAGAATGCGGAGGATCTGCACACGCTCACCGACAGTTATGCTGTTTTTGCCGGCATGAGAAAAGCCACCGAGGTGTTCCCGGTCCCCAAGGATGAGGTCGTTGAAACGCCGGAAGAGACAGTTGCCCCTGTCGAGGCGCCAAGGCCCACGCCCAAACCGGAACCGAAGTATCTGGTTATTACGAAGAACCCTACCAACGAGTACAACCGCAGAGTCGGCGGTACGGCAAACTTCGTTGCCTGCGGCAGTTATTTCACCTCACTGAGCTGGACGCTCGTATCGCCGGATGGCGGTGAATATTCCGCTCAGCAGGCCGGAAGCCTGTTCCCGGGCCTTGTTGTCTCGGGCGTTGAGAGCACCACGCTGAGCCTGGCCAATCTGAGCGAGACCATGAGCGGCTGGGGCGCTTACTGCACCTTCTATTATGAGGGCCAAACGGCACGCACCAGCACAGGCTACATCAGCTTCACCAAGGATAACAGCACGCCCGCGCCTGCCCAGGGCGGCTCTGCTTCCGGCACCGTTTATGACTGGAATTTCGGAACTGTCAGTATTCGGCTGGACGACGGGAACACCACCAGCGCGAGCTGGACGGTATGCTCGGTAAGCGGCGATATTTACAACGGTGCGCCTGCAACGATCGTCTGGAGGGACTCGATCAGTAATGTGATCTCCTGCTCGATCCAGGGCTCTGAACCCGTGAATCAGCCGGTTTATGCCTCTATGAGCGGAACGGTATCCGGAATCGGAAATGCCTACACGCTCACCCTCGCCAATGGTACCGGCGTGACTGTAAGCAGCTCCGTCTGTACACTCAGCTCCGGCGAGTTTGTCGGTGAAGGTGACAGATGTGTTGTCTATTACACTGACTCGCCGACGCAGGAAAATATCTACAAGGTTGAAATCCAGGGGCAGTTCAACAGTGTGGAAATCCCGTTCTTCCAGCCGTAAGACGGCATAAAGAGATAATGGAGAGTGTGACGGTTCTGTGACGATCGTCATGCTACACTCAACACGCAAACAACAAATACCGAATGGAGGTAAGCCCTATGTCTATGGAAAAGTATGCTCTGAGCGACGATCAGATGGATCTGGTCAGCGGAGGCTCGATCCTTCCTTACCGTGTCCAGCCCGGTGATACGCTTGGTGCGATCGCCAAGAAGTACAATGTCACCATCGAGCAGCTGATGAAGTGGAACAACATCCAGAATCCCAATCTGCTGACTGTTGGCCAGCAGCTGAAGATCAAGTTCTGATTGTTTTCCCGCAAGGATTTTGCCGTGTGCGAATCGCTTCGAATCCGCTGACAAGCAGAATCCGCTAAGCAATCGGGGGGCCCAGCGTCTTCTGACGCCGGGCCCTCTGTCTGCAAAAGTCATCTGAAAGTAAGATTGATAGAATTGCAATGTATTGCAAGAGTGCTTTCCGTGCTTTTGCGGAAGGAGAGCTTTCTCGCAATGGATTGCATGACTGTGCGTTGGGCCCGGACACGTTTCAACGCACGGGGAAAGGATAGCTGAATGACAGTTCGAATGAAGAAAGGCAAATACAATCTGCCGGTCCTGTGCCTGTGCATGGTCCTGATCGTCTCGCTTTTGAGCGGATGCGGCATGCATGAAGAAACCGTCCGACAGACGGCGACGCCCAGCCCGACATTGCAGAGCAATAGCACGCCTGCACCGCAGGACGGCAGCTGGGAGGCAAAGTTTATTCCGATTCAGAACGACGGAAGCTTCGGCAAGCTGGAAAACATCACCGTACAGAATGACGCCGTTTACTTCACCTCCGTCGGTGTTCTGGAGGATCGGACCCCCGCCGGCGTGACCCCGGAATGGCCTGAGCAGTACTGGGTATACGGCCCGGTGCTTGTCAAAGCAGACTTTGAAGGCAACACGCATAACATTCCTTATGTGAGCCAGCCGACACAACCGGATGAAGGGGAGAACAGCGGGGTCCTTTTTGAAAAGCTGTACGCGGACCCGGATGGAAGCATTTGGGTGCTGGAGAACCACTACACCGTGAACGAAGAGACTTCTGAGCTGAACACAGTAGAGAAAAACCTGGTCCACCTGACGGTGGACGGAACCGTTCTGCAGAATTTTCCGCTTCTTCATCTGGCACAGCATCGTGAGGATGCGCAGGGCAAGACTGGAACATACAGTTTTGACGTTGCCGGCATCGTGACTGATGAGACAGGACACGTGTATATGGGGATTCACGAATGGTTCTCCGGCAACGGAACCTATAACGCGGCCGATCAGCTTTGTGTGCTGGACGCTGTCAGCGGCGAGCGCACCCACTCCATCGCGCTTTACGGCGAAACCGCAGGACTTGCCCGTCTGAGCGACGGCAGCATTGTTGTTGCCAGCTACAGCGGTTCCTCCCCGGTCATCGGCCTTGTCGATCTGAAATCGGAAACCATTCAGGAAATAGCCACGCTCTATGATTTCCTTGACGGGATGGCCGGAAGCCCCGCAGGCACGCAGCTGTACTACAGCGCCGGCGACAGTGTCAGCCGTCTCGATACGGGTGTTGAAGAATCCGAAGAAAAGCTGTTTGCCTGGACTGCCTGTGATGTGGCGCATGACGACAGCGACGGTCTGTGCGTTCGCTCCGACGGGTCCGTCGTCACCTTCGTCACCGAAGAGACCGGCGCAGCCGTTCACCAGGAGCTTGTGATCCTCAGCCCCAGCGGCACGGTCGGAAGCGGGGAAAAGAAAGTACTGACCATGGCGGTCCTGAATCTCCACCCGTTCACGGCAGAAGTCGTCAGCCGCTTCAACCGCAGCAACCCGGACTACCGGATCGAAGTGACGGATTACGCCCAGTATAACGACTATACCACCGGGAATCCCGAGGACTGGAACCTTGGTCTGTCTCGCCTGCAGACAGAGCTGATTGCAGGCAATGTCCCGGACATCCTGGATATCAGCCTGCTGCCTGTCAGTCGGCTGGGCGAAAAGGGGATCCTGCTGGATCTGATGCCCTATATCGATGCAGATCCCGAGCTGGGCCGTGATCAGCTGAATATGCACGTCCTGGAGAGCTTTGAGCAGAACGGCATGCTTTATCAGACGGTCAGCAACTTCTATATCATGACGGCCGCCGGCTTAACGGATGTAGTCGGCCCTCAGATGGGCTGGCGCATGGCGGATTGCAGCGAGGCGTTTGCTTCCCTTCGCGCTCAGCACCCGGATGCCACGATCTACGACGTATACATGACACGAAACGATGCGCTCAATTTTGAGCTGTATCTGGAGCTGGAGAATTACGTGGACTGGAATAAGGGGAAGTGCGGTTTTGATTCTGCGAGCTTTAAGGATATCCTCGCGTTCATCAAATCGTTCCCGGCCTCCTATGACTGGAGCGTCCTCTCCGGCGCCGATGTCAGCCAGGACGCCCGCCTGCTTGCGGGCACACAGCTGATGAAGCAATGCACGTTCAGCTGCTTCGAGGACACCCAGATCCACACGATCGGTCTCGGCGGCAGGGATCTCACCTTCGTCGGCTATCCCACCGAAAACGGCGTGGGCAACATGTTTGCCCAGATGGGTAATTCTATCGCAATCTGCCGCAATTGTGCCGATGAGGATGCCGCCTGGCAATTTGTTCGGGAATTCTCCCTGCCGGCCTATCAAGAGCAGTTCAAGGGCTGTTCGTTCCCCACGAACCTGAAGGTCTATGAGTAAATGAAGCAGGAGGCCATGAGCGTACAGTATCAGCGCAACCCGGACGGCAGCTTCACACTGGACGCTGACGGAAAGCGCATCGAAGCAGATCGGGGCAGCGTAGATTATGAGGGAGCCGCTGTGAAGCTGCGCGCTGTCAATGCGGAAGAGGTCGCCATCATCGAGCAGATCATAGCCTCCACAACTCACGTTCTGGCCACGGACGACAGTCTGAAAGAAATCATTTCAACCGGCGCCGAAGGCTATTTTGCCGACCAACGCAGCGTGGACGAAGCCGCAAGCCAGATCCAACAGCGTGCAGAAATGTACGTGAACGAACAGCGCTGATTCTGTGACACTCCTGTGACGATTCACATGTTATCCTGTGCTTGTCAAACAGAGAACAACCGGAGGTACAGAGACATGTGGAAGATCGTATTTATTCTCACGGAAAGCCTGAAATTCTTTATCGCCATCAATGCGGCGGTTTTTACAAGAGCGCAGTTCTGCCACGAGGCATTTGAGTTTCACCCGGGCCTCTGTGTCATCTGCCCGCTTCTTTGCGGCTGCCTGGTTCTTCTGGTGAAGGTGCAGTCCAGAAAAGCCAAAAAAATATAAAACCTCTTGCGCGTGTGACAAGTGTGTGATAATAGTTATGATATACTGATCCCGTAAGCAAGACAAATAAAGAATATAGATAAGGAGTAACAATCATGAACGAAATCGCTAAGAAGGTTATGAAGCTGTCCGATGAGGAGCTTGGCAAGATCGCCGGCGGCGTGTCCGCCAACTATATCGTCGCGCTGGATGTGCTGGACGGCAAATACGGCAACGGTGAAGAGCGTGTGAAAAAGCTCAAGGCTGCCGGCTACGACTACGAGACGATCCAGCGTCTTGTCAACGGCCTGAGCAAAGGCTACGGCCGCGTGGCGATCGACGTTATCGACGGCAAATACGGCAACGGCGAGGCTCGTGTGAAAGCGCTCAAGGCTGCGGGTTACGACGCCACTCTGGTTCAGGACATGGTCAACGAGATCCTCAAGTAAGCATGGTTGAAACCATGTCATTGCAAGCGACAGGGTTTCTTCTTCTCAAAAAACACACAAGAGCTTCGGTCTTCCGAAACTCTTGTGTGTTTTATTATTGATCACACGCTTGAATGATGACAAAAGGCAAAACAGGCGGTATAATCAATTCAATCGATAACTGGTATCCTTGTTGATTCAGAGAAGTGGGAAGGGGAGTAACCTTTTGAAAATCCTTATCACCGCATTTGAACCCTTTGGCGGGGATTCCGTCAACGCCTCGCTTGAAGCGATGCGCAGGCTGAAAGCTCCGCAGGGCGTTAAGCTCATCCGGCTGGAGGTGCCGACAGTGTTCGGTCTGGCCGGACAATGCGTTGCCGGAGCTTTGGAAGAACAGCGGCCGGATTGGGTGATTTGTCTCGGCCAGGCCGCGGGACGAAGCGCGGTCACACCGGAGCGTGTGGCTATCAACATTCGGGATGCCTCCATCCCGGATAACGCGCAGCAGCAGCCTGTTGACGAGCCTGTCGTTCCACACGGTCCTGCGGCGCTGTTTTCGACCCTCCCGATTCGAAAGATGGTTGCTGCGGCGAAAGAAAAAGGGTACAGCGCCGCCATCTCCAATACAGCGGGGACCTTTGTCTGCAACGATCTCATGTATTCGCTTCTCTATACCCTGCAGAGCTACAGCACAATCAGGGGCGGATTTATCCATGTCCCGGCATTGCCGGACAGCCGGAAGTCCGCTGCAGGTATGCCCCTCGACGAAATCGTCGGCGCGCTGGAAGCCATGCTCTGCTCGCTGCAAGAGGAGGAGAGGTGTGAATAAACGCAATCGTCTCCCCATCTCGGGCCAGCGTATCTTCCGCTCTATGGTCGCCGTCTGGTTCTGTTTCGGTGTATTCTTTCTGTGCGGATGGCCCAACATGTTTCGTCTGTAAAGATCTGAAAGAATACCAAGACCCCGGACACGATTGTGTCCGGGGTCTTGGTATGAGCAGATCTGTAAGCCGGGTTCTGTCTTAAACGACCA